>Ga0209915_1003045_pt1 | contig 15314 bp, 13 predicted proteins | sample ThiBiot_750_plan_FD_183952 | JGI IMG/M metagenome (GOLD analysis project Ga0209915, IMG submission 183952) | Wastewater bioreactor microbial communities from Cape Town, South Africa - Thiocy_cont_750_plan (SPAdes) | ecosystem: Engineered > Bioreactor > Thiocyanate-remediating > Anaerobic-Aerobic... | reverse complement strand
AATCAATTGTTTTCCTCAAGAAACAAAAAGAATATCTTCATATGATAATGAAATTGTCGTTGAACGCAAAACAGAATCTATGCAGAGATTGACAGCTCACTACGAATGAATTAGTAACTTTTCTTTTATTGATCAACTAAATTATGAGATGCGTAGGCTGATTCATACAAATATTTTCTTTTTTAATACGTTGAAATTTTTTAATGCATCATTTCCTTCCTCCGTTTTCAGATGCCTTTAAGCCGAGAGAAAAATCGCCTCGATTTGCTTCTCTCTTTCTATCGAATGATATTCATTTATTTTTAGTTTCTGGAACATTGATATTGTCATATCGAGCTCAATTTCTCGGTTGATTACATATGCTATTCGATAATAATTGATGAATTGTTCTTGTTATTCGCGTGCTTTAGACAAGAATCGTTTGTGTTGATTATGTAAGAAGAAAAAAAAATCATAGTCGAAGATTGAAGAGAACTCAGATCGACGATGATTGCAACTCTAAGAGAAGATTTTCAGTGTATATCGACAAGATTTAATTAATTGAATAAAAATAAATATTCGATGAGTTTCTTTCTTTCTTCTCTGTACTCGATCGGAAATCTTGCCAATAATTGAATTGGAACAGCAACGAACTTCTTCTAAATTGACAAATTCTACACCTGCTGATCGAATAAATGTCATTCATATATCGATCCGAACAGATGTCGGATAAATAACGAACAGAACAGAGAAAACTACACGTGATAGATTCTTCTTACTCACGAATATCTAGCGACAATCCTAGCTCATTCGATTGGCTTATATCAACCAAACCAATCGATAAACTAACTGGTTTTATATTATTACTGTTACGTTATTCGAATTTGCGTTCTATTTATTTCGATGGGATTTATGGATAATGACCGAATATTCACCCGAATCCAATCAAGATTTCAATTGTGCCATTACGATTGATACGAATCATAGTCTTATGAAAACCACACCTCAATCTCTCGATGATATCGACGAGGAAAAAACTAATCTTTCAATTGAAAATGAAAACAATTCAAATGTTTTCAATACTGATCAACAAAAGAAAACTGGTAAGATAAGATTTAAGAGCTTGCTAACAATTGATTATGTAAACTACGATCAATCGAGATCATCGTTACTTGAAATTCAATGCCAAGATGATATTCATCATTAGCTTCCTTGAACATGTGGTCTAATGTTAGAGAAAAGTTCTTGTATCATCGATTAATCTCTATTCATTTGTTTTCTTTTTTTTATATCCAATCAGTTGAACAGATGTTGTCGAATCAAGAGATTCTCTCGTTCACATTTGATTTCTTTTTTTTTTTATGGAGTCTGTCTGATCAAGACAAAAATGCCCTTCGTATGTAAGGTTATGCACATTGCCAACGAACAATCGTCTAGTCATTGACCGATCACATTTACATTAATTTTAAGTTCTCGTCTCGTTCTTTTCTTTACTCGATGACAATCAGACAGACAAAAAAACTAAATGACCTAGATGTCTACAATTGAAACGACAATAATCGATATTCATTCATAATACATCGTAGAAATTCTTTCAATAGCAAGATATTGATTTGTTCAGAAAGTAATGCATTGATGTAACTATCACATCGTTGCGTATATATGCTTATGTATGTATGTGTGTGTGTGTGTGTGTGTACGTATTAGGCAAAAAAAGAAGAAGAAGAAGAAGAAGAAGAAAAAGAAAATAGCTCTTTCTCTTTTTTCCTCTCCTTTTCTTCTTTCTTTTGAGCGAGTTGTAATTGCTTTTTAACGGTAACGTTAACACAAAGTGCGCGCTCTTTTGGCCGCTGAATATATATGCAAGCAGCTCATCTTTTTCTTCTTTTCGACGACGTTGTCGTCTTATGATGAACACATACGTGTACAATACATATAAGTATACATATAGAGGAAATAGAAGAGAGCGCAAAAAAAAACCAAAGAGAGGAAAAGAAATAAAATAAGGCGGCGAAACAATGGTGATGGTGGTAGTATTTGCGCGCATTGCGTTCTCTCTCTCTCTCATCTGCGCTGGTGTAACTGCTGCAATATGTACATGGTCATCGGTTGGTTCATGGGCGTCGTTGCACATACATGTATATATATATATAAAGATGCAAGCGAAAGAAAAAAAGAAGAAAAAAAAAGAGAAAAAGAGAGAGAAAAAAACGATGGTCGATAGTGACGCGGCGGCTATGGTGCAAAGAAGAAAGAAGAAGAAAAAAAAAAGAATAAGAAAAATCGTTCGCGCAACACACTCTACTACTGACAACGTCGACTATCACCATAACCGGCACACGTACACGTACCACAATACATATGCTGCGTTGGTGTCGTTGGACGAGAAGAACCAGTAACACACTACTATCACGGAGGAAAAATTAGATGCGCTGAGCAAAAAAAGGCGCACAAATGTTACGCAGCATTTATCCTTCGACAACGACCACTAACTGAGTACGAGAAAATCGAGCACGAGAGCGAAGTATAACAAAAAAGAAAACGACGAGACCCTCGATCGTACACGCTGATTATTTTTAATCATTACAATTTGACCCAAATAACAAAAACCAAAAATCACCGCCTCACAGTTCGCCCCTCGGATGGGTAAGTTCATAAATTATCAACAAAAAACCGTTTTTTTCCTCTCTCTCAAGACTCTTTCGTTTTTCTCTTCGAAATAAAATCATATCAGATACGTTCATACATCTAATACGTGAGATTTTGATGAACACACTGTCCTTGCGATAACATTCTCATTTAAGTGATTTCAATGTCCTTGTCATTAGCCGAGATTTCGAGTCCCGGACTAGTAAAATTTTTGACTCGACTTGATCAAATGCAAAAATGTTTAATGAATGCGAGTATGTGCTCTCTCACATACGCACACACATCGTAAAGTACACGGTGCTTTGTTTGTCCAAACGATTAACGATGTTGCGCAAGGACACCGTGCACAATTCGCTCGAATTTCAATCGTCATCATCATCATCAAATGATTGTTCGGATGAGGGTGGAGAAAAGGGGATGTTCATTGTATACACGTTCGTGTTACGTCTTTACAACGTACAAAAAAAAACGAAGAAAAAAAAAAGAAAACGAGAAGCACAGAAGAAGGAAAAAAGAAGCACAAACGCTTGTATATGAACATACAAAGCACAGAAAATAGTAACGTTATTGCGTCTTTCTCTGTTCCTTTTACGTCCCTTCGCATCATCGACTTGTAGGAGTGCGAGGATGTGTTGAGAAGTAGTTGTAGTTATTGTAGTAGTAGTAATAATAATAATGGTGATGATGGTAGTAGTGCTTTGTGCACAGAACAAGAAGAAAAAAAGGTCAGCAAAAAAAAAAGAAAGAAACGCGCGCGCCCGCGTCCCTTAAAAACGACCACATCCGGTCTTGACGTGTATGTGAATTCTCATGTCGTCATCATCACTATTATTCTTATAGTTATTTAGAAAAGAAACGATTCAGTTCTTTCTGTTAAATATAAAATTTGCTGATTAATTTATTTAGGTCCAGGCGTTCTGGACGTTCCATCGCCCGATGTTGGACTCGATGTCAAATTCGGTTTTAATGATTTATGTCCTGTATGTGGTGATAAAGTCAGTGGATTTCATTATGGTCTCTTGACATGTGAATCTTGTAAAGGTAGAAGAACATTGAATTCATTTCGATTCCGAAGAATTTCATTGATCGATTTCTTTTTATTAAATCAATAGGATTTTTCAAACGAACAGTACAAAACAAGAAGAACTATCAATGTATCGATAAACAACAATGTCAAATCGATAAAACACAACGAAAACGTTGTGCTTTTTGTCGATTTAAAAAATGTCTTCAAGTCGGCATGAAATTAGAAGCCGTTCGAGAAAATCGCGTACGTGGTGGACGAAATAAATTCGGTCCATTGTACCGTCGTAGTCGAGCACTACGTCAACAAATCATGCGGCAACATTTTGTCAGCATGGTCAAAGCTCAACAAACGATCATGCCCAATGACAATGGTCAAACATCATTAGATATGACAGGCAATCCTATGCACGTCAAATCCGAGCCCGAACAACCGAATATTCATCCATTTCAACACATGTACTCGAATCTACAAAGTCCATCAGCGAGTAATTTAACTCATCCAGCTCATTCACATCATCAGGCTACGCATCCACATCATCCGCATCATTATCAACCTCAACAACAACAAAAACCTGCATCATCTTCGTTTTATCCTGATTTTTTCAATCCAAATTCTTCATTGGCGAATAACACACGTCTACAACAACCATTTCAATTGAATCCATTCGATAGTTACTATAAAAATTCATCAACATCATCGACAGCCTACGGTCATTCGCCACCATCGTTACTCAACACAAGCAATCCAACATCAGGCTCATCGAATTCAAGTTCATCACCTGTCGGTCAAATTTCATCGAAACTACTCGATTATCAAATATCATCGCCGACAACAACTGTATCAACGATGAATACACATTCAAATCCAACAACTATTCTAAGTACATTAACCATGCAACAACAATCAATGACGACCAATGATTCCATGCATACAGATACGCATCATAGTTTATCATCGGTTTATTTTTATAATAATCATTCATATTCATCAACGAGTTATGACATGAACGAAACACAGAATACTCCGGAAATTTTAATTAAATTAATCGAATCCGATCAATCCTATCGTTGTACGGAAATTCGTTATATTGAAGATATTCAACAGATACATATCGATTTAACACGTGATGACGGAGATATTCTTGTTGTTTGTTCGTTATTGGATAAACTATGTTTTCTTATGGTCGATTGGGCACGTCAATCGCTCTATTTCAAAGATATACAAATCGATAATCAAATTAAATTGTTAAAAGCTGCATGGATCGAAATTTTAATTATCGATCTTATTTGGAAACAATGTCAACAACCGAAAGAATCATGTGCGAATTGTATTGTTAGTGTATGTAGACATTGCATTCATTTGTTTGTCTCTCGAAAATTCAAATCACAAATTTTTTTAGGCTAATGGTCAATTGTTAAACATAAATCAAATTCAGAATCCTTCAGTTAAAAAACTCGCCGAAAGATATCTACAATGTGTTAATGATTTTCGTCAACTTCAGTGGCAATATCCCGAATATCTTGCACTTAAATATCTTGTTCTCTTCGATCCAGGTAAAAAAAACAACTAAAGTTCATTCAATTCGAATTTGTGATTTTCGTTTCGATTAGATGTCCAAGGTGTAACTGAATCGAGTTTAATCGAAGAAGTTCAAGAGAAAATCACGACGGCATTAGGAGAATATACAAACGATCATAACAATTCAAATCGTTCTCCATCAACATCTCAACAATCAACAAATTCAACAAATGAACAAGAAAAATTTGCGTGTATTCTATTAAAACTTCCCGATGTTCGTTTAATTGGCAATGATTTAAAGAAATTCTTACAATTAATCGATCGAAAACATAATGGCAAACTTTTAGATGGATGTTTACTCGGCGAAATGCTCAATGGTTTACAATCGAATAATTGAAGAAGAAAAAAAAAAGAAATCTTTATCAAATCAATTCTGTGTGTGTGTGTGCGTGCGTGTGTGTGTTTCGTTTTTATCACTCAGGTTCGACATTATTCTCTAGTTCATCGAAACAAAACAAACGCCCAATAATTCATTTTGTACAGTCGTTTTGTTGTTTCAAACATCAAGTTCTTTTTATTATTCTTCTTATCATTTTTCTCAGTCACTTTTCAAAAGAAAAATCTACGATAACAGTGAGAAAACAGTGACATAATAACTATCTATTAATTAATCAGAGAGTTGTGCCATTTTTCGTTTTTTTTCTCTTCTTTCAATTTGCATTATTCTTTTAAAAATCTTTTTTTTTCTTTCTTAGTTGTTTGCTTGAAATCTTTCTTTCTCTCTCTCTCTCTTTCTCGTTTTGACTGACTATTCAATCGACGACTCTACAAAATAGGCAGATGTTTGGCAAAATTCACGATATTTGTTGTGTTTTTTTTTCTTTCGATAAAAAACAACTAAGGAGTTACTTATTTAATATACCTATATATATATATTATAAATATTGATTATTATCTTACGAAATACTCGTGTTTTTCTTTCTCGTTTGTTTTATTCATGACATAAGCTATGTAGTTCTCAGGGATATGGAAAAACAAAAAAAAAATAGAACCATCAGCAACAATCTCGTTAATTGTGAACATCATCTGTAAACAAATATTTTTTCTGTGTTTGTTTTTTTTCTCTTCTTCTTTCGTTTTGGAAATAATAATAATAATAATAAATTAATTGACAGTTTATAAAGCAATATTTGGCTTGAGTTTTTCAACAGATCGAACGATAGCTTCATTCTAAAAGTACGCAAAATGATGAGATTCACTGAGCAATTTTCTAGTCGGATATAAGACAAGGAATAACATCGATTTCCCTCGAGTATCATTTAGTGCGTGATTCAACATTGAAAAAGACTAAATCAGACTCTGCACGAACCTGTCGACAGTATTGAAGAAAATCTTCTTTGTACACATAGCCATTGCCATGTATATCCCAATCTTTAAATAATTGATCTGTACGTTCTTCAATCGTATTTGTTATTGACGTGTAGTTTAATTTACAAACAGGAACGATTAATTGAAAAACTGATGCAACTAATTGTAATAATTCCTGTAAAACGAAAAACAAAAGATCTTATTCGAGTTACGATAGGATATGATTACTATGCGTGTGATTTTGCCATCTTTATTTAAATCATATAAATCAAATATCCAACTGAGACGATCGTCAAGCGAACCGTGAATAAGCAGAGAAAATGTTGTTAGTAAATCTTCGAAACATATCGCGCCCGTATTACCACGATCGATATTTCGAAAGAGAAATACCGAATATCGATAACATTCTGAAATATCTTAGTTAGTTTTTCGAATGATCGATTGCAAACGATGACATACCACCGGTTGGAAATAATGTTGAAAAAACCGCAGCAAAACGTTCTTTACTAACTTGACCGGATGGACTATCCTAATTGAGAGAGAATGAAATTGAAAAAAAAACATCGATGGAGTCATATGTTTACTTGTTTAAATCTTCGATAGAGATGTCGAATTTCGTCTTTTGAAAATTTTGTTTTACGAGTTAATTCATTTATTGTACAATTTGGCCGAGAAATTGGATGGATCGGTGTTGCACTTTCTAATTCAATCAAATCATAGAATTTTCTTTACCAAATCTGTTCGAAATCGAACGATATTTACTCAATAATTGAGCTTGCTTAGCACTCGTAGCTATTCGTCGAGTTTCAGTAACACTTTGAATCGACGTCTCAACTGCTTGCCACATCTGTATTTTTCTTTGTTACTGTTTATGTATATGTATATTTATATTTCTATCTTCTGAGTAATCAACACAAAACAAAAGACTGATTCTTATTAGCAAAATGTCTATCTGTGTGTTTCTGAGGTTTGTGATGATTAAAGGCAAAGAGCAAGAAAAAAAGAAGAAATTAAGCGGAAGAATAAAATCTCTTGAGAAATCGAACAAATAGTGATGAATATACATATATCTATTTGCCTGTCTATTAGTTTCAAAGACAAATCTTACCAATTTCATTTTTGTAATTATCAATACTTCCACCACCACCACCACCTGCTGAACGAACGACATTCATGATGTAAGAAAAATCCTACGATACGAAAAGAAATACTTTTGCAAGAAATAATACTTTGTAATAATACCTTTTCTTTTTTTTTGATAAAATGTCAAATAAATCCTGTTTGCTTTTGAACAGTCACTTTTCTTTTAGTTGGTGTCGTGTGTGCGCATTTCCTGCATATAGTATTTCCGTTTTTCAAAGCTTCAAAAAGAAAAGAGAAAATCGCTTTAGTTCTATTTTATTCATTAGAAAAAAAAGTCGAGGACGAGAAGAAACAAAAAAAACCAGAAAGACTTCTTCTTGCGTAAACAAACATTTATGTGAATTTATCTGTATTAAATGATTCTAATTATACTTGCATTTTTGTTTTAATAACTGAAAGCAAATTCAAGAAAACAATTGCTTTTAATCATGTTTCGGTAGACTAAAAACTAGAAGAAAAACTAACATTAACATACGCTTGTCTACATCTACGGTCGAATAAATACAAAACAATGTAATAACTGTATATGATTGATGAAAAGCCCGAATCGTACAAAAGACAAGAAAAATCATCAATGCTTTCTATCGAAAACCCAACTGAAGTATATATCTATGTATAGCATGGACATTTACGCTATTAAACATATCCGAACTAATTAATGTTATGTTTGGTTAGATGACAGATAGCTTATACAGATTAGACATATTCGTATTCGATTTTCTATTAGAAAAATATATTTAAATAGAGTACATTGTTGAATCGATGATATTTCGAGTTTAATTAGAACATATTTGAGACAAATATTCACATCAATTGTATTTTTTTAAACAAGATTCATGTAAACATTAAACATATCTGTCTCTCTTTCTCTTTCTTTTTCTGTTCCTTCGTCAATTGACTTCTGGTAAATCTATCGTTTAAGAGCAAGACATTCGTAACAAATCACATTTACATAGAACAACTCGACAAAGACAGTCAAAGAAAAACATGTATATACATCGTACTAATAATCAAGGGAGAGAAACAATAGAACGAACATCTGTTTGACATTGAAAGACAGCATAGAAATCCATTCGCATAAATACTAGTTTATCAAGATGAGAAAATTATTGATGACATTTTGATTCGGAATACGAAAAAGAACAGAAAATAATCTATTATTTAGTAGATAAATTGTTCACTATTAACGGACATCTGTTAGCCAGAAATGAATCTATCACTATCATGTTAAAATTAGAAATTCATGTCTGTATGACATTTTGTACTGTTTCGTTATTTATTTTATTAGTATAATCAAATGTAAAACAGTTATTTTAAAATGTTTTTTTTTTATTAACTTTTTCTTTCGTTTATGAAAGCTCATGATCATGCATATACGCGTGACAGAAAACGGAAGAACAAGAAGAAAAACAAAAAAGAAAATGGTGTGACAAGACTGTACAAGAGACGAAAGAAACAAATACAAACACACATTTACTTTCACATATCATCTCGGCCAGCACCCGTGTCAAACAGGCGAACGCTCACCTGTCTGCCACCCGACGGACCTGAACGTGACGTTGACTGAATAACGGCTGATGATACAGCCGATCCACTTGCTGAGCCAGGTCCACCGGTTCCACCTCCACTACCTGAACGTTTATAAAAATGCCACAATTGTTGAATTAATTCTGTGACAACAAGATCACTCGAATTATATGCAAGTAGTCTCAAAATTAAGACGCCATCATGTTGTAAATATCGATGAATGAATTCTTTTGCTGGCATTCGTCGTAAATGTGTATCATTTTGCATTAATTCAAGACGTTTTTTTATATAAGTATAACGTACACGTCCAAATGAACGAACAAACCACGCTAATAAATCGTACGTATTGCATACAGTTAAAAATGCAAGCCAAAACCAAATGAATAAAAATGCTTTTTCATTGAAAAGATTAATTGGTAGTACGCACTAGAATTTTAAACAAAAAAGCACGGTTAAACAAACGAATTTTAGTTGAAAATACACTATCATCTACCTGTACGGTATGAACATGAACATTTTGAATATTTCGAACAGCAAATTCACACATCGTTACACGTGGAAAATACATTGATTCAGTTAGTTCTTCTCCATTGAGAATCTTTCGAATTAACTCAACACCATAGGAAGCAAAATTATGACCGAGAAAAATATTTAATAGAAATAATTGTCCAAGTGAATTGACAATAAAAAGTAATTTAGTGACGAAAAAAAGTATTAACAAATATGAGCCCATACGACGGCCAGGTACACAGAGAATAAATGCGAGAAAACGACGAATAAAATCGAAACGTTTAGCTTTTCGTTTACGCATGTAAACATATTGATCGATTGAACGTGTGAGATAGGTCATGATTTTATTTCGATCTTCGAATCGATCGGCTGTTTGATAATTTAATGCTGCATCAACAAGATTAACTACATTTATACCTGATTTAGCAGATAGAGAACGCCACAACATTCGTGGCAAATAGAACAGAACAGCTTGAAATAGAAGAATAAAGGGAGTCCACTGGTAATACTAGAAAAAAACAAACAAACAAACGACAGTCGAAAACAGAAACAATGTATGTTTTATTTGATCTTACTTTAACAACACGAGTTTTCTTCTTAGTATCGTCTAATGGTAGAGTTTCTGCTGCAGCCACATAGTATGTATTGGATACCCAACAGATATTATTTGAATAGACTTCATATGAACGTGTAAAATGTCCCGGTACCCAACAAGCAATATGATCGGATGAGAATTGTTTATTTGAAACGATAATTGAAAAAATAACTAAGATTATAACTGTATATTTATAATTCAAACGATCGACCGTACATGTATCACTTCGATGTGGACCAAGAACGGAAAATGGTAGACGTGATACAGTCGCAAATAAATCCATGATTGTCTTGTTGAATTAATAACCTAGGAGAACAATGACAACGTTTGGATGCCATGTGTAGTCGACATGAACATAACATGAGCATCGACAAATAAAACAAAACAAAACAATATCAAAAATGATGTCTATTAATGAATAATGACAACGGGATGATTTGATTAATTAACTAATTCATAAATAATCATTGCATTAACTGGATATTGGAGAATATCTATATTGAAAAAGACAAAAAAAAGACAATAGAAAATATGATTTTGAACAATTTCTCATTGAATTAAGAGAAAAAAAGATAATCACAAAGCTGCATCATTTATATTCTTTTTTTTCTTCGTTCGTTCATTCCCTTCATTATCTGTCATTTGTATACAAGCAAAAATCTCCTGTACTTACACTCAAATCCTTTTCTAATTCTCTTACGATTCCAGGCCGAAAAAGAAGAAAGAGAAAGAGAGGGAAAAGAAATGAGAATGACACGGTGATTACATGAGACTCATTTCCGATGCCTTGAAGCGGACGATCGGACATTGCTCGATTGACGAGTGGACTTCCGAACAGTGAGAGGAAACTGATGATAGAATAATTGATTACAGCAGAAGAACAAGGCAAAATAGATCTAGTTACTTTCTTGTTCTTTCTTTTGCTTCTTCTTCTTCTTCGTCTTCTCCTCCTCCTTCTCGCATCTCCGACAAACAATAGTCGATTGATACGACTAAATAGGACCAGAAAAAACCAAATATGAGGTTTTACGGATAGGGCCACTCGCTTTTTTTTTCTTCTCTTTGTCTGCTGAATGATGCAGACAACATGTTATTTGATGAGATACACAATAAGAGAGTTCTCTAAATAATGCCACTTAATACGTCTCTTTTTCTTTCTATTTCTCCCTCCGTCTCTCTCTCTCTCTCTCTCTCTCGGTCTCCTAGTTTTCTCTTTCTCTTTGAGGTTTCTTCTATCTATTTCCTTGCCTGAAAAAGTCATTTGTCATCATCATAATCATTGAGAACGTTATATGATCTATGCGAATTTAAGCATAACGATTTTCTTACTCGATAACTATTACCTGAGAGACAAAAATCAATGAGCATCTTATCACGGGTTTGCCTTCGTTCTATTTCATTACGAATCCCCTTGGACGAACGCTTAGTTCCGGTCTCTCGGCTTGATTATCAAAATATTATCTTGTATATATATATGCGTGTGTGTGTGCGCGCCATTGCTATCGACAGAAGCGGAAAGCGGATTTTGTCCCCGCAAGCAAAAGAATCGAAATGATTTTGAATCGCCAGACCAAATAAACAAGTCGAGTTTCTGTATGATGATGATGCGCATCGGATTGCGGTTTTTTTTTCTATATATCTAACAAGCAGCACTAACGAACGAGAAAGACCGATTAACGACAATTGACAAAGAGGAACAGATAACGAGAGAGAGAGACGGAAAAAGCAACAAATGAAGACGAAGAAAAATCCATCTCGATGATTAGAATGAAGAATTTCTTGTTGTTATTAGTTTTTTTGTCTTTTGTATTTACATACCTTTTGAATTCTGTTTCTATCATGATCAATGACAATTGTCTGCAGATTTCATCATAAGTTTTTATTTTGGAATATGATGTTTCTATTCTTGTTTCGACTTACGGCTATATAGTTTTATCTGACGATTATCTAGAATAACAATAGACAACAACAAAAAAAGATCGAAATTCAAATCGAAACAAAATACAGAGGCAAGAACCGAGAAAAAGAAATGAATGAATGGAATTTCTAATGTAAAGCAAACAAATCAATGATTTGCTGACAAATAGTAACTCAAATGCAAAGTGATCTTTCTCATATGTGTTATGTTCAATGAGTGGAAAAGGTTTTTTCTGTCTTGTATGTTAATAAAAGCATTCTTAATCAAAGAAAAATCTTATTCAACTCAACGAATCACCGAAATAATGGGATGTCGTCTATATCAATACCATCTTCTCCGGCTATAATAATAAACAATACGATGTTAACTAAAAAGAAAGAAAAATATCTACTTCCTATCATTTCTCTTAAATGAACAATAATACAATAATCATAGTCGAAAGAAACAAGTGAATTAGTGAGATGTTATTCAAACTAATAATTTTCTTTTTCGAAGAGATGTTTTCTCGACAATGATAATACATTCAAAACGAGAGATAGAGAGAGAGAAAACTACATAGGAAAGAAAGTAAAAAGTAGAACGTTCGTCATTTGCTCAAGTGGTTTGCCTGTGGATTGTGCATGCACGCACAGAGATCAATATATTTTATTTCGAAGGCTGTTATGATTACCATCACACACACACACACACACACACTATATATACACATTCTCCTTTTTCCGTCATTGTATGCACACAAACGACACTAGTACGAGTTAGAATAGACGAAAAAAAAGGAAAAAGAAAAGTAATCTCATTGTTTCTCATTTGTCTTTCTTACACCAATTCTAATAGCAGTAGTAAAGCAGGAAGAGTCCGTTCCGTTGTCATCTCTCTACATGTCATTTGAATTAGATACTTGCAGTTTGCGTGATGTCATTACGATAGTATGTATATATTTATATATGTGAGTGAGAGAGAGAGAAATCCTTTCGATGCATCGTATTGTAAAAACAAGTGCTCGATCATTGTATTGATGCAGAAGATTGAACGAAGGGAGGAAGACACGCGCATTGGTGCTCAAACAGATCCGCCTCTTACTTGTATTCCTTCTCGATCTGAGAAAGAGAGAGAGAGAGAAAAAGAAGAGCGAAACATCGATGTGAGCGTTTCATCTTGATTGTATTATTTACACCAACACTATCAATGCATCGTTCCGATTACTAGCAAACAAAAAATTTTCATATTATTAAATGACGACAATCATTCTCACTACTACATTATATATATATAAATCCATTGAGATTTGCTGCCGTCATTTATGTATAAACATATATATACGATTTTTTTTCCTTTTAAAGCAAAGAGAGAAAACCGCAACAAATAATCATTGTTATTCAATCACTCGAAGAGAAAGAAGAAAAAAAAATCCGACGAGAGAGTCTTATGCTATATAGCAGCGTTAAGATCGGAGTCCTATCTCAAGAGTATTATCAAGTTTAGCAGGCAGAGAAATGATGATAAAAATTTATATGATCATTTTCTAGTTAAATATAAACATAAACTAGAGAAGAAAAGAAAGATTGTGATTTAAATCAGATGATGATGATGAAATGAATCTTTAAAAACAAAAGCAAGACCTATTGATATTGATATTTAATATTCCCACATGGACAACTATCATTATCAAGGCAACTGGACGATAAATGTCGAGTTTGATGATCTGATATATATACATATTTATCAAATCCAGATGTCGCTTAAGATATTTCCTAAATAGTATGATCAAGCACGAACTAGACGAAGATGGATAAGATAAATCAGGTTAGAAATTGAATATCTCGTAGCAAACTAGTTAAATATTTATTTCGAATCGATCACGAACAGTAACAATTGATCAATAAGATCGAGCTAAATTCATTTCTCACATGTCTAGATAAATCTTGTCGAGCATGCAGAGAAAAATGACAACAGAATATTCACCCTTGAGTTATTTGTGATCGTAATAGTAGTACTAGACGTAGTGTCATCAATGCACATCGACAGACGGAGAAGAAGAAGAAAAAACGTGGAGACAAGAAGAAGAAAAAAGTGAATGAGGGAAAATCAAATATTTGTTGGGAACAAATACGAACACACATATGAGGAGGAGAGAATCCGTTTTTTTTTGCAAAATTACATCGGAACTATTGATGCCGGTGAGTCAATTGCAAACAAATGAACATCATCGACCGACACTCTATGCAAACGTGTGATGAGGCATAAACTACATGACAGGTCTAGCGCGCGCGGTTAGCTTCAATCTGACATTCTGACAGTTGCTATGTTGAAAATGATCGAATCAAAGACAATCATAATTTGTTTGTATTTAAGTTACTACAAACGATTGATAATTACAGCAAAAGGAAAAGAAGAATGTTTTCTCTATAATTCTTTTCTTCTTAGAAATAAATTTTATTTTCTCCGTCTCTTCTGCTTGCCTGAACTGATTCTTTATTTTCTAGTGATTGAATCTCAATGACAGGAAATGATGAGTTCCGTTTTTGCTTGTACATTCCGACTCTTTTTTTCTCTCTCTACGAATATCCTTACGATTATGCCATGCATGTGAAAGAAAAGTGGATTAGCAATCACAAATAGACTCAAGTGATCATCATTCCAACAAAACGAGAGACAAAAAAATCAGCAATAAAACTTACCTCGTTCAGCAGCAATTGTATATATATATTAAAAAAATGAAAGAATCGAGACGTCGTGTATACAGACAACATCATCGATAGAAAGTACAAAAAAAAGTGATGATTACAAATCAGTTTTCTCTCGTTCTTTCTTTTCTCCAAAAGTTCATCATTACTAACCGCAAACAATCCGTCAGCTATGGCAGAACATCCTCAACTTCTCTTCGATGAGTAAAGAAGAAAAAGAAGAAAAGCCAACAGAGAAAGACAAGCAAAAGAGCTGACAAGGTGTTTCCTTTCGATCTTTACATACATACATGCATACATACATACGTATATACATATATACATTCCAATGCCTTCATTTCTTCTAACATACACACACATCAACAACAACAAATAGTTCTATAGTCTAGATGTTAT
>Ga0209915_1003042_pt1 | contig 15327 bp, 12 predicted proteins | sample ThiBiot_750_plan_FD_183952 | JGI IMG/M metagenome (GOLD analysis project Ga0209915, IMG submission 183952) | Wastewater bioreactor microbial communities from Cape Town, South Africa - Thiocy_cont_750_plan (SPAdes) | ecosystem: Engineered > Bioreactor > Thiocyanate-remediating > Anaerobic-Aerobic... | reverse complement strand
TAGCTTGGCGTCGTTATTAGGGTTCAAAATTAGTTAGCGTCGGAATTAGGGTTTCAAATTAGCTTGTCGTCGCTATTTGGGTTTCAAAATAGCTTGGCGTCGTTATTAGGGTTTCAAATTAGCTTGTCGTCGCTATTTGGGTTCAAAATTAGCTTGGCGTCGTTATTTGGGTTCAAAATTGGTTAGCGTCGGAATTAGGGTCTAAAAATGGCTTAGGATTTTTCAGCAAGCAAAAATCTACGTCCCGTCGCTATTAGGGTCAACAATTAGCTGGGTCGTCGTTATTAGGGGAAAAAATGGCTGGGCGTCGTTATTTGGGTTACTTTTATTTTCGAAGTTTTGGTCCATCTCTTTGTTATCGCAATAAATTTAGGAAGACATGTTGGGATCATCATGAACCGATGGATTCTGGTAGAGTTTCATCTGCTCTACAAAATTGTCCAAGACATCTATGAGGTTTTTCCAATAGAACGCTGCAAAAAACAAGTTTTCTGTTCAAAAATCAATTTCCATACAAAAATGCATTGAGCGTCGTTATTAGGGTTCATAATTTGGCTTAGCGTCGTTATTCAGGAAGTGGTACCTGATAACGACACTTGGACTAATCAATTTCTTACCGCTGATTTCTCTAGAACGGAATGTCAGAAATTGGATTTCGACACACCATTGGAAAGCGACGAACATGAAGATTTGCAACGTGAAAAAAGAAATTAATTCTCTCTTGTTTTAGTGATTTAGTTGAGCTAGCAATGAAATTTGAAAATTTTCCGTCGTTATTAGGGATTTTGTCTCTACCTAAACTGTGCCATCGAATTTTAATAAAATCAGAACAGATGATAGGAACGAAAAAGAAAATAAACTACGGAATTCTCATAATTCCATCACAAGTTTTCATAATGTGGATCAGTGTTTGGAATACCTCTCTAAGGTGGACAGGAATTGAAATTAACAGAAAAATTTGTGAAAAATACGATCAAAGACATAGTGTAGCTTTGATAATCTTCAATTATGGATATAAGAAAGAAAAAAAGAATCGTCTGTCTTGTTCAATCAGTGTAAAATCAAGAAGATAACGACGACGATGAATTATCTATACGTGAACAACTGACAAATATTTCGGAGGCTTTAGAAATGCAAGGAAAACTTCATATTTTTGCTTGACTTGAGCAATCTCAATTGCATAATGCTTTATTCGATCTTGAATCGAAATTAACTGACATTTACTTTGATTCGAAGGCAGTGAAACAAACTATTTTTCCCGTGCTTGACTTATTTATTTTTTTGTTAAATTTTGATTGTGAAAATAATAAAATAGTAAAAATACCGATGAAACTGACTTCTTGTATTTTACTTACTAAGACTTTTACCCAGTCCAAATGATGTCCACTATAGAGAGGTTTTACTGTATATTCAACAAAATCAAATTCTACTTGTTGCAAATCATCGATTAGGTCAAGAAATTCTACCTCATGTTCATCAGATGTCAGTTCAGCCACTGACAAAGATCAATAGAAAAAGTAATTAATATATTCTCATACTCTTCTAGTAAAACTTTCATTGATGAATATTAGGTTGATATTATTCAATCGGAAGAACAAATCTCATTCGAAAATAAATGTAGAAGAATGAGACAAGTATTTTGATTCAACTGAAGAAAATGAACATTCTCGAAAACGAAAAATTTATTTTTCAGTGAAGATAAAGTCTGAACTAAGAAAATGTTTTGAAAAAATCCTGAAATTTATCGAATTTTCTTTTTTCGGTGTTTGATCCAATTATGATTCGTATATATTCTATCGGCCGTTTTAGCAGATAGAGAGCTCGTTGAGATGTCATTCGATAGAACTCATGTTGCTACACATGTCATAGAAAAATCAGAATCTTTCAATTCGAATTCTAATGTCTCGAGTGATTTTTCTTTCTTGCTCATTTTCTAGAAAATTAAAACGGCTTTTTAACCATAAGAAAAAGTTTTGATTCTAGTTTGTTTGCTTTGTTAAATGAGCATTTTAATTCATTTAAAACATAAACGAATGCATTACTACTGGTCAATGTCTAGAAGTAGTCTGTAATATTCTCAGTTTATCCTAGATACACACTTTTGCTCTTTGAATTGAGCCAGAACAGAAATGGCCGATTTAAGATTTGAGTATGTTTTCTAACTTAAATAAACCGATGAATCTCTGGGCACCATTTTTCGAAACTAAACGAATTCTTAATGCATAAATGTTACTCTTATCGAAAACATTCATTAGCCTACATATTTTATCATACTTTCTTTAATAACAAAGAGAAAACCACTCGATTTCTAGAAATATTCGTCAAATTATAATACAGCAATAGGACTGATATTCGGATACTTTATATTATCTATAAGCACTTTTAGTTTGCCTTCACACATAAATAAACTCAAGATTTTGTGCATTTTTAATATGTTTTTCTACTCGAATACATAGAAAAACTTATCTCTACATTGAGACAAAACTCCATGTCTTTATGATCGAATGTCTCTTAAGACACTGTATCATACCAGAAATTCATTTTAAGACTTCAGATTGGGTTTTGTAATGTATTCGGACGTAATACTATGATTAGTATCAATTACGAAAACATAAATGCATCCGCCATTGTTTTCTTGTGAAAATTATAATTTAAAAAGAAAACATTATTTTAATTATTTCATTCAATAAAAAAAATATCGATCTATCTTAACCTTGAAAACTAATGGGCGTTATATTTGAAAGGTCCAAGACGTTTTAAATACTCGGTAGAATGATGTTCTTTGAAAGGGACACTGTGAGTCGTGAAGGGCTAATAGAATAATTTCCTGTGATGATCCATAATTACAGCTATAAATACGTTTTCCTACACTTTCGAGTATTCTCTAGAACATCCAATGGTCAGTCAAATCAAAATCCGAACTGAAGTGTCGCGTTACATCGACAAGCCGCATAAAAGATCTTCTTTTAATTCATCAAAATTAATAGTTTTAACGAAAATATGCCTACGTCGAATCTCAAAAACCGTAAATTTTCCAGAAAAATTGGGTTCGATTTTATGAATTACAGAATAGTACGGGAAACCAATTGTCACTGTAAAGAAATCGAAGTCAAACAAATTTTTGTTTGTGCTCGTTCTTCCTAGAAGACATCTACTGATGACGAAACTCAGTCGTCGATTTTGTGAGAGGAAAGAAAAGCGAAAACGATCGGCATTTATTTTCGTTCTTCTTTTTTTTTTTGTTAAAGAATAATAAAAAGCTCTTGACAAAATAAAGAACACAACAGTGTGCATTAAAAGAAAAAAAAGACCATGGCTACATCGAATACAATAATGAAATGCTATACATGTGAAGAAGAAATAACAACATATATGTGTAAGGGATGTTCAAAACATTTTTGTGTCGATGATTTGATGAAACATCGTGAAGAATTGAAATTACAATTTCATCAAATTGAAGATCAACGAAATCAATTTGCACAAACTTTGAATGATGAGAAAAATAATCATCCATTAATAGAACAAATCACTCAATGGGAACGAATATCCATCGAAAAAATTCGACAAACAGCTCAAGAACAACGAAATCTTGTTCAACAATATGCTCAAACTATTCACGTCAAATTGCGTTCATTCACTGAAGAAATGCAAAAAACTGTTAAAAAGAAAGATTTCAATGAAATTATTTTGAAAAAACTTCAAATACAATTAGAAGATCTTAAAAATCAACTTTATCAAACAAATTACATTCAAATTAAACAAGATTCATCATCGACATTTATTAACAAACTATTCATTAATATTACTCCAACTACTACTAATCTCAAATGGAAACAACAAGCAACTACGATTGCTGGTGGAAGTCGACCAGGAAATCAATTAAATCAATTCAGTACACCTTATGGAATCTATGTTGATGATCAACAACAAACTATTTATGTTGCTGATCAAAACAATCATCGTATTATTAAATGGAAATTTGGTGAAAGAAATGGTGAAGTTGTTGCTGGAGGAAATGGAAAAGGAAACAGAATCGATCAATTGAATTATCCATCTAATGTGATTTTGGATCAAAATAAGAAATCTTTGATTATATGTGATGTTGGAAATCAAAGAGTTGTTCGATGGTCATTAGAAAATCAAAATGATAGACAAATTCTCATTGAAGATATTTCATGTTCTGGATTAACGATGAATAACAAAGGAGATTTGTTTGTTTCCGATTACGAGAGAGATGAAGTGAAAAGATGGAAAAAAGATGAAAAATTAGGAACTATTGTTGCAGGTGGAAATGGAAGAGGAGATAAACTCAATCAACTCAACCATCCGGAATTCATTTTTGTTGATCGAGAAGATTCGATCTATGTTTCAGATCATTACAATCATCGTGTGATGAAATGGTTGAAAGGTGCGAAAGAAGGAATTATTGTTGCTGGTGGACAAGGTCATGGAAATAGTTTGAAACAATTATCGTTTCCACAAGGATTAGTTGTGAATGAAAACGGTGATGTTTTCGTGGCAGATTTTTCTAATGATCGAGTTATGTATTGGTCATCAGATTCGAAAGAAGGTCGTGTTGTTGTCGGTGGAAATGGTGAAGGAGAAGGATCAAATCAGTTACATTATCCAATAGGTTTAGTATTTGATCGTGCGAATAATCTTTATGTTGCCGATAGTGAGAATCATCGAATTCAACGATTTGATATTGACAGAAATTAAAATATCATAATAAAAAGAAATGAGTATTTATTATTTTTTCCGTTATGTATTTTTATTTGATTAATTATTCTAATAAACGAGGAGATTTCAGCTTGAAAATGACTTGTTAACGTCAATAAACATATGCCTTTATTTGAACTGAAGACTTTGTCTCTGTTTGTATTGATAAACAATTTATTGAAAGATGCAATTGATCAGTTTTCGTTACATAGTCCTCATCGTCATCTGGATCTTGAAATCGTTGATCGAATTGATTATTACATGTCTTGTTAAGTACTTGCTGTTCTTATTGAGGCTTTTCAACAAGCAAACGTGCCTGTTGAATATTGAGTTGTGTTCGAGGTATTTTCCTACTAGGGTTTTTTAGTGTCGATGTTAGTTGTGATAATTCTTGATCATTAGCTAAATGTGCTTCTCGCTTTTGAGTGGGTTGATTCTTTAATGTATCTGCAACTTTGCTTTTGTTATCCAGATTATTTTGGCGTTGTTTTAAGTTGTTCACTGGTGCATCAAGTTGATTGATATCTGCTTTCAACGATTGACATGTTTGTTTTTGTTTTTCTAATTTAGATTTTTCATTTTGAATATTTTTCTGTGTGTCTTTAACTTTTTGTTGTTCTTGTTGACAATCTTGTTTTAACTTCTCGAGTTTCTCTTTAGTTTTTGTTACCATCGTTTTCTGCTGTTCGAATTCATTTTTCACATAGGAAACGTATAGGATACGGTTTTAGTGACAAAAATTCGTAGTTTAAATTTCGTAGCGCATTTTTGAGTGTTAGAAATAGCAGATAGTTTTCATATTGGTACAATAAACGAAAAAACACTTGTTGGGACTTTCGAAAAATAATAATAGAAAAAGAAACATGACTCGATATTCTATTTATTGTGAGTCTTTGTGCATATTTATATATTCTATTCAAATTTAACCAAAATCGAATAAAAGATACGACATTTTTCAGAAAATAAGTAATTTCATTTTTTCGTAAATAATCTTCTATCATATAGTAAAAAGGTTCGAGATCTTTAGTTTCAAACGAAGATATCGGTTGAATTATTTATTTTCTGTCGTTTATGATATTACTGAAACTCTTTTTTTTAAATTTTATATCAATTGGTCAGTAACAGTGGATAATTGTTCACTGATTGATTTACTTTTCAATACTGTTTGTAATCGGTCACTGCCATCTTTTATCAGCAGACTGACTGCCTGAAGTTCTTTTTGTTTTTTGAGGAGTGAGAGTGTTGGTCAATGTAGAAAACAATGCTTCTTCTTTTTGGAAAAATTCTAATCTCGAATACTTTATATTCGCACAAAGAATGACTAAGTTTAAACACAATTTTGATAATCTACAATTATAAAATCAAACTATTTTTTCAGTCCAATATTTATAACTACAAAGAACCAACATGAAATAAAATGAGATAATTCCATCAGTTTCAATCGGAAAACGAATGAAGAAATCATTAATTATCGCCAATACACATTCTATTGCATATTCAAGTGGTTTTTCATGATATGAAACAGAATAAAGGATTTTTTCTGAAAAAATTTGAATTTTCCAAAAAATATAGGATTATAGGAAAAAAACGTCAAAATATAGGACTTTATAGGACGAATTTTAAAAATATAGGACTACTGCGAGGCCAGTTTAAAAGGAAAAATACAGAGAAATGTTGAAAATTTTCAATGTTCGAGGAGAAAATGAGAAAAATTTAAGATTTTAAAGGAAAAATAGAAATAAAATTAAGTCTATAAGAGAGAAATCTTCGAAGTTTTCGTTTTTTAAGAGAAAATGAGAGAGAAATGTTGAAAATTTGCAATTTTAGATAAGAAAAGGCAGAAACTAGGAAGTTCGAAGTGGAAATACAGAGAAAACAAAGGCTGGAAGATAGAAAAATAGAAAAAACTATCTATCAGAGAGAGAAATCTTCGAAGTTTTCGATTTTAAACGAGAAAATAAGAGAAATTTTTAAGGTTTTAAAGAAGAAATAGAGAGAAATTTGTGATTTTTAAAGAGAAAAACCTTGTAAAATTCAGTCTAGAATAGAAAAAAAGAGAGAAATCGTCTAAATTTTTTATTTTAACGCAGAAAAAGAGAGACATATCAACAATTTTCGATTTCAAACGAGAAAAAAGTCGAAAATTGAGTATCTAGGAGAGAAATTTAAGATTTTTAAAGAGAAAAACAGGAAAATCTTGAAAAATTCAGATTTTAATGACGAAACTCCGAGAAAATTCAGTCTAGAATAGAAAAAAAGAGTGATAATAGAGACTTTCGAGATAAAAATAAAATAAATCGGCTAAAAACGATTTTAAACAAGAAAAAGATCGAAAACTAAGTGTCAGAGTGAAAAATCTCAACAATTTCTTCTCTAGAGAAGTGAAAATCTTGAAAACTAAGTTTGAAAAAGAGAAAAAGTTCGAAAATAAACAAATCTTCAAATTTTTTCTCGTCATTTAGAATGATATTTTGCAAGTGTTTGAATCGATCTTTCAAGTTCAAGAAATCGTCATGTCAGTTCTATTCGATTATGGTTTTCTTCTTTGGTTACAACCGATCATTCAAACATCGTCAGTTTTTATAACAATTTGCTTCTTTCAAAACGATCTTTGTTGTATTCTTTTAGTTCGAGTGAATGTTTAATGATTTTAACATCGATTATCGAGAAAATCGGAATGAGATTATCGACTTGTGATCATCAAGTTCTTCTTCTCGAATTCTATGCTGTTCTCCTCGTGTTTATTCGACGATTCAAAAATGAAATGTAAAACAATTAAAGAGAAAAACAATTTTTAGGTTTTGTGCTTTTAGAAATCTTCCGTCGACACTTGACGATCGATTTTCTTGGCTTATCGTCGATATTCGAACAAGACTTTAAACATATCTTCGTTTTTCTTTAACTAATCAACTTTCAGAACAACAAACTAAATCAACTTTTTTACCTCAGGATAAATAAATAAAATACTTCGAAGACAGGGAAACATTTACTTTTTCATCATGATCTTCATAAGTTATTGCATGATTTTATTTCTTCTCAGGCTAATTTTAGGTTAATTTTTGTCTTTTTCGAATGTTTTCAACGAAAATAAACTTTTCTTTTCCAAAGGTCAATCGTATAATCAACCGACGTTTCCGCCGAATTCAACTTGGAATCAATATGCAACGACATCTGCAAATCAGACTCAAATCGGGTCAAATCCTTACGGTTTGTACATTGATACGAATAATTCAATTTATACAATCAATCGTCAAAACGGACGAATTCTCATTTGGATGAATAATTCCAATGATCCAAATTTGATTTTATATACAACCTTAACATCAAATGCATATTCAATATTTGTAACAACAAATGGACAAATTTATGTTGGAGATAAACCTTCAATTAAACAAATAATTCAATTCTCGAATTCATATTCAAATCAAACCACTACTATCGCGACTGTTTCTTCCACTATGTTTGGTCTTTTTGTTGATCTTAATAATACTTTATATTGTTCAATGTTTGATGGACATCAAGTTGTAAAAAAATCGTTAAATGACAGTTCATCAACAATGACAATAGTTGCTGGAACTGGTTCTGCTGGTTCTACTTCGAATTTGTTAAATTCTCCATATGGAATCTTTGTCGATACGAATTTTGATTTATATGTTGCAGATCGTGATAATAATCGAATTCAATTATTTCGATTAGGACAAATAAATGGAATTACAGTTGCAGGAAATACATCTCCAAATCTAACGATTTCACTTAATAATCCAAGATATGTGATTTTGGATGGAAATAAATATCTTTTCATTACAGATACAAATAATAATCGAATAATAGGTTCAGATGAAAATGGTTTTCGTTGTATTGTTGCATGTTCAATGTCATCAGGTTCAACATCCGATAAATTGTCTTCTCCGCGAAGTATCGCTTTTGATAGTTTTGGAAATTTATTTGTTGTCGAGTACGATAACAATCGAATTCAAAAGTTTTGTTTATCAACAAATTTCTGTAATAGTAAAACAAAAAGCAACAATTCGATATTTTCATTTCATTATTTAGCTCCAACACCAACCACATCTACAACATCGACAACAACAACAACATCAACCTCAACATCATCATCAACAACAACAACAACATCAACCTCAACCTCAACATCATCATCATCAACAACAACAACATCAACTTCAACATCGACAACAACAACGTCAACTTCTACAACCACATCAACCTCAACATCATCGTCAACAACAACAACAACAGCAACAACAACAACATCAACATCATCCACAACAACATCATCAACCTCTACAACCTCTACAACGTCAACAACAACCTCAACATCGTCATCAACAACATCAACAACATCGTCATCATCAACAACCCCATCATTATCCTTGCTTGTCCCAACCTGCTCCAATAAAACAATGGGTCGAAATTGTAATATATCTTCGAATCCGTGTGATCTACTAAAACCTTGTAAAAACAATGGAACTTGTGAAAATCGAAATGAAAGTTATTTTTGTAATTGTTCGAAAGGTTTCGATGGTTCTGAATGTGAAATTGATAATCGTCGATGTAAACCAACAACCTGTTGGAATGAAGGAACATGCAACGAAACAACCGGCGAATGTTCGTGTGAACAAGGTTGGACAGGTGAATTTTGCGAGAAAATAATCGATTATTGTGCAAATGTAACATGTGAAAATAATGCTCCATGTCGATCATCATTTCTTAATTTTACTTGTGAATGTTTGACTGAGAATTATTCAGGTCAATATTGTGAAATCGTTTCAATGAAATTAGCAACTCTTCAATTCGTTTCGAAATCTTTCGGTTATATTGCAATTCTTTTTCTCTTACTCGTCATTGGTTTTATTGTTCTTATGGATGTTCTTAAATACGGTTTCGGAATTGATCCAACAAAACACGAATTAGAACGAATTCGTCGAGAAAAAGCTCGAAAAAGAAAACAACATCGGCCAGTTATTCAACGATTTCATTACGTCAATTGACAATATTTATTTTCAAAATCAAAAGCAATTCGAATGCAAATAAATCGACTAAAACAGATCATATATTCCAAATTCAATCCAATCAAATATTGACTTTTCAATGCAAACAAAGACTCGACTTGTTGACAAAGAGAAAACGATCGCCGTTTAAGTCAAGTCAATGTCAATAATCACAAAACAAAACTAAATCAAGAGAGATCATTCGAACGGAAAACGGTTCTATTTTGACAGAACTCTTAGAATTCGAATCCGTGGCTGTAACGGTTTTGCACCGTTCTCTCTTTAATTTCAAGATTTCGATTTCTGATTTTTTTTTAAAAACAAACTTAATTTCCCAAGAATTGATAAAAATCAGAAGAAAACGTTGAATTAACATTTCGAATTAGTCCATCAGTAAATTGAAATCAAACTTTGAATTGATAAAGATGTTCGATTATTAAAAACGATGAATCAAATACTCAAAAGCACAGTAGTGTCGAATTCAAATTTCGATTAGCTAATTTGAAGTTTTCATATGAAAAAGTAGCATTTACCTAGGCAATACGCCCTCATCCTAAATCATAATATGAGCTTGAATTTCAATTCAAGTTTCAAGTTTGACATGTATGAAGTAGAAGTATCAAAGAAATGAATTTTCTATATATGAAATCAAAGTCAAATCATTTTTCCTACGTAATTATTTCGCTCTGATAGAAGCAAATAAACGTGTGATTTTATATCAGTATTTTAACAAAGCTAATTGTTTTTTTTGTTTTAACAACATTCAAATAAAACAAAAAAATCTTTTCAAGCAATTAGTTCATTTAAAATGTTTAGTCGAGTTTGGATAAATTTTCTTCTATTGAATAATATCATTGGGGTGTTATTAACCGTAGAGGTTTCATTCAATCAACCAAGATTTCGTCTAAACGCAACTTGGAATTCAAATGCAACAACTTTTGCTAATGAAAGCGTCCTATTTATCAATTCAAACAATTCAATTTACATATCGAATAAAAAAACTAATCAAATTTTGATTTGGTACAATGGTAATAATAGTGAACCATCAAGAAAGATTTCAAATAGTTTATCAAATCTATCGTCAATATTTGCGGTAAATAAATTCTGTTTGATAAAACTTTTACAGGCAAAAAAGCAAACAGAGTTTTTCTTTTCGTATATTGAATAGAAATCAAAGATTTTGTACAAACAAACTATTCATCTCATTTATCAATTAATAGTCATAGATGTCATCGTCTCAAGGATTGCAGATTAGGAAATTACTATTGCGAAATGATTGAAATTCACATGAGAGACGAAGGAAATTATACATTTAGAAGTCATAGTACTAAAACATTTAGTTGGATATATTTATGAAAATAATTTTACTTTATTTGATCTTAATATAAACGCAATCAAATTGCTCAATTTAAAATGACTTTGTACTGTCCGACGAATAATTCATTTATATTAATTGTAACAACAGCTCAATAACTTCAACAAGGTCAATTCTCAATAATTATTCAACGACCAAGTCATGTTTCTATGCGATATCATAGTAAGTTCACTGAACTAATCATTCAATCGAATTATTCTTCAGAATTAACTAATAACAGTCGAAAACATAGAAGTTTTAACTGTAGACCATTAGATCATTATTACGAAGCGTTAGAGATCAATGTGAACACATTTGGTTTCTACATGTTCTCAACTGAAAGCAGTTTGAATATATTTGGTTATTTATACGAATATGAATTTAATTAATCCTTATGATTCTATTGATAATTGATTCGTTCGAAATGATGACTCATGTGACTTTGGTCAATTAAGAATAATTGCTCATTTGAAATTGAATATCACATAGATTTTAATAGTAACAACATCTTATGATTATGCAAATCAGCAACGTCGATTCTCTTTGTTTGTTGAAAGACCAAATGAAATTAAGATTAAACAAATGAGTATGTTGACAAACATCGATTTCAACTGAATACTTACAAAACTATTTTAAGATAAAAGTCAATTTTCAACAAGAATAGTTCAATCATTATATTCATCACAACAGACTAGAATTCGTTCGAAATGTCATCATGAGTCTATTCTACCTTCACATTTTTATTTGTATAAAGAACATTTTAGTGAATATACATCCTATCAAAGATTAATCGCTCGTAACCTTAATGGTTGTCCTAAGCGTGAATTTAAAATCACAATTGAATTACAATCTAGTGTAACATACATATTCATCATGGGAATATATCTCTCGATCTCCGAAGGTTCTTATTCAATATTAGTATCTGCTCACAATAATATTACTTTCAATCTGATCACTGAGTCTAATATTCAATTAACTATTTCCTCTTTCAACTGAGATTTTCATTAGATCTTCGAACAGATTGTGTATTCATTGGTCCTGTTCTAAAACTTTGTTTATATTTAGATGGTTGGTTAAATACTTGTGTTGCTATCGAACAAACTGTTAATGTATCAAAAGGAGTTAATTTTGATAAGAAAATGAGTAGACATGCAGCTCGATGGGTGATTTTGATCTTATCTATTTTCATCATGAATTATTTGAATATACAACTCACAAATATAATCCCATCAATATCAGTCATAATTTAACAATGAATTTGACAATGACAAATGAACATATAGTTTTGTGTGTTATTCGATATTCTCGTTCTGTTCAAAGTTATAATACAATAACTTTATTTATTCATCTTGTCGTACCATTTCTTGTTAATCTTTTCTCTACTTTATTTATTATTTTTGGTACAACTCGACGACGATCAATCGCACAAACAAATAAAAAATCTTTCAAAGAACATGTTTTCAATCAAATACGTGAACATAAACAATTACTAATCAGTCCCTTTATTCTGCTTGTCTTAGCTTTGCCTCGTTTAATCATGTCATTAGTATCTGGATGTGTCGATCCATCAGAAAATCCTTGGTTATATCTTTGTGGTTATTTTATTTCTTTTACACCACCAATGCTTGTCTTTGTTGTATTTGTTCTACCTTCGGAACTCTACAGAAAAACATTCAAAGATTCAATAACACGGTGGTTACGACAAATTCATCAATAATTTTTGATTATGATCAACTCGATGTTTTTCGAATTCATAAATTGACTTATTTAACTTGTCGAGATTACACTTTGTATATATTTTGTCGAGTTTCTCTACTTTCGGCTTGTTTTATAAACTTGCTCCTTCGTTTCGCATCTTTTTTGATCTAACGATGATAAGCAAGCATAAGATTGCAGTTACTCGAATTCTCTTCCGAACTTGTTTATCATAATTGATAAGAAACGGCGCACATTTGTTTTGCTTGTTCTTCCTAAGGTGTGCATTTAAATTTAAAAAAAACGACCATGGCTACATCGAATACAATAATGAAATGCTTTGCATGTCGAGAAGAAATAACAACTTATATATGTACGGGATGTTCAAAACATTTTTGTGTCGATGATTTGATGAAACATCGTGAGGAATTGAAATTACAATTTCATCAAATTGAAGATCAACGAAATCAATTTGCACAAACTTTGGACGATCAGAAAAACAATCGAAATAATCATCCGTTAATACAACAAATCACTCAATGGGAACGAATATCTATCGAAAAAATTCGACAGACAGCTGAAGAACAACGAAATCTTGTTCAACAATATTCTCAAACGATTGAAGTTAAATTGCGTTCATTCACTGAAGAAATGGAAAAAACTGTTAAAAAGAAAGATTTCAATGAAATTATTTTGAAAAAACTTCAAATAGAATTAGAAGATCTTAAAGATCAACTTTATCAAACAAATTACATTCAAATTAAACAAGATTCATCATCAACATTTATTAACAAATTATTCATTAATATTACTCCAACTCCAACTACTACAGATCTTAAATGGAAACAACAAGCAACTACGATTGCTGGTGGAAATGGACGAGGAAATCAATTAAATCAATTCAATGCACCTTTTGGAATCTATGTTGATGATCAACAACAAACTATTTATGTTGCTGATCAACGCAATCATCGTATTATTAAGTGGAAATTTGGTGAAAAATATGGTGAAGTTGTTGCTGGAGGAAATGGAGGTGGAAACAGAATCGATCAATTGGATACTCCATTTAATGTGATTTTGGATCGAAATAAGAAATCTTTGATTATATGTGATGTTGAAAATCGAAGAGTTGTTCGATGGTCATTAGAAAATCAAAATGATAGACAAATTCTCATTCAAGATATTTCATGTCTTGGATTAATGATGAATAACAAAGGAGATTTGTTTGTTTCCGATTACGAGAGAAATGAAGTGAAAAGATGGAAAAAAGATGAAAAACAAGGAACTATTGCTGCAGGTGGAAATGAAAAAGGAGATAAACTCAACCAACTCAACTCTCCGGGATTCATTTTCGTTGATCGAGAAGATTCGATCTATGTTTCAGATCGTGAGAATAATCGTGTGATGAAATGGTTAAAAGGTGCAAAAGAAGGAATTGTTGTTGCTGGTGCGCAAGGAAGAGGAAATAGTTTGAAACAATTATCGGTTCCACAAGGATTAGTTGTGAATGAAAACGGTGATGTTTTTGTGGCAGATTATTCTAATCATCGAGTTATGTGTTGGCCATCAGATTCGAAAGAAGGTCGTGTTGTCGTCGGTGGAAATAGTCAAGGAGAAGGATCAAATCAGTTAAATAATCCTGGAGGTTTAGTAATTGATCGCGCGAATAATCTTTATGTTGTGGATACTTGTAATCATCGAATTCAACGATTTGATATTGACTAAAATTAAAATATGATAATAAAAGATTATTAACGTAAATTTTATAATAAATTATGTAGATATACGGATATAATCATAATATCAAGCAAAAAAGCATTTTCATCCTTAATTATTTTTGTTCTGAATTGATGAAAAATACTCGAATCACGAATATGAAGAAGTTTTCTGAATAAGAGTGTTAATACGTATATAATATACTGAAACATTTGAAAAGGTTGAACAATTGCAAATAGTTGATTTTGACCCACTATACTTCAACAAATTGCAAATCCTCCTGACCAAAGTCAATTTGTTGATTGTCGTCAAGATTTATTTCCAGATGCAACAAATATTGGCTCGTGTATTTCATTCAATGATGCTTTACAAAGAACGATATAGATTCATATGTCTTTCATATGAATTCAAAAAAAAGAACTCGGTGATAAACTACGTCGACTCTGTTCGCATTGTTAGACAACAATGAATAAAATCCGAGTAACTTCATTTGCCATGTGCAAGAGCTGAACTTCTTAAGATTAAAATGATTATTTATGGAGAATTCATCAAAGAAATTCTTGCTGATTGAAGTTTATTCGCTCATTATTACCATGATCAATTGACTTCAGCTCGAATTGAAGCAAATACCAACTTCTACTTTGATAAAATACGGTCGTTTTCCATAAACTATGTTTAAACTCCTAAACTATGATCATTATCAAGTCAGTAATTTAAAAAAAATTCAATTCAATTATTCGTTAAAAGCAACAGATATTTTCAAAAGAAATAATAATTTGATTGAATATCTATCTAATATTATACGTATGAAACATTAATCAACTGTAAATGATG
>Ga0209915_1003041_pt1 | contig 15340 bp, 9 predicted proteins | sample ThiBiot_750_plan_FD_183952 | JGI IMG/M metagenome (GOLD analysis project Ga0209915, IMG submission 183952) | Wastewater bioreactor microbial communities from Cape Town, South Africa - Thiocy_cont_750_plan (SPAdes) | ecosystem: Engineered > Bioreactor > Thiocyanate-remediating > Anaerobic-Aerobic ... | reverse complement strand
GCACCAGTTCGGCGATCAGATCGGCCGAGTGGCGCGGATCCGGAGTGACCGCGGGAAGATCGGCGCGATCAGGATCGAGGGCCGACTCGAGATCAAGTACCCCGGCGATCAGCCGTTCGCGAACAAGCGGCCCTTCGGCCCCGGACGCAACCGGAATGTCGGGCCGGCCGGCGACCGCCAGCACAATGGCCGCGTTGCGCACCGTGCGGTCATGCGCGAGATGCCCGGCACCCGTCGTCACGGCCTTCAGATCGAGCCCGTCATGACCGAGGGCGGCAAGGATCGCCAACGCGTCATCATTGCCGGGATCGCAGTCGTGGATGATCGGCAGGCTCATGCCGCCTCCTCCGCCACCCGCGCGGGCCGGCTGAGCAGATGGATGCGCCAGCGGGCGAAGGTCAGGCCCAGGATGGCCGCCAGATAGGGAAGCATCAGCACGAACTCCGAGGGAAGATTGAATGCCTGGAGCCTGTCTCCGAGCGCGCCGAAGAAGCCGAACAGCAAGGAGGCACCGGCCGTGAGCCACGGCTCGCCCGCGCCGAACAGTGTTGCGGCAAGGCCGACGAAGCCGCGCCCGCTGGTCATGTCCGGCAGGAAGAAGTGCAGCCGGTCCATCGCAAGCTGCGCACCGGCCAATCCGGACAGGAGCCCGCTGATGCCGACCGAGAGCGCCTTCATCCGGCCGACGCGAATGCCGGCGGCGCGGGCCGCATGCTCCTCCTCGCCAGCCGCGCGCAGATTGGCGCCTGTCGGCGTGCGATAAAGGAAGACGTGGCAGGCCGGTATTGCCAACAGGCCGAGGAGGACGATGAGGCTCTGCCCCTCGAAAGCGGGGCCGAGTATGGGCACGAAAGAGAGCGCGCCGGCTGGAATGTGCCAGATGTCCGGGAAAGCGATCGGACGCAGCCCTCCGGGCGTATTGTAGAAATATTCCAGCATGAACAGCGTGCCGCCGGATGCCAGGAGATTGATGCCGAGGCCGGCGACGATGAAGTCGGCGCCGAAGCGCAGCGTCAGCAGCGCCAGAAGCTGCGACATCACGATGGCTGCGACGACCGCGCAGGCGAGCGCCAGCCAGACGCTGCCCGTCAGGCCGCCGACGGCGATGGCGGTAAAGGCGGCGACCAGCATCATGCCTTCCACCGCCACGTTCAGGATATTGGCGCGCAGCGTGATCATTGCGGCAAGCGCGGACAGGAGGATCGGCGTGGATTGTGCGAGAACCGACTGGAGAAGCTGCGTGAGCTGGAGCGCCGTCATGTCAGGCCTCCCTGGGCGCCGCACGCAGCCGCGCCGTCATGAAGAGAACCAGGAGGCCCGTCAGCAGATTGACCAGCGAGCGAGGCACGTCCGTCTCGATCTGCATGTAGGCCGCCCCGTTCAGCATCATGGCGTAGAACAATGCGGTCGCGAGCGCGCCGATCGGGTGGATGCGGGCGAGCAGCGCGCAGGTTAGGCCGACGAGCCCGTAGGCGGGTGAGAAGTTCTGTTCGAAACGATGCCCGATGCCCAGCACGTAGAGCGCTCCGGCAAGGCCCGCGAGTCCGCCGGCGATCCACATGGACGCGATGATGCGGCGGGCGGCGGGGACGCCGACCGCCTGCGCAAAACGCAGGTTCGTTCCGGCAGCGCGCAGTTCCGCGCCCCACTCGGTCCTGAACAGCACGACCCAGGTGGCGACGGCCAGGAGGACAGCGACGATGAAGCCACTCGTTGCCTGCGGCACCCAGGGGATCGAAGGAAGCCAGATCGATTGCGGCACCATCCTGCTCACCGCGCCGTAGCTCGAGCGGTCGCGGATCACCCCGTTGGCAAGATAGGACGTCGCGAGCAACGTGATGATATTGAGCATCAGCGTGGTGACGACCTCGTCAACCGCCAGGCGCACCTTCAGGACGCCCGGAATCCAGCCGAGGATCCCGCCGGCTATGACGCCCGCAAGGATCGACAGAGGCAACAGCAGAAACGGCGTCAGCCCGGAGAGATAGACGCCGACGACCGTCGCACTGATCGCGCCGGCATAAAGCTGGCCCTCGCCTCCTACATTGAAGATGCCGGCGCGGAAGGAGAAGATCACGCCGAGTGCGATCAGCGTCAGGGGCGTCGCCCGGTTGAGGAAGAGCGCGAAATTGCCGAGCGAATCGAAGTTCGCGAACAGGAGCTCGCGATAGGCCTCGATCGGCTGGTCGGTTATCGCCGCGACCAGCACGAACCCCAAGGCGAGCGTCAGGACGATGGCGGCCAGGGGGCCTCCGAGAGCCTGGACGAGACGGCGTGTGCGAACCTGCATCATGCCGCCTCCTGCCCGCCGCCGTTCATCAGTTGGCCGACATTTTCTTCGCTGGCTTCGGCGCGGTCGAGAATCCGCATGAGACGGCCCGAATACATGACGCCGATGCGGTCGGAGAGCGCGAAGATCTCGGACAGTTCCGAGGAGACCAGGAGCACGGCGCGGCCACGGTCGGCGGCGGCAAGGATCCGTGAATGGACGAATTCCGCGGCACCTATGTCGAGCCCCCGCGTGGGTTGGCACACAAGAAGCAGGCGCGGGTCGCGCTCCATCTCGCGAGCGATCACGAGCTTCTGCATGTTGCCGCCGGAGAGCCAGCCGGCAGGCGTTTCGGGTTTTGCACCGCGCACGTCGAACTCCGCGATCCGGGCTCCGGCGAAGCGTTGCAGCCTCTCCTGGCTGACGAAGCCTCCCTTCAAGAGGCCAGACCGGCGGTAGTTGGTGGCGGCGACGTTCTCGGCGACACTCATGACTGTGCTCAGGCCCCTGTCGAGCCTGTCCTCGGGTATGAAGCCGAGACCCGCCTGCTGCCGGTCCCCTACCCCCACCGCCGTGACGTCCCGTCCGTCAAGGCTGATCGTGCCAGCCTGGATCGGCATCAGGCCGGCGATTGCCTCGGAAAGCTCGGTCTGGCCGTTCCCGTCCACGCCGGCGATGCCGAGCACCTCGCCCGCAAGGACCTCGAAGCAGATGTCGTCGAGAAGCCGCTTTCCGGCGGCGTTGTTCATGACCACCCCGGAAAGGCGCAGGACCGGCTCGCCGAAGTGGCGAGCGACACCCCGTTTTCGTCCGGCCAGGAATACATCGCGGCCTACCATGTCTCGCGCCATGTCGGCCTCGCTTACGTCCGAGGTGCGATGGGTGGCGATGCTTCGTCCCTGACGGATGATCGTGACCCGGTCCGAGACGGCTTTGACTTCGCGCAGCTTGTGGGTGATGAAAAGGATTGTGCGTCCGCGCCGCCTGAGCCCGTCGATGACCTCTATGAGTTCGTCCACCTCCGGCGGGGTCAGCACGGCCGTGGGCTCGTCCAGGATCAGGATCGATGCGTCGAATGCGAGCGCCTTGAGAATCTCCACCCTCTGGCGCTGCCCTACCGAAAGAGTGCGCACGGCCGCCTCCGGGTCGAGCCGGAAATTGTACTGCTCGATGAGCTCACGGGTGCGTGCAATCATCGCGCCGCGGTCGCAGAATATGCCGAAGCGCAGCAATTGGCGGCCGAGGAAGAGGTTCTCGGCGACAGTCATGGAAGGAACCAACGCGAAGTGCTGGTGCACCATGCCGATGCCGAGGCGGCTGGCGGCAACCGGGTCGGGTATGGCCACAATCCTGCCGTCGAGGGTTATGGTTCCGGCATCCGGGGCATGGATGCCGGCGAGGATGTTCATCAGGGTGGATTTGCCCGCGCCGTTCTCACCGCAGATGACGTGCACCTCCCCGCGGCGGATTTCGAGATCGACCCTCGCGAGAGCCTGCTTCTCGCCGAAGTTCTTCGCGATGCCCTCGAGCTTGAGCAGGATTTCGGGATCGGCCATGAGCATTTCTCTTTCGCAAGAAGGAAGAGGCGGGCCCTTGGGTCCGCCTCCCTGCGGAAGACCTATTTGAAGGCCGTGTCCACCTTGATGGCGCCGCTCACCACCTTGGCCTTCGCCTCGTCGACCTGCTTCTGAACCGAGGCCGGCACCAGCGCGTCGTTGTAGATCAGGCCGACGCCGTCGTTCTTGAGACCGTAGATCTCGAGCGTCCCGAACGGCGCCTTGCCCGCCCTGATCTGCTTGATCGAGTCGTAGATCGAGTTGCCGATCTGCTTGATCATCGAGGCGAGCACGTTCTTCGGATGAAGGCCGTTCTGGTCGGAATCGACGCCGATCGCGTATTTGTTGGCGTCGGCGGCTCCCTTCAGGATACCGAGGCCGGCCGGGCCAGCGACGTTGTAGACGACGTTGGCGCCGTTCTGGATGGCCGTCTTCGTCAGTTCATAGGCCTTCTGCGCGTCGTTGAAATTGCCGATGAAGATGACCTGTACGTCGACATCCGGAACGACAGTTGCCGCACCCTGCTTGAAGCCGACGATGAAGTCGCGGATGACCGGCAGGTCCATTCCGGCGACGATCGCCACCTTGGCCTTGCCGTCGGAAAGCGGGAAGTCCTTGGTATCGGTGGCCGCCAGGGCCGCAAGAGCGCCGGCGAGATAGGAGCCCTCGTTCTGGGCGTATTTGACCGAGAGAACGTTGGGCAGCTTCAGTTCGTCATCAAAGAAGACATATTTCTGCTTGGGGTGCTGCGGGGCGACCGCGGCGAGGTTGTCATGCATGTTGGGCCCGGTGAAGATGACGTCCCAGTCACCGGAATTCGATACGGTTTCGAGATTCTGGCGCCAGAGCTGCGGGTCCGTCGGCGAGGCCTGCAGCAGGCGCGTCTTGACGCCCTCCTTGGCCGCGCGCTTGAAGCCGGTCGCCGCGTTGTCGTTGAAGCCCATGTCGCCGAGATTGTCGCTCATGACGTAGACGGCGCTGAACGGCTTGGCAGAAGCAGCGCTTCCTCCGGCCATGGTGAACGCCGCCAGTGCGGCGGCTATGGTCGCAAATGCCTTGAAGCTTTTCATGCTTTTTCTCCCCCTTCTGGAGCTTTGGTCCTACTTGGTTTCAATGCGGCGGTGCGACGGACTCCCGACGCACCAGCGTCACCGGCAGGCGGGTCAGCGGCGCCGGCGTCCGCTTCTCGATCAGCGCGAGCAGCGCGCGCAGTCCCGTGCGTCCGAGTTCACCGGCCGGCTGACGAACCGTCGTCAGCGCCGGGGCGAGCAGGTCCGCGAACGGCATGTCGTCGAAGCCGACGAGCGAAATATCGCCTGGCACGCGCAGACCATGGGTCTTGATGGCCTTCATGACGCCGATCGCGATGAAATCACTTCCCGCAAACACGGCCGTCGGCGGCACGCCCGCCGCCAGGATCGCGTTCATCGCCTCGAAGCCGAAATCACGCGAATAGGCGCCGAACCGCAGATGATCCGGCTCTATGGCCAGTCCCGCCTCCTCCATTGCATCGCGGAACCCGGAGAGGCGCTCGACCGCGCTGAACAGGTGGTCCGGACCGCCGATATGCGCGATGCGGCGATGGCCGGCCGCGATGAGGTGGCCGGTCGCAAGATAGGCTCCGTTGCGGTTTTCGACGAACACCTTCGGCACGTTGACGCCGGGGATGTCCTCGTCGATCAGCACGATGTGATCGTGTTGCCCCATGGCTGAGGCCAGCGTGCCGTCGTCGGGCTGGTTCGTCATCATGAGCAGCCCATCCACGTGACGGTCCTGGAGGCGCCTGAGACTGGCGATCTCGCGTTCGCGGTGACCGCCGGTGCTGGTCATGAAAACCGAGTAGCCGTGCTTGCCGGCCTCGTCCTCGACCGCCGCAGCGAGATCCGCAAAGAAGGGATTGGAAATCTCGGGCGTGACCAGCCCGATGGCTTCGGTCCGGCCGAGGCTCAGGCGCTTGGCAAGGAGATTGGGGCGGTAGTCGAGCGCGCTGATGGCCTCGTCTATCCGTCGTGCCGTTTCCGGCGGCAGCTCGATCCTCTTGTTCAGGTATCGCGACACCGTCGACGGCGAGACATTGGCGGCCGTGGCGACATCCTGAAGATTGCTCATTGACCGTCCAACTCCCGCGCGACGCGCCATTTAACCAATATATTCTTACGCAAACGGTTTAGTAAAGCGGTTTCGTTGAAACTCCGATGGAAAGCGCGCTTCTGTCATTCATAACCTTTCTCGGGATGCGCGGCCGACCGGGTCGGGATTTGCCGCTTCGAACGGACCGCAACGGTTCTTCCGGAGACCGCGATTTGCATGCGACGCGGAGTATGGCAGGCATCAGCAGCGGCGCAGATTGCGGGCGGTCAGCGACTCTCGTCCACCATTCCGCATTGCGGCCATACGCCCGAGCGTATCTCTCCTTCGCGAGAAGGTCCCCGGTTCAGGACTGCGATCGAAATCGCCGGGGAAAGGCGCGCCTGGCGCCATAGCGTGAATGGGCGGTGATCCGGGCCAGCGTGCCAAGCGCGAATGAGATCCAGCGTCTCATGCTGAACTGCAGTCCGCCCAGGTGGTCCACCTTGCGCAGGCGGATCACCTCCTCTCGCGGTGGTGAAACGGGCGTGTAATCGATGCGTGGCGGTCCCGGGTTGATCGTACCCGCCCGATCCAGAAGCGGCAGCAGCGAGGGAGCGGCGGCAACGCGAGGCGTCAGTGGCGGTCCAAGGTCGAACAGTTCCTGTACCGTCTTGATGATGGACGTGTGATCGAACGGGACCTCGGGAGATGGTGGCCGCAGGATGCTGCCAGCGGGGATTGCCGGCGAAATGACGACGGCTGGCACGCGTGCGCCGAACCGGTCGAAGCGGAAGCCGTCCGGATAGGGAGGGCCGGGCGGCGTCGCGCGTGGAGGCGGAACATGGTCGTAAAGCCCGCCGTGCTCATCATAGGTCACGACGAAGAGCGTCCGCTCCCACTTCGGCCCCTGCCTCAGCGCATTATAGGTGCGCGCGATCAGTTCGTCGCCATGGGCGAGATAGGTGGGCGGATGCTGGTCGTTCGGCACCTTGTCGTGAACGGGTGACACGAAATATCGAGGTTCAATGAAGCTGTAGCCGGGCAGGACGCCCGCCAGGGCGTCCTCTTCGAACTCCTTGTGGAAGAGGCGGAAGTGTGGAGTCACCAGCTTGGGCCAGATGTCGGTCAGGTTCGCTGTGTTGGGTATGTCATGGAAATAGACGGCCCAGCGCTTTCCCCGATCAGACATGCGCCGGAACAGGCTCGGCATCCGATACGGCCAGTGCTGCGGCTCGTTGTTGACCCAACCCCCGGCCGTTCCGGTGTGGACGAAGAAACGGTTCGGCCAGGTCTGGCAGGGCGCTGAAGCAAACCAGCGATCGCAGACGCCGAAGGCGCGGGCAAGTTCGCTCAGCACCGGCACCTGCCCGGGTTTGAAGCAATGCATCACCTGTCGCGGATCGGACCTTGCGCCGTCGGGACCAGCGCCCTGTGCCATGTAATTGTCAACGAAACCGCTCATATCGGGTTCGTCGCCATCCGTGCCCTCGCCCCCGCCCCAGAACTGAGCCTGCATGTCGTGAAACAACTCGCCCGGATCCGGATCGGGGCCGCGTGCATTGACGCGGGTCATTTTCGGATTGTTCCAGACCGGCACACGCACTATTCGCTCAGGCTGGTGCCAAAGGTTGAACTCCTCTCCCGTGAGGCCGTCGAAATCGTCGCGGTCGCGATAAAGCCAGCCCAGAAGATTGTCGAACGAGCGGTTCTCGAGCATCAGCACGACGACATGTTCGATCCGTACCGCCAACTGACTGTCCTCGCTGATGCCGCATCGCGTCGCGGCGCATAACGCGCAAGAGCGACGATGGATAACGAGGCGAACCGCGAGTTGATCCGCGCGGAAACGAGACGTCAAGCCGCGTCGAGCGAACCGCAACATCACGGCGCGAAAAAGCCATGTCGCAGCCGGCAGACGGGGAAGAAAGGGCGCGCTCGCCAGCAAGTTCATCGACGATGTGTCCTGAGAAATCGAAAACATATCTGAGAACTTTCGAAGCCGCGGGCCGCATGCGCCTGTTTCATGCCCCAAAACGGCCGCAGAAAAAGGGCGAGCTTCGCTTGACGTTCAGGAATCGGGGACGCTGTCGCCACCCGGCCAAGTCTCTTATCGACAACGCATCAGGAGGATCGATGCCGCCAATTGCGAGATTCTGTGTTGCACTATCGGCTGGTTTGGCGTGCGGCGCCGTCAGCGTTTCCAATTTCGCGGTCACCTCGCCGGCCTTGGCGCGCGATGCCGCCGCTCCCAGGAAATTTGCCGCCTACATCACCGGCTACAGCTATTGGGACAATACCCCCGCAGGCTCCGCATCCATATCGAGACCGGTCGTCCATGCCACGGCCGGCGGCCAGGGAACTTATGCCGATCCGATAACGCTGGCAGTCGGGCATTCGATCGTTGCCGGAACGGAGACGCTCGACGTGCCGGCCGGAACGCGCTTTTATCTGGCCAGACTGAAACGATATGCCATCGTGGAAGATACCTGCGGCGACGGCCCCACGCCTCAGACGCGACCCTGCCATACGGGATATTCCGGGCACCTCTGGTTCGACATCTATGTCGATGGACGCAGAAGCACCGCTGCCATGGCCCAGGCCTGCATGGATCGGATCACGGCGGTCCAGACCGTCATCATGAATCCTCCACCGAACCTTCCCGTCACCGCAGGGCCGCTGACCGAGAGCGGTTGCCGGACATCGGCCGGTTGATACCGTCCTCTTTCCGGTCCGCCACCGCATCCGTCCGCACGAGCTGAAATCGGCGCCGCTCGGATCGCGATGCAATTGCCGTTCCGGGCTGGCTCGGAGCCGCATGCGTGACCTTCTGCCATCTCATGAGGCGACCGGTGAGGACGACGTAAAGGGTTCTCATTGCCGTGACGTAAAGAAGCTGGCGATAGACGAAGCGCTGGAAGGGCAGCAGCAGTAGCAGTTTTTTGTCCTCGCCCGGCTCGAACCGGAACGCGATGGCGCCCATGAGAATATCCACGATCATGAAGGCGCCGTAGCCGGCCAATACGCTCGCCGGAACATCACCGAACTCCTGGCCCGGCATCACGAGCATGTCTACCAGCCCATTCAGCAGGGCGGACGCCATCATGAAGTCGGCGATTGGCGCCAACACGGCCATGATCATTCCGAAAAGGAAGAGTTCCGGGATGGAGATCAGTCCGATCCAGCGGCGTTCACCGATAGCTCCGCGGTGCTTCCAGGCCGTCTGCAACATGCCCAGCATCCAGCGCAAGCGCTGGCGAAGGAACTGGCGCACGGATTCCGGCGCCTCGGTCATGGCGAAGGCGCACTCCTCATAGACGATGCGATACCCGGCGCGCACGATCGAGACTGTGAGATCAGCATCTTCGGCCAATGTCTGGGGTGAATAGAGCCCGGCTTTCTCAACTGCTTCGCGACGCCATGCCCCGATCGCGCCCGGCACGACGAGAATGCCGTTCAATACCTCTGCGGCGCGCCGGTCGATGTTCTGGGCGGTGATGTACTCGAGCGATTGAAGCCGCGTCAGCAACGAATCGGAATTGCGGATCTTGACGTTTCCGGCAACCGCTCCGACCGCCGGATCCTCGAAATGTCGCACGAGCAAACCGATCGCGTCCGGCCGGATCACCGTATCCGCGTCGATTCCGACCACGATATCCGCATCGATCATCGCATAGGCACGATTGAGGGCGCTGAACTTGCCTCCGTTCGGCTGGCTGACGACCTCGACCCGCCGGTCCGGTCCGCCCGCAGCGCGCGCTACCGACGCCGTCTCGTCCGTCGAGCCGTCGTCGACAACCAGGAGCTTCAGGTCGGGATAATCGGACGCCAGGACGGCCGTGATGGTTTGGGCGATGACGGCTTCCTCGCAATATGCGGGGATGACGACGGTGACCGGGGGAGTGAACGGCGTCTGCCGAGGCTCGTGCCGGCGACGCAATTGAGCCAGTGTCACCACATAGACGGCTCTTCCCATGCCGATGAGGAGGACGGCCCAGAAAGTCCAGTGCAGCCCGACGCTTGCAATCCTGATGAACTCGAATGACGCCGCATCAAAGGTCGCGCCAGGGCTGTGGTCGAGCGGCATGAGGTCATCGCGTGTCTTGCCGAGAAAGGAACTCAGCGGCACGAACCTGTAGCCTCTTTTCCTGAGCGCTTCGATGATGCCGGGAAGAGCGGCCACGGTGGCGCGGCGGTCGCCTCCGGCATCATGCAGCGCGAGGACGTTCCCGATGGCCGGATGGGCTGAGCGCTCGACAAGCGCGGCGATCTCCGCGGCGCTGACCTTCGTCCAGTCGGGCGGCGCTATGTCCGCCCCCACGACAAGATAGCCGTATTTCTCGACCTCTCTCATGGGCCAGGCCTCATCTCCGGTGAGAGGCCCCTCGGTCCGCCCGTAAGGTGCCCTGAAAAGGGCCGTCTGCCGGCCGGTGATGCTGGCGATCAGCCGCTCGGTCGCGCTAAGCTCGAAGCGCACGCGCCACGACGGCGTCCGCTCAAGGAAGGGATGCAAGAAGGTGTGGACGCCGATCTCATGGCCGTCAGCCGTCATTTCCGAAAGAAGCCACGGTGCCCCGAGCGCGTTGCTGCCCACTACGAAGAAGGTTGCAGGCACGTCATAGGCCTTCAGGATCTTCAAGATTTCCTGCGTATAGAGCGGATCAGGCCCGTCATCGAACGTAAGCGCAATCGTCCGCCCTTCCCCGGCGCCGTAACGCAGGATCGTAAAAGGCTGGGGCAACCGGGAATAGGTGACGCCGGTAATAATCCCGGAGGCCGGATCGGTCTCTATGGTCCGGTCTCCCGTCCGGGGCGCGTGCAGGACGCGCTGAAACGCGCCGGCGCCCTCGTAGCCGACATAATCTGCAGTGCTGATTCGGTGCAGAAGCTCTTGCGGAGGGTTCGTGCGGTTCGGCGACGCCAGCATCGTCCAGACCGACGGGTCGGCGCCCGTCAATGGCCAGACCGCTACGCCCCCCAGCCTAACCCGGGAAACCGCCAGCAATTGATTATAGGCCGTGGCCGCATCCAGAATCCAGACCGTGTGCCGGTGCCGGCCATCGAAATAGGAGAAGGTGGTATTGAGGCTGACGGGATCGAAGCGGACCTCGGAATCATGGAGTTCCGCAATCCGCATGGCCTCGGCATAATCCACCTGCCGCGGGACTGCGTCGTCTTCCGTCCAGTCATACCCCGCGGCGCCGAGTGCAAGCACGACCTTTGCGGTGCCGATCCTGTCAATGAGCGGCGGAATCTCGCGCGCGAACCAGCCCTGAGGCGCGATCGGATTGGGCGCAGCCATCACGCTCGCGTCGCGGAATCCCAGGACGACAGCCCGGTCGATCGCCTCCGTCAAGTTCCGATCGTTCCAGATCGCGCTGTCGGCAGGCGCCACGAGGCAGGTTTGGGTTTTCAGGGCACGGAAAGCCTCATGGACGGCAAGCAGCAATTGCCCGATCTGCCCAAAGGCGGAAGAAGACAGTCCGGAGATGTTGAAGCACATCCCCCCATAATGATTCCGGCCTGCGGTCCGGACGATCTGCGCGACCACCTGGCTGAGATCCCCTGCGGCCTGCGCCGACGCGTCGGGCCGAATATCCGACACGTTGACGACGGGCAGCACCTGCCCCGCCTGCCGGAACCGCAGGACGCTCGCCACCGCGCGCTGGTGCGCCGCCTCAGGTCCGAGGGGTGCGAGAATCGCAGCCTGAAGGTCGAGCCGGTACCATTCAGGCAGGACGACGCCGACTGTCGGCCACGCCTTCGTCAGGGCCGCGTAGTTCCAGTCGGGCCAATAGGGCAGATAGGCATAGACCGTCGTTTCGCCTGACGTGACGAACGGCACCGTTCCCTGCGGCAATCCGTCCGTCGGCGCCTTCGCGAGATCGGTGGCTCTGATGACGCGGTCCTGACCTGTGGGCGTGGGCATTGGAACGTCAAGCATGTCCGCGAGCGGATATGCGCGGGTGAAGGCGGTTTTCCCGTCGGCCTGCGAAAGCTTGGAAAGCATGTACAGGCTCGCCCCGAACCCGATGCTCCAGACGAGGAAGGCGACAAGGAGGACCGTCCCCGCGATCCTGACCCAAATGCGTCGCCTCGCAGTCGGGTCGAAGAAGATCGGCAGCGCCGCGTCCCCGGTCAGGTGCGCATCACCCTCTTGGACCTTTCCGGTACCGCTCAAGATCCATCGACTCCAAACTCGCACGGCGGTGCGCTCTCACTGCCCGAAAAGGAGGCCTTCAGGCCTGGGCAGCCATCGGGCAAGCAAGCAGCGGCAGCGCACGGTCTCCGACCTCGCTTCCATTAGGACGCCGCGCGCGCTCGGGCCATTGATATGCGTCAATTTAGGCATCGCAGGGCGGTCATATAGATGCAGCGATATTTGAAGGCCCGCCTGCGCGCCGAGCCGCGGCTGGCCGGCGAATCGAGGATCACGCCGATGACGATGACGCGCAGAAGCGTTCTCCAGTCTCTCCTGGTTGCCCCCTCTGCCGTGATGGCCCTGCAGCAGCGGGCGCTTTCCGCCGGTGCAAGCCGGCCTCTTATGCTGGTCTGTGACGGGATCGGCCCGGACATGGAGGCGCAGACGCTTGAAGCGTTTCTCACGCCTTTTCGGGAAAGGAAACTGAAGCTCGCCGTATCGATCAGCCCCGACAAGGCTTCTTCCATTGCCGGTTCGATGTGCCGGCCGGTCGAGGAGCCCAATGTCGAGTGGGTCGCCGAGACTTCGGACCTTTCTCCGGATATTGCCTATTTCCAGATGCGCGCGGCAAGCGAGGTGCAGAAGCGGTTCATCGCGCTGCGTTCGTCGTGTGCCGAACAATCCGGCCGGAGCGGCAGCCTGACCCTTTCTTGCCGCGCCGCGAAACGTCCGGAGAGTGGCTTCGACGGCGTCCGCGCGGCAGGTTTCCGCAATGTGCTTCTGCGGCCGGACGAGGATGCGCCGTTCGAACACTGGACGACAGACAACGGCGTCCTCCAGTTCCAGGGCGGAGTGAGGCTCGACTTTGCAAATCTCGATCGGGCGATCACCGCCATGTTCGAGGACGAGGAGGATGCGGAACCGCTGCTCGTCTATATGTCACTCAAGGACCTGCCGCGTCTGGCCGGTCCCGAGATAGAGGCGATGGCCAGATCATTCACCGATATCCTGGCCAGCCGTGTGCTGAGCGGCGACCTTGCGCCGACATTGCCGTCGGACTTCCACCTCTCCGCGGCCAAACCGTCGCGCTTCATAGGGCTGCATTTCGATCTCGCGCAGGGAAAGGGCATTCCGGAGGTCTCGGCTGCGGCGATGGCGGCTGCCGGCATCGTCTTCTCCTATTCCGGCATAAGTGCCGCCATTCAGGTTCCCGCCGGCTCGAAGGCCGTTACGGCAGGCGATCCCGTCGCCTGTCCGGTGCTTGGCAACGACCGGGAGGGCGCAGGCTGGAGCGAACTCAAGGCCGCGCTCGCCGAGGACCTGCGCGCCGGGAGCGGTCGCTTCGCCGCGCCTCAGATCTGCGCCGTGCAGACCGGTGACGGTTCTGTACCGGACCGTATCGTGGGCGGAACCGGAATAGCCGTCGTGACATCGTCCACCGAAGGACCGGCCGACATCGAAGGGCTCGACAATGAAGGCCTCTTCCATATGCCGGCCAGCATCATCACGTCGGCGGGCGATACGAAGTTCGATCCTGCAGTGGTCGCCGGCAACCTGCGGCGGGATCGCGATGCGTTGCGCGACATTCTGATCGTCGTTCGCCCGGAGCCGGACCGCGAGGCCCTGAATGGGGCGTTCCTCGGCATGCTGCAGGGTCTGGCCCAGGACAGGTCAAACGTCTTTGTCGGTTTGCCCGGAATTGCTTCCGGCATATTGCCGGCCGATCCGATATTCGATCTCCTCAAGCGAGCGCGCGCTCAGGATTTCATCGACGGCGATCCCGTCGGAACCCTCGAATCGAAGGAGAAGGCCGAACTGGAGAAGGACGCCGAAACAGCCTGGAGGTATTTCGAACGTCTGTCGGATCCGAGAAGCGGCCTTGCAATCTCGACGGCGGAACTCTCGAACGGAAAAGCCGACACCTATCCTGTCGTCACGATGTGGGATGTGGGGTCGCAGATCCTGGCAACCACATCGGCGCGGTCCATCGGACTTATCGGAGACGGAGAGTTTTCCCGCAGGATCGCCTCCCTCCTCAAGTCCCTGCCCGCGACGAACATCAGGGGCATGGCTCTGCCTCAGTCCCAGATTTCCGCGGTGCAGCCATCCTACAGGGATAGCGATTTCAACGCGAGCGACACCGGCCGGCTGCTGCTGGCCCTCAAGATTCTCGAAAAGCGGTTCGGCATGGACAAGGAGGTATCCGGAATCGTCGGACGCTGGAACCTCGACAGGATCATCCTGGACCGGCGACTGCAGAATGTCGAGAAGGGCCGCTTCAACGAATATTTCGGTTCGAATTACGTGGAGTACGGCGCGCGGAGCTACGGGCTCTGGGGATTGGAGACCGAGAACCCGTATGAGGCCGCTCTAAAGGCAACAGGTACGGATCGCGACATGCGGTTGCTCTATCGCGCTTCTGAACTCGGACCGATCTCCACCGAGCCCCATGTGCTGGAGGAGATAGAAATCGGGTACTCGGAAGCTTCCCGCCTGATTGCCAAGGTCCTCTATGCGGCACAGGTGAGCGCCTATGAGGCAAGCGGCAGGTTCTACTGCATCTCGGAGATATCCATCGGCCGCGAGCCGTGGTTCCTCTATCCCGGATTCGAGCTTGGGGCGGAGCGGGATCCCTGGATCATCGAGACACTTTCTGCTGATCCGCAAAATGCGAGTTCCGCTTTTCGTGCTTCCTCCGGCGTGGTCAGCACCAAGGGTGCCTTCATGTGGGCGGCCGTGCGTCCGGCGCCCTATTCGCGCAAGCTTCTCGCCCTGGTGCGGGAAAAGGCGAGAATACGCGACTTCGGCTTTGCTTCGGCCATCCCCATGCAGGCCGACGAGCCCGTGGACGCCTATAGCGACAGCAACACGAATGGGATCATACTTGAAGCGATCGCATATGTGCTGCGGGGCCGCCGCCCCTTGCTCGCATCGGACTGAAGGGTTGGCGGCCGTCGTAGCCCCGGGATGTAACCCCGAGTCAGAGGTTTGGTCGCCGGGGCCGGAGTCAATGGTGGGGGAACAAGGGCGCTGCGCGGGCGTGCTTTCGGCTCGCGGCGGGCGGGCGCTCGATCAGGAGCACGAGCCGGGGCCAATCCTCGTTCGAACTCAGCTGGCGCACGCGGCCTTCGAGGTCCAGATCCGGGGTCGTGAGGCGGTGGTTAAGTCGAAGATAGTCCGTCCACGTCGGCGTGCTGAAGCTTTCGGTCCATTCCTCGGGTTTCTGGAGGTTGCGCTGCAGCGTCCAGTGACGGGCGCCGACCCGGCTTTGCACGCGCCGGCGCTCCCGCATGAGGCCGAGGAAGG
>Ga0209915_1003023_pt1 | contig 15449 bp, 16 predicted proteins | sample ThiBiot_750_plan_FD_183952 | JGI IMG/M metagenome (GOLD analysis project Ga0209915, IMG submission 183952) | Wastewater bioreactor microbial communities from Cape Town, South Africa - Thiocy_cont_750_plan (SPAdes) | ecosystem: Engineered > Bioreactor > Thiocyanate-remediating > Anaerobic-Aerobic... | reverse complement strand
AATTTGTTGAACTAGTTGTTGTTGTTTTTTTCTTCGAGTGTTTTGATTGACGAGTAACGACATGAATCGTTCTTGATGAATTTATTTTTTTAGGATAAAATTTGCTCGAACTTCGAGTTCGAGTAGAGAAACGTCTAGTATGTATCCTTCGGTGTATTATTTTCATTTCTGTTTTCGTTTTCAATATGAATATAAAGACAGACAAATTGTTAATATAAGTTTTCAGAATAAACAAAAAAAAATGAAACAATATGCAAATGTTGTGCAGATTTTATTGATGAATTTCATAAGAAAATTTTTAAGAAACTGGAGTCCAAGTATTGAGCTATGACTACCTGGTAGTAAGACTGGATTATACAATTCAGATGTTGACAAATATTCACCATTATTATTATCACCTGTAACAAGAGCCTTACCTGTTTTTAATGATGTAGTCGTTGACATGCTAGCAACTGAATGCCATGCATATGATGAAATTTTGTATAATTCATTGTTTGATAAGGATTTTTCACCCTCAAGATAGTAAAAGAAGTAAAATAATGTATACTATCAATAGCCATAAAGTTCAATTTCACCGAATTGAGTCGCGCTGCCAACACCACGTTTTGTAGTCACCAGAATGCGATAACTCGAGTACCACACAGTATTACCAATCATATTTATTTGCTGACCAAATTGACTTCTTCCTGGATCAACTAAAAGACCACTTGAACCACTATAGATCAAAGTCCAACTCGAGCCAAAAAAAAGTGATGACGGACGTTCATTACTTCCTTCGATAGTGATTGTTAACGGATCCCATTCAGGAAGAGATACACCAGTACGTATAATCATATATACCAATAACGATGGTCCACGTCGAAGTATCAAATGTAGACCAGTATTTTCACCACAACCCAGGTTGGAGTTATATCGGCCGCATGCACCGAAATTTATGTATCTGAGATTAGTCTGATCCAATGCTGCTTCGGGATATTCAGTTGGCCAAAAACAACCACTACAGTTGCCAGGTAATGATACAGTGCTATTATCACTAGCAACTGTATTCCATAATCCAGTGACAATGTCATCGGCACTTGTAAGCAACTGTATGGCTGCAATTGAACAAAAGAACAATCAAGATTTTGAAATCGGTGGATTTTTACTTGGAACTGTTGTTGATGTAGACGTTGTAGCTGTGGTTGTAATCGATGTTACTGTCGTTGCTTCTGACCTTAAAACTGACGCCAGTGCTATACTGAGACCTATGATTGCGCTCAAAAGGAGAGAAAGGCATCCACATGCTAGTAATAGTTGTAAACAAGAATAACCACAGTAGTGGGATCGTTTTTTACGTTCACGTATGAAATGATGCTCAAAATCTTTTGACGTATCGAATGGATTGTGTAGTAAATTATCAACCTATATAAAGAAATCAATGGTTAAACATAAATATCGAAAAATGTATCTTACTTGGCTCTCTCTGTAGAATCGTTTCGAATAGATTGGACTATTCGATCGTGATGTGGTTTGTATTCGTTGTACTTTTGTCACTTTTATTTTATCCATATTGCGTCGATGATTTTTCCGATCGTGCGAGTCATCAAGCTTCTTCAAATCAAGACCTGTGATTGTAAAAACTGATGAAGTTACACGTTTTTTACTATGATGCATTCTATTTTGATAACGAATTTTTTTATGTTATGTCGTAGAATATAGAGCACTGAAAGAAATGCAATGACCAATTTCTTTACCAATAATAAAGAATTTTCTAATTTGCCTATGTAAATATTAATCCACATAAATTTAAAACAGAAATTCGATGTTGAAAAGAATCTTTCACCCACAATTGAAGATTTTGTTTTTCTATTTTAAAGCATGATTTTTATACATAACGGGCACAAATATGACAAAGTATTTGGATTCGTGAGATATTCTACTACTATTAGATAAGGTAGACAACAAAAGCTTGAGATTTATAGTTTATTTAGTGGATTAGCACAAAGCCATGTTAGAAACTCGTCATTTATGCGTATAGGATTAATAGTAAAGAGCTCTTATGACAGTAAATGTAGCCGTCTTTGTAAGACGCAAAAATAATGATACTTTTACCATCCAAATTAATATCACCAAATACTGTTATTTCCATTAATGTTGGCTAAATAGGACTGCCAACTCTTAAAGTTGAAAAGGAGTTTTCAAAAGTCGAAATTGGGTAGATTTGTTGCGAAAGTGAGGTGCATATAGGTTTTTATTATATGATGAGATATTTGCTGTAATTTGTTTCATTGTATCCCAAAGAGACACCTTCATAAATAGGTCTATGTATATATTAACAAGCGAAACTTTAACTTTTCTACATTCATAAAAAACGTATTGATAGAACTAAATTTATGGAGGCGGTCCTTTCTGTCCTGTTTATACAATAGCTTTGGTTTAAAGTCGAACTAGCTACGACGAAAAATAAAACTTTATTTTGAGCTTAAAGAAACTATTCAACTATTTTGATTCGTGGTGATTAAGATCCTAAATGTCAGAAGATTCTAGTTCTGTATTATTATCTCGATCTATAAAGAATCAAGATTATTTTGAACAGCATCTACGTAGTAATTAGATCAGTTTTTTATGAAAATGCTGATATTTGTGTATAAATAATTGAATTTTCATGGGAAAAGTCTCAAATAATCAAATGAGGTACTGTTCGCAGTCCTGGGCTCAAACATACCTTCGTTTGATTTAGAATGAGATTGAGCGACATGTTTGCACTCTATTTATGTTTTTTATGTCGAGAGCACGTATGGTGTTTTATTTTTCATTACTTATTGGCTATTGCAGCGGTTACAGTACTTATACAAAAAGCAACATATGTTTCATTTTTAGTATATATGTATGTTTTAAAACAGCAAAGGATCGAAGAAGGATTCGTCTGCAAATAAAACATCGTCAAGTTCTTCAAACTCAACGAACACACAAGTCACAACAATGCCAATGCTAAATATTACTAAAACTCTTCATAATTCAAAAGATATTGAAAACACATTAAATTCCAATTCTTATCCTGTCGATCATATTCTAGTCATTTTCTCCATATTTCACGCTTTTATTTATCTCCGAACTTAAACTTGCATAATAGATAAACAATATAAAGCGAATTTATTTTAAATATTAATAGCGTAGAAATTTTTGGATACGATGATTCAGCATATCTGCAACATATAAATTTAATTGAGTGTCTAATGCTACATCCATTGGTGATGAAAGTAGAGTAGAATTATTACCCAAAATGCCAGTATTACCAGCTATAGTTAATCCATTCCGTTGATCGGCTGGAAAAAACTGCACACGATGATTGGCCTTGTCAGCAACATAGAAATTACCCATTGGATCTGTACCTAAACATTCAGGACCAGATAATTCTGTCGATGTGGAACCTGCAGTGCCATTTATATTTCCGGTAAAGAGTTTCCATTCATTATCACCTATTCTCCATTGAACAATAGTGTGAGACGAAAAATTGGGAATTATTAATATATCTGTTGATACACCAAATCTAACACCAGTTGGATAAAATAGTTGTGTTTTACTTTTTCCTGGACCATTTCCACCAGCAACGACTGTTCCTGATGATTCATTTCGAAAATAACGTATAATACGATGATTGTATGTATCAGCAATATATAGAGCTCCAGATTTCTCATCACGAAAGACATCTTCAGGATAATATAACTGACTAGTATTAGATCCAAAAACTCCAAGACCAGCAACTGTTGAACCAAAAGATGAATTAAACTTCCATAATTGAATACGATGATTGTTTCTATCTACGACATATATGTCACCTTCATTCTCAACCATTACTTTCCAAGGATTGAATAAATGAGATGAATTCAAACCTGAAACTCCATTCGACTGACCACAAACAGTTATTCCCGATAAAGCTCCTCTTGGATAATATTGAATACGATTATTTCCGCTATCAGCAACGTAGATTGAGTGGGACCAATCAACTGTTACGCCTTTGGGACTGTTGAGTCGATTAGCTGCTGTCCCAGACTGTCCAGAAATCCCCGCAACTGTTATTCCTGTTTGATTCCATCGTAGAATAGCCTCTAAAATCTTTCAAAATATAGAACATGAAGTCAAATACTAATGAATATTAACCTGGCTTCATTTTTCCCGGTTTGTACAACATAAAAATAAGAATAGCAGTAATTATTAAGAGAAGTACAAGAAGAGACATCATTATAATACAAGTTACCAATCTAATAGAACATCTGTAAAATGAAACTATTTCATGTGAATTATATATATGATAGAATAAATATTACTAACTTTTTCTTTTGTTTTGGTGTCTTATGTTGACCATGCTCTTTTTCGAATGTTGTCCAATCTGGCCATTCAGATATGCGTACTGAAGATGCAGAGCGATGGCTCACGAGTTCAGATTTACTAGAATTTGTTGAACTAGCTGTTGTTGTTGTCTTCGATTGTTTTGATTGACGAGTAACGACATGAATCGTTCTTGATGAACTTATTTTTTTAGAATAAGATCTGTTCGAACTTCGAGTTCGAGTAGAGAAACGTCGGGTATGTATACTTCGGCGTATTATTTTCATTTATGTTTCGAATATGAATATGAAGACAGACAGATTGTTAATATAAGGTTTCAGAATAAAGAAAAAAATGAAACAATATGCAAATGTCACGTAGGTTTTATTGATGAGTTTCATAAATAAGTTTTTAAGAAACTGGAGTTCACACATTGGATACGTAGTACCACCGGTGACTACAACGTTTCCCGATGGTAACGTATTTGTTTGAGACTGGACACGTGATTATGACAGGTTAGTAATTAGAGTCTGTGTCTTAGTTGTAAGATCAAATAATTTAGTCGTTAACAAATTCTTAAAATTATCATCACACGAGAGTAGAAGAGAATAGATTAAAACTTCTGTATTATGGATATGTTCGGGACCGATGAAAAGTGTTCACTTTGCAGACGTTTCGTACGTTTCGTATAACAAGGGTTATTGCACACAAATCATTCGTGATCTCACATAGATACACACTCGAAGATCAATATTGATTTATTCCTTGAATGACTTGGCTTTGCATTGTTACATGTATATATTGTAGTATGAAAAATTGGAATAAAATTTCATCTGAAGCTGAAGATACAGCATCTTGAAGTCCTGTATACTTTGCAAGCGCTCAAGGTACAACAATATCAATGCAAAACTCTGTTCTAACTCTTAGCAGGTCAAAAAGTATTGAAAATGCATTGAATCCCCATCCTTCTCCTCTTGATCATGATACAAATCCGCCTTAGATACGCTATTATTTATCTTCAAACTTAAACTTGAATATATTTGCTTACATACGTATATTCTTTGTAGTTGCATAATAGATAAACAATAAAAATCAGTAAACTTATTTCAACCATTAATAGCGCAGAAATTTTTGGATACGATGATTTCCATAATCCGCAACATATAAGTTTAATTGAGTGTCTACTGCAACATCAGATGGTCCAGAAAGAAGAGTAGAATTACTACCAGATATACCAGTTTTACCAGCTATGGTTGTTCCATTCGGTTGATCGAGGAGAAAAAACTGAATACGATGATTGTACCTATCAGCAACATATAAATTACCCATCGGATCGGTAACTAAACATGAAGGACCAGAAAGTTGTGTCGATGTAGAGCCCGCAGCGCCATTGATATTTCCAGTAAAAACTGTTCGGTTAAGATCACCTATTTTCCATTGTACCATGTTATTAGTCGCGAAATTGACAATCAGTAATGTATCTGTTGATACACTGAACCTAGCACCAGTTGGAGTAGATAGTTGTATGTTACTATTTCCTCCATTATTTCCTCCAGCAACGACTGTTCCTGCTGATGCATTTCGAAGATAACGCATAATACGATGATTATAAGTATCAGTAATATATAGAGCTTCAGATTTCTCATCACGAAAGATATCTTCAGGATTAGACAACTGGCTAGCACTAGATCCCGAAACACCCAGACCAGCAACTGTTAAACCAAAAGACGAATTAAGCTGCCATAATTGAATACGATGATTGCTTGTATCTACGACATATATGTCACCTTCATTCTCTACTATTACTCTCCAAGGATTCGATAAATGATATGCGTCCGAACCTGAAACTCCATTCGACTGACCACAAACAGTTGTTCCAGATAAAGCTCCTCTTGGATAATATTGAATGCGATGCCTTCCCGTATCAGCAACGTAGATGGAGTGGGACCAATCTAATGTTACACCTCTGGGACCCGTAAGTTGATTAGCAGCTACACCAGACTGTCCAGAAATTCCCGCAACTGTTATTCCTGTTTGATTCCATCGTAGAATAGCCTCTAAAACTAAAATCTTTCAAAATATATAGAACATGAAGTCAAATACTAATGAATATTAACCTGGCTTAACTTTTCCCGGTTTGCGCAATAGAAAAATAAGAATAGCAGCAATTATCAACAGGAGTACAAGAAGAGAGATCATTACAATACAAGTTACCAATCTAGTAGAACATCTGTAAATTCAAAGTATTTCATGTGAATGACATAGATATAGCATGAAATAAATATTACTAACCTTTTCTTTCGTTTTTGTACCTTATGTTGTCGATGTTCTTTTTCGAATGTTGTCCAATCTGGCCATTCAGATATGCGTATTGAAGATGAACAGTGATCGCTCGTGAGTTCAGATTTACTAGAATTTGTTGAACTAGCTGTTGTTGTTGTCTTCGATTGTTTTGATTGACGGGTAACGACATGAATCGTTCTTGATGAATTTATTTTTTTACAATAAAATTTGTTCGAACTTCGAGTTCGAGTAAAGAAACGTCGGGTATGTATACTTCGGTGTATTATTTTCATTTCTGTTTTGAATATGAATATAAAGGCAGACAGATTGTTAGTATAAGGTTTCAGAATAAAGAAAAAAATGAAGCAATATGCAAATGCCATGTAAGTTTGATTCATAAACTTCATAAGTAAATTTTTACGAAACTGGAGTCCATGTATCGGACGATGTATCACAGAGTTCATCAAGTACAGAACTATGACCGGCTGTTACCAAAACTTTGTCTGACGGTAATAACGAAGCTGTATGATAAATATGATAGCTAGACATATTTGCAACCGATTTCGATTTGTTATCTGATGAATTGTATAATTCACATGTTGACAAATATTCACCATTATTATTACCACACGAGAATTTCACTTGTTTTTAATAATGTTGCTGTATGACCAAGATGAGCTGTTGACATACTAGCAATGGAATTCCATGTATTTGATGAAATATGATATAATTCATTGCTTGACAAGGATTTTTCACCGTCAGTACCACTGACGAGAAGTACGTGCTTAGTTGGTAATACGGTAGCTGTATGTTGAAAACCTGTAACGCGACTTGAACGATAGTTCCTTCGATTTTTTTCTGAAACATTCCAATTGAAACTACGGTAATGCAAAAGTTGAAATAATATACACGTAACGAACATGTTTTTATACTGTATAGTAATATGGAATTGTAAAAAAGTATATCAATCATTTACTTAGTAATTTAAAAGACTTCTTTAATTTGTCTACACAAATAAAATGAGACCTTACATTAAATAAAGGGAGACAAAATCATTGTTCTTTGACAAGGATAGTAAAAGAAATAAAAGAATGTATACTGTTAATAGCCATAAAGTTCTATTTCACCGAATTGAACCGCACTGTGAACACCACGTTTTGTAATCACCAAAATGCGATAACTCGAGTACCACACAGTATTGCCAGCCATATTTATTTGCTGACCAAACTGAGTTCTTCCTGGATCAACTAAAAGACCACTTGAACCGCTATAGATCAAAGTCCAACTTGAGCCAAGAAAAAGTGATGATGGACGCGCATTACTTCCTTCGATAGTGATTGTTAATGGATCCCGTTCAGGTTGAGTTCCACCAGTACGTATAATCATATATACTAATAACGATGGCCCACGTCGAAGTATCGAATGTAGACCAGTTTTTTCGCCGCAATCTAGTCGAAAAAGATCTGCGTGGCACACACCATAATTGATGTATCTAGTAATAAGTATATCGTCGAATGCTCGCTCAGGATATTCATTCGGCCAAAAACAACCACTACAGTTGCCAGGCGATGACGGAGTGCTATCACCACCAGCAACTGTATTCCACAATCCAGTAACGATATCATTAGTACTTGTAAGTAATTGTATGGCTGCAATTGAAGAAAAGCACAATCAAGATTTTGAAATCGGTGGATTTTTACTTAGAACTGTTGTTGATGTAGTCGTTGTAGTTGTGGTTGTGGTCGTGATCGTTGTTGTTATAGTAGTGGTCGATGTTACTGTCGTTGTTTCTGACCTTAAAACTGACGCCAGTGCTATACTGAGACCTATGATTGCTCCCAGAAGAAGAGAGAGACATCCACATGCTAGTAATAGTTGTAAACAAGAATAACCACAGTAGTGGGATCGTTTTTTACGTTCACGTATTGAATGATGTTCAAAATCTTTCGATGTATCGAATGGATTGTGTAATAAATTATCAACCTATAGAAAGAAATCCGAATGATTAAACATAAATATTGAAAAATGTATCTTACTTGGCTGCCACTGTAGAATCGTTTCGAATACATTGGACTATTCGATCGTGATGTGGTTTGTATTCGTTGCACTTTTGTCACTTTTATTTTATCTCTCTTGCATCGATGATTTCGGGAAATCTAAATTCAAATTAAGTCATTGTTTTTATATGAAACATTAATAATTATTTTGTATACTTTATGATTTTTTCGATCGTGCGAGCCATCAAGCTTCTTCAAGTCAAGACTTCTGATCGTAAAAACTGATGAAGTTACACGGTTTTGATTATGATGCATTTTATTTTGATGATGAACTTTTCAATATAGACTTGAATAACGATTCGTTGATGTTATGTCGTAAAATATAGAACACTAAAAGAAATGCAATGATTGATTTCTTTTACCAACAATAAAAAATTTTCTAATTTGTCTATGTAAATATTAATCGAGGTAAATTAATAGAAATTCGATTTTGAAAAGAATCTTTCATCGATAATTAAAGATTTTGTTTTTTGTACTTAAAGAATGATTTTTATATACATAACGGACAAAAATATGACAAAGCATTTTTGAGATCTGATGTTATGATTGAATACGGATGATATCCAGTTTGATATGTTGCTTCAGTAGCATAGGTGGCATTACCTAAGTTAAGAAGAGCACTAGTATAATTTTTAATGTAAACCGCAATAATAATGTCGAGTTTATTATCTCCATGATGTCAACGACTGCAAGAGTTTGTGGGTAGGAAAGAGTTGAATATAGCTTTTGTCTATTGAACACACACAGTCCCATGGTTGAAGAAAATGCCAACAGAAGTGATGATGTTATTTGTAATAATAATATCGTCCGTAAGATCTCCGTTAAGGTTAGCAACCTTCACGATTTTTTGAAGCTGAATAAGCTATTTGTTATAGTCTCTAAAGACGATCTCAATGAAAGTCCTAAACTAAGACCTAAGCCTAAGGCTGCACCCAATACTATCAACATAAATGTAACGATTGATGTGATTTGTAGATAGGAATTATTACCACAAAAAGTCCTAAAATTATTCAGTAAACTGTAAACAATTGCACATACGTATATGATCAGAGATGTCATATCTCCTGGCTGGAAATCTCCTGATTTCAGCAGCTGATTTTCGATATTTTCTACTTATTTCATAATTATTGTCATTGCTCTTCTCTGATTGTATACAGTATTTCAACTAATTCTTTGTCACGAGATGAAATTATCGAAATCTCAAGTTCACCATGATCGTTAGATAATGATTCGTAAGAGTCATTCCAGACAACTCCTGAACAAAATGTACCATCGATTTCCTTTCTATTTTCTTCAAATTCAGCATTAGAAAAACGATCATTATTTAAATCTAGCAAACACTATCAGTCAAAGTTTAAGAAATAATCATTGCCGAATCGTCCTTTTTCATCTGGGAATCCTGCACGTATAGTAACACGGAATTGTAAAAAAGTCTATCAATGATTTACTTAGCAATTTGAAAGACTTCTTTAATTTGTCTACACAAATAAAATGAGACCTTACATTAAATAAAGGTAGACAAAATAAAATTTGATTATAATAATTCTCAATGATTAATATGAGAAAGTAGAAGCTTAATTGTCGAGTACAAAAATAAATTTCATGCCCACTTTGTCGTTAACATTGGCACGTTAACTTTTCTCAATTCAGCAAGATTAAAGACAAAAACTCTCCATCTTTACTTAATAGAGACAAAACCATTGTTTTTTGACAATGATAGCAAAAGAAACAAAAGAGTGTATACTATTAATAGCCATAAAGTTCAATTTCACCGAATTGAGCCGAACTGCTAACACCACGTTTTGTAATCACCAGAATACGATAACTCGAGTACCACACAGTATTACCAATCATATTTATTTGCTGACCAAACTGAGTTCTTCCTGGATCAACTAAAAGACCACTTGTACCACTATAGATCAAAGTCCAACTTGAGCCAAGAAAAAGTGATGATGGATGTTCATTACTTCCTTCGATAGTGATTGTTAATGGATCCCGTTCAGGAAAACTTCCACCAGTACATATAATCATATATACTAATAACGATGGCCCACGTCGAAGTGTCAAATGTAGACCAGTTTTTTCGCCACAATCTAGTCGAGAAGCAGCTGCGTCACACGCACCAAAATTGATGTATCTAATGATAAGTATACGATCGAATGCTCGCTCAGGATATTCATATGTCCAAAAACAACCGACACAGTTGCCAGGCGATGACACAGTGCTATCACCACCAGCAACTGTATTCCATAATCCAGTAACGATCTCATCAGTACTTGTAAGTAATTGTATGGCTGCAATTGAAGAAAAGCACAATCAAGATTTTGAAATCAGTGGATTTTACTTAGAGCTGTTGTTGATGTAGTCGTTGTAATTGTAGTTGTGGTCAATGTTGTGGTCGATGTTGTCGTAGTGGTGGTTGTGGTCGATGTTGTCGTAGTTGTGGTTGTGGTCGATGTTGTGGTCGATGTTGTGGTCGATGTTGTCGTAGAGGTGGTTGTGGTCGATGTTGCCGTAGTTGTAGTTGTAGTCGATGTTACTGTCGTTGTTTCTGACTTTAAAACTGACGCCAGTGCTATACTGAGACCTATGATTGCTCCCAGAAGAAGAGAGAGACATCCACATGCTAGTAATAGTTGTAAACAAGAATAACCACAGTAGTGGGATCGTTTTTTACGTTCACGTATGAAATGATGCTCAAAATCTTTCGATGTATCGAATGGATTGTGTAATAAATTATCAGCCTATAGAAAGAAATCCGAATGATTAAACATAAATATTGAAAAATGTATCTCACTTGGCTGCCACTGTAAAATCGTTTCGAATAGATTGGACTATTCGATCGTGATGTGGTTTGTATTCGTTGTACTTTTGTCACTTTTATTTTATCTCTCTTGCATCGATGATTTTTTCGATCGTGCGAGTCATCAAGTTTCTTCAAGTCAAGACTTCTGATCGTAAAAACTGATGAAGTTACACGGTTTTGATTACGATGCATTTTATTTTGATAATGAATTCTTTTATGTTATGTCGTAGAATATAAAGTACTAAAACAAATGGAATGACCGGTTTCTGTACTAATAATAAAGAATTTTCTAATTTGTCTATGTAAATTGAACCCTTTCAATCTCGACAAATTTTTTCGTTCTGTACGAACACGAAAGAGAGAATATCTCCCTCTCTCTCTCTCTTGCGTTCTGTCATCTTCATCAGCGGTTTTCGAAATCAGGCATTATCGAATAGACATATATAGATATACGTCGGTTAAGCAGAAGCTTGAGATTTATAGTTTATTTAGTGAATTAGCAAAAAATCATCGTCATTTATGCGTATATAGGATTAATAGCAAATAGCTCTCATGATATTAATGTATCCGTCATTGTAACACGCAAAAATATTGTCAGTTTTATTATCCATATTAATATCAGATAATATCATAGATTTTGGAACATAAGAAATTGCATATGTCACTTGAGCAGAAATTGTGCCATTGTCAAAGCTGATTAAAACTCCGAAGTATTTTGAGCTACCACTTGCAACTACAATATCAAGATTTCCATCACCATTCATATCAGCTATTCCAACGGATATTGGGTTAGAAACAATTGCATACGTAATGTGAGGTGAAAATGTACCATTATTTATATTGTATAATATGCTCAGACTATCCGCATTATAATTCGACACCATAATATCCAATTTATTATCTCCATTAATATCCGCTATTGCGATAGAAGATGGACCGGAATCAGTCGGATAAGTAACTTGAGCAAAAAAAGTGCCATTGCCCATATTCAGAAAAACACCAATATTCGATGAATTACTGTTTGCAACAACGATATCAGGCATTAAATCTCCATTGATATCAGTTGCAACCACGAATATCGGTACCAGACCGCATGAATATGTTAATTGAGTACTAAAAATACCATTGCCTATATTGAAGAAAATACCAATATTATTTGCTTTGCTATTGGCAACAATAAGATCAGTTTTATTGTCACCATTGAGGTCTGCCGAACAAATGAATGATGGAGAAGAACCAAAGCCAGTTGAGTATGTTACTGACATGCTGAAATTCATAAGACCCATGTTGAATAAAATGCCAATATAGTCTTCATCACTATTTGTTATGATAATGTCTGTTCTATTGTCTTGATTAACATCAGCGATTACTAGTGCAGTGGGAAATGAGTTAATATAAAACGGTACTTGACTATAAAAAGAACTAGTACTATATTTGCGTAACACACCAACATATCTTCCTTCTTTGGATGGAAAAATAATATCTTCGTTATTGTCTCCAGTAACATCGCCTAATGCTACAGCATAAGGACCGATACCCGTTTCGTAGATAGTTGAATTGCTGAATGTTCCACTTCCATTGTTCCAGAGAATACCAACATTATTTTTACCCATATTAGCAAGAATAATTTCAGGTCGATTATCACCATTGATATCTGATGTCGTCACAGAAACAGAACTGCCTAATCCTGATGGATAATCGATTTTGGTAGGAAATGTACCATTGCCAACATTGTAGAACACTCGTAGAGAGTTTTGAGAATTATGCGTGACTATAATATCAAGTTTAGCATCGCCATTAACATCAGCAATTGATAAAGAGCTTGGACCCGGATAAGATGGATAAACCATTTGTGGAAGAAATGCACCAGTGCCTGTATTAAGTAATACACCAATATTGTTTGATTGGTAGTTGGCGACAATAATATCAGAACGGCCATCGCTATTTAGATCACCAGCTGCAACAAAATATGGTCTATATTCTACTGAGTAAACCATTTGGATATCAAAAGTTCCATTGCCTTTATTGAGTAAAACACTGGTGCTATTACTTCCAGAGTTTGCAACGATCATGTCAAGTTTATTATCTCCATTGACATCTGCTGTTGTTACAGAATACGGATACGGGTCAGATCCAGTTGGATATACTACTTCAGTAGCAAACGTGCTATTACCTAGATTAAGAAGAACCCTACAGTAACTCATATTATAAACTGTTGCTATAATGTCGAGTTTGTTATCTCCATTAAGATCAGCTACTGTTATCGAATGTGAGTAAGAAAGAATTGAATAAGTCATTTGTTTATTGAATACACCAGTTCCATTATTGAATAAAACGAGAATAACCTTACTGGTCGTCGCCACGATAATATCAATACTACCGTCTCCATTGATATCGCCAACGACCATGTCAGTCGGGCTATAGTTAATCGGATATCTTATTTCATTATCAAATGTACCGTTGCCGTTGTTGAAGAAAATACCAATGTTCTTCAAGTCGGGATTTGAAACAATAATGTCTTTTTTGAGATCTCCGTTAAGATCAGCAAGTTTTACAATATTTGGACGGGAATAAGCTGCATATGTATAAGACGAAAAAGGTTTACTGCATGTAGCTATGATGAAAAATAAAATGTTTGTTTACATTTATTATTTAAAAGACAATTTAATTAATTTCTGAAATATTGTCTTACTTGTAGTGGTTGTTGCTGTGGTTGTAGTAGTCGTCGTACTAGTGGTTGCTGTCGATGTACTAGTTGTTGTTGTAGTTGTAGTACTTGTTGATGAAGTTGTTGTTGTGGTTGTAGTACTTGTTGATGAAGTCGTTGTTGTAGTAGTTGTTGTAGCAGTAGTGGCAGTGGTTGTTGTCGTCTTCGAAGACGGTCCCAGTAAAAGTCCGAAACTAACACCTAAGGTCACACCCAAAATCAATCCAATACATTGAACAATTATTGCGATCTTGAGGCATGAGTTACCATTGCAATATGATTTGGAATTGTTCCTTAAAGAATAAACAAAATAATCTACGCATATGAACAGTTGTATACATTACTTTATTTTTGTACTATAATTGTTAGAAAAAGTAGGCTGTTTGAGATCTTTATTTGTTTTCGAACATGTACGGTCACTCGTTGTTGAAGATGATGCTGCATATTGGTATCTTCGATCTGGTGCAACTCGAACTGAAGTCTGGAATAACTAGTTAAGCTTAATAAAAGAACATTTTTTTCTTACTCACTTTTGGCATTTTAAAATTATGTAGATTCTTATAAATTTGCAAACCAGAAATGATAGATGATGAAATTGCTGGAGTAATGCAATCTACGGTTTGATTTGTTGGTATTTTCTAGTGAACGTTTTATGCAAAAGTATGGTAAATCAAAAATGTAGGTATGCATTCTCATAGGAGTCTTTTATTTTGTTTTATAGTGCGTCTAATAAGAAAAAATAACTAGGACATGTTTGTTTTGTAATATGAAAGACTTCATTAATTCGTCTACTTAAAAGTAAAGTTTCGTCTAAAAAAACATAAGCAAGAAAAAAAATTTTATAATTATTTACGCCGAAAAAATTATTTTATTTTTTGTTTATATTGTATTTCATTGTCATTATATAGAGCGGAATGGAATACCTATGAAAACCAATATTTTCTGATATCACTTGATATTACTTTCAAATTCGTTTCAATGACGTGAATGAAGTTAATGATCTGCTGATGTCGAACATAGTTTTTATCTCGATTAGTTAAATACGATTGATTTTGTATTTCGAGATCGCCAGCAACTTGTGCCATTTGTCTCCGATCATCGTAGGAAAATGTTGGACTTGAAATAACATGTTGAATTCCATATTGTTGAACACGATCGATCTCATCGCAAACACCTTCATCTGATTCAATCAACTGAAGTTTATCTCGTTGTTCATACAAAGGAGTGCCACGCAAGAGCATTAATGGAAATGCATGAATAACTTTGACATGATTTCGATAGCAATAGT
>Ga0209915_1003020_pt1 | contig 15472 bp, 9 predicted proteins | sample ThiBiot_750_plan_FD_183952 | JGI IMG/M metagenome (GOLD analysis project Ga0209915, IMG submission 183952) | Wastewater bioreactor microbial communities from Cape Town, South Africa - Thiocy_cont_750_plan (SPAdes) | ecosystem: Engineered > Bioreactor > Thiocyanate-remediating > Anaerobic-Aerobic ... | reverse complement strand
CGAACTCATACCGAACACTTTTACGTTCGGATCGGAATTCGAAATCGATGAAAAACCACCGAAACGATTGGCTAAATTTAGAAATGATTGCATTATGTCTTCTTCGATATTCGCCATTTTAAATAAACAAAACAAACGACAAATACACGAAGTATTTATATATAACGAACAGATAATATTCACGAATATTCGAGAGAGCGAGACGAATAGAATCAATGACGCGTATCGATAATAAATAATCAAGATTACTCATCGAATTTAGCACACAAAAAGCAAAAGCAAAAATTAATATTTAATTCTGTTTTGTTAAGCAATGAGTTTGATCATGATTTGTCAAATTTCCAACTTGCAGTCCCCGATCATTCCATTCATTGTTCTCATCGAGAAAATAACAACCTGATGAATAAACTCGTAATTTATAATTTGAAGTAAAATTAAAACTTTCATTTGTAATTGGTGGATTCATTTGAGAATTATTATTGGAACAATAAGAAATGATTTCCGAGGAATTTAATTCTCGTAAACCGAAAACGAAAGATCGATGATTTCGAGTTTGTTCGTTATCAATGAAAAACGAATGAAAATCCGAAGGACAGAATATAGTCCAACCATCGATTTCATTTAATTGAGGAATTTTATCGAATTTATAAATTAATAAATAACCAACTGACGAATTCAAAGGTTCGATTTCAATGTGAATCGAAATCGAGAGAATTGTTGTGATATTAACATAATGGAAATTGAATAATTGTTGATGAAACGTAACATTTTGAAGAATCATTGGAGGAAGAATTCGATTTGGATCTCGAGGAATGAAGATTTCAATTGGATAATCGAGAGAAATTTCTTTGCCATCGGAATCGAAAAGAGAAAAAGAAATCGAACGAGATACATTTGTATTTGCTGAATTAGCAAATGAAGCTAAAGGCTCGACTTTCGATTGAATTCGAATTGATTTTTCTGTTTGATTTGTTACGATTTCAGGGAATCGAATAGCTCCATTTGCAAATGTTCGATTCGAAAGATATTCAATTGTTTCACTTTGTAAACTCATCAAAACTTCAGAAGTATTCACAATCGATTGTTGACCAACATTTAAATGAATATTTAAAATCGAATTTAACCGAGAAATTATTTCTTTAACTTGATTTTGAATTTGATTTGCTAATTTTTTTTGTTGATAAACATTTTTCTCATTTTCATTTAAAAGATTTATTTTCATCCATTCAGATTCTAAATCTGTTTCATAATCCGAAGGGAATTCTGTTGCTCTTTTAGAATCTAAATCTAAAACTGTTGTTCGTTGTTGTAAAGGACCGTTGACAGCTGATAAAAGATTTGAAGCACATTGAAATAATTGAGTTGAACAAATTTCTGCATCTTCTTGAGAAATTTTCATTGAAATCGATTGTAAAGCTGAAGTTAATCGAAAACATCGATCTGCAGCGATTGAAATTGTATTTCGAGTTAATTGATTTGTTGATTTAGTCAATTGAACTAATGAAGAAGATTGTAATTTAATACTATTCGATGTTGTTATTTGAAGATTTTGAGTAAAAGAAATTAAATATTCTCTTGTTTTCGATTGAGAATTTAATTCTTTTTCGAATTCAATAAGAGCTGATTGATTGAATGAACTATTCGTTGGTTGGCTTTGAGTTGTTAAAGATGAAATTGAAATAGTTGAAATTGGGATTCCACTTGAAACAGCTTTATCAATATTTTGTTGATTTATTTGATTAAATTGTTGAGAAAAAGAAGTTAATAATTGTGAAACAGTATTCTGATTTCCAGTTGAAAGTAAAGTCGTATTTAGTTGAGAATCAGCTTCGATAGAAATTGAAGAAAGATTGAATTTCGTAAGACAATTTAATTGATCTCGAATTTCAATGGCTAAGTTTTGATTTTTTCCTGAAGGCAAATAAACTTGAAAAGTCGAAAAACTTGAAAAAGCGATCATCAGCTGATTTGGCAAAGAATAAAGCGAATAATCTTTAATTCCATCTTCATCAAACCAATCGGGACAAGAGATTTGAAATAAAGTTGTTGTTGTTCCATTTGATGGAGAAATCGAACAAGAACCATTTTCAGGAGGTTGATTGATCACAAATTGCAATGCACTTGTACTTGTTTCATTTGGAAATGAATAAACAACTTCGAATTTCCAAAATAGAATCGTTGGATTTTGAATAAATAATTGATTTAAGACAGTAAAATTACTCGAACTCTTGCCGAAGAAATAGTTTTGAGTTTGATTAAATAAAATCCAAAGAGAAGAATTCGCTTCTCCTGAATAAACATTCCAAGTGATTTTTTGAATTGAAGAACAATTTCCAATGCAAAGAGAGAAAAGAGCAACTTGAGTTGTTGGATTTACGAATTGATATTTGAGATTCGGAGAACAAAGAGTTACGATTACACAACCGATTGCGATCATTTGTCGACGAGTTTGTTCGACTTTAACAAGAACATAACCTGTCGCTTGTTGAGAAGAATTCAAAATATTCGTCATTTGAACCATAAATTGATAAGTTCGATTCGATTGAAGAGATTTAGAGAGAATTGTTAATGAAGAATTACCAAACTGAAATCCTGTTCGATTTGTTAAACACGAAGGAGTTGAAGAACCATTTGTTTGATCGTCAATTGTTAATAAATAACCATTGAAATTTGGGAAATTAAATGTTGGATAAATTCGACAAAAATATTTGTAAATCCATTTCTATTTTTCAATCAAAATCGGAATTAATTTCAATTGTTTGAATGTTTCACTTACATCTTTATCAAAAGTATTTTCATCGAGATCAATTGAATAAGTTCCTGGATCTAATCTCAAATCTTGTTCGAATCCACTTGTGATCATTGAAGTTCCTAATTGAACAAGATTTGCTGTGATTCCTGATGGAGTTATTTCAACATAAACTGATGAAGAACTTTTTAATGTTGGATATTTAGTCATTGTGATGGTTAATTCGAGTTCAAAGATTCCAAAAGGAAGTTTTCTTGCTGGAATAAATAATTCACTAAATGTTGTTTCAATTTGAGACTCGAAAGAAATTATATTCGAATTATTTTTTAGAATCCATTGACTTTGAATTGATGTTGAATCGTTACAATTCAATTCAATCAAAGAAACAATGTAAAAATCTTGACTTCGACGAAATTTCAAAGGATTTCTTAACGTTGAACCACTGGGAATTAAAATTATTTGAGGAGATCTACACGCTAAGATTTTAACAAAACAAAACTTTTCTTCCTCAATTTTTCCTTCAACGATTTACTTTCATTTACATTTGTCGTTGTTGAGGTTGATGTGGTTGGTGTTGGACCTAAATAATCAAATGAAAATATCGAATCATTGCTTTTTCCTTTCTCTATTACAGAAATTTGTTGATGAACAAAACTTTTGTATTCGATGATTATTTCGATCGGCAACATATAAATTTCCAAAACTATCAAAAGCGATACTTCGTGGTTGATTCAATTGATCGGATGTTGGACCTTGACCAGAACATGCAACAATACAACGAAAACCATTTTCATCTGAACCTATTATTCGATGATTGCCACCATCTGTAATGAAAAGATATTTATTTCCATCCAAAAACACATATGATGGTCTATAAAGTGAAATTGTTAGATTTGCAGATTTATTTCCTGCAACTGTAATTCCATTTATTTGTCCTAATCGAAATAATTGAATTCGATTATTATTCGAATCAGCAACATATAAATCAAAATTCGTGTCAACAAAGATTCCATTTGGATTATTTAACAAATTCGAAGTAGAACCCTGAGAACCATTTCCAGCAACTATTGTCATTGTTGATAAACTGTCATTTAACGATTTTTTTACAACTTTATGTTCATTATACATTGAACAATATAAAGTATTATTAAGATCAACAAAAAGACCATAAATAGGGGAAGAAGAAGCAGTCGCGATAGTCGTGGTTTGATTTGAATATGAATTCGAGGATTGAATTATTTGTTTAATTGAAGGATAATCTCCAATATAAATTTGTTCATTTGTTGTTACAAATATTGAACATGCTGATGATGATAAGTTTGTATATAAAATAAAATTTGGATCAGTTGAATTATTCATCCAAATGAGAATTCGTCCGTTGTCACGGTTGATTGTATAAATCGAATTATTCGTATCAATGTGCAAAGCATAAGGATATGTCCCGATCGTAAAATTATTTGCAAATGTCGTTGCATTTTGATTCCAAGTAGCATTAGTTCGAAATTTCGGTTGATTAAATGAAACAGTTGCAATAGTAAAATATTGTTGTTGATAGATGAACAAACCAATCCAAATCCGAAGAAACATTTGAACTGAAAAGATTTTTTTTTTCTTTGTCTGTTAATTTCAACTGTCGACATGTTTTTAAAACAATTGGCTTTGTCAATAAAAAGATAAATAACATTGATCAACAAACGTGTCTTCTAGGTAAATTTTCAAGATTTTTCTCTCAAATTCGATGTCATCTAATAAAACATTGTCAACTTTGAAATAGAAGAAGTCAGTCGTAAATAGATCGATATCAAATGAAAGTCACAGATTATTTCTCCTCGATCTTGAACAGATTGCCAGAGATAATTCCTATTTGAGAATCTTCGAGCATACCGAGAGATTTCTTTCCTTCGAATTAAACTTTTTGTTTCACATTTTCTCAGTTAACAATCCTCATTAATTTCTACATAAATGATTGAATGCAGAAATCGGTGTAATTAGATGCAATTCGACTTATGATTGAAGAGAATCAAAGAGTATAGATAAACAAAAATTCGACTGTAGTTTAACTGATTTTAAGATATCCAATGAGACCATTCTTTTCAATTTCTCAAAATATTCGACTTGAAATCAAGATTTACACGTATTTCAAAATGCTCTTTGTGCCAATAAATGATATTGGCTAAAAATTTATAAACATTTGGAATTAAATAAAAAAATCAACAAACGAACGTGACGAAATAGAAACGGTTATTGAATTGATGAAGAATATTGACAGATTCAAGGTCATTGTAACGAAAAAATGCTGATGATGATTAGTTTGCTGAATTGTTGACTATTGAGTTTGGTTTGATTGTTTACTCCAAGTATACAATCAATATTTTATTGATAAGATAAAAGTTATACGAATAGAAAGATTAACATGTGTAGAAAGAATGTGTTCGATTGACTGTAGGTATTTCTACCTAGAGAGAGAACATGTTGCACATATAAATCTAACAAAGAATTGATGAGAAAGGTAATGGAAATGAGATGATATAACGATAAGTCAATCTGTTGCTTCAGATTTAAACAATGTAACACGATTTGCATTACAAATCTCGGTGAACGACGTTAACTGTTTATGTGAATGTCTTTATTTGTTCTTTTCCGCTTCATTAATTTTGCTCGTTCTGTTGTCTCCAAGTGTGAATGGGGTATAATCTTGTCGCCAATTAGAACTTTTGCCAATTGGCGAAAAAAGGAATATGAATTATTCTATTTATTGGCGAATATCATACCAGTAGTTCGCCAACGTTAATAAATAAACTTTTGGGGCTCAATTGAATTAGTTAAGTTATATTTGTGTATTATCAAATAATTAATAAATCTCTCATATGCGCTCGTACATTCAAAATGAGTATGAACATTATTGAATCTACAGACTAATTAGAGAAACAATTCATATGACTCTCACTTTTTCTTTCTTTGAAATAAAACTGAAACAATACAATTGAAATGATATCGTAATCTCATTGATTCTTGTTCATAGACATGATCATAAGCGTATACTATTTATTGGCGAAATTACAGAGACTCGTGTGAATGAACTTCTCTCTATCATTGAGTGTTTCTTTTCTTTCTTCATTGATTCATTCTGCTTGATTGATCATCTTCTTAATTCTTCGATTTGTTTGTTCTTGGCACAGTCATTACTCTCTTTCAGAACATATAAAAATACATGTACAAGTAATATACTGTGGGCTTATTTTTCTTTTCCTTATATTATAATAAAAATCAGTGTTTAGTTGCACTACTCACATATAGAAGTTTCATCTAATCGAGAGAACTGCCCGAACAATTAGAACAACTATTGAATATTATTTCGTTACACTATTTTGTTGAATAGAAAATAGGTTTTCTTTTTAAACATTCAATCTTGATTTTCATAATTTAGTCGAAATGTGATTTACTTCATGATCACATTGTTTTTCAAATCGAACGGCAAAGATTTTCTCAACGAGTATCTTTAAAAAAAATAAGAAAGTTAGTAGTCTGAATGTATTTTTTTTGTAAATTCCATTCGAATTGAATGAAATTTATCAGCTATATTATAAATCATCGGCATTTTGATTATTCATGATCAATGTTAATATCTTTTGATGAGACAGAAAACAAACGGGACATTCTAATCACTATTGTCGATTCAACAAGAGGAATGATTCTTTTTATCGAAGTTACACTTTATATTTGATTATATTACTGTCCAATATGAGAGATTAAATTCTTGTAAAATTTACATAGAAAACACATTTGTTGATTGATGATATTTAATGACGTGACTTCATCTTTTTCATTTGAAATGTTTTTTCTTCGGATTTGGATTGGTTTGTTCATCTATCAACAACAATATTTTACTTTTGCAATTGTTTCGTTTAATCAACCGAAATTTCGAATCAATGCGACTTGGAATTCGAATGCAACGACTTTTGCCAATGAAAGTCTTGTGGGCACACTACCAGTTGGTGTTTTTGTCAATTCGAATAACTCAATTTACATATCCAATTACGAAACTGGTGAAATTCTTATTTGGCAAAATGAAAATGATCTTAATCCAACAAAAATTATTTCTGGTAATTTATCAAGCCCATATTCTCTATTTGCAACAATGGACGGGGATATTTATGTTGACAATGGAGACAAAAACCGTCGTGTTGATAAATGGATTCAAGAAAATGAAACATGGATATCGGTTATGAATGTTTCATCAGCATGTTATGGTCTTTTCATTGATATTTATGAGAATTTATATTGTTCAATGTATTATAATCATCGAGTTGATAAAAATTGGTCAACTATTGCTGGAACAGGCGTTCGAGGATCTGAATCGAATATGTTTAACAATCCTTGTGGAATATTCGTTGATCTCAATTTAGATTTATATGTTGCAGATGAACATAATCATCGAATTCAATTATTTCGTTTAAATCAACGAAATGGAATAACTGTTGTAGGAAGTGGATCAGCTAAACTAACAATCGAACTTTATGGTCCATCAGGAATTGTTCTCGATGGTGATCAACATCTGTTTATTGTTGAGAAAGATAATAGTCGAATAATTGGCTCGGATGAAAATGGTTTTCGTTGTATAAACGAGAAATTATCTTCTCCTATTACAATGTCATTCGATAGTTATGGAAATATTTATGTCACCGATCGAGATAATCATCGAGTACAAAAAATCTTGAAAAACCAACTCGATAGTAAGTTTCTTTTGTTTTGATTTGAAATAAAAAAAAACTGTTTTCCTCGAAGTTCCACCAACAAGTGAATCAAAAATAACAACAGGTGAATTGAATTATTTTGAAGAAAGTACAACAGTAACTCAAACTACTGCAATGTCAACAGGAAGCAAATTACTTTATATGTCAATCATCTATTTTGTTTTTCTCGTTTTTCAATGATTTTTACTATTTGTGATGTAATTCATGCTTATAGGTATACTCTTTGCAAAAATAAACATATATCTATACTTGATTGTCTATTCAAGATGCAATATAACTCTTTTGTCACAGTACAAACTAAAATCCAGGATAATTTAAAATCGTCCTAAAATATAATGAATATTTAAAATTTTCCTAAGGACACCCTCAAAGTATACAATTGTTCTGTTCAAACATGACAACGTGATCATCAGATGCAGAAAATTAATCCGTTTCTGACAACTATTTTCTCTTGATCGGTTTACACTGTTTTGGCTTTCGGTCGAAAGTTGAATTCATCGCTCGTTTTATTCGTATGTACAGAACGCAAGATTTTGAAAATTGCATTGAAAATTAAATATTGGATCATCCGTCTTGTTCACTGGATCTTGCGCTTTCAGATTTATGAGTTTCTAGTTCGTTGAAACCTAATATGGCTTCGTATTCAAATCCTCAACGTCCGAAGAGACTCTTAGTCAACGAGCTCAGGTCGATGCGCGTTGATGAGTGCTGAGAAAGATCTACGAAATAGACCGAAAGGATCAACCTTTGCCGTAAACATAAGAGACACTATACTTCAACATATCATGTCAAAATCAGATTTCTCTTTTTTCTATCGATAAATAAATTGCGAGTTCTAGAACTTATTGACTAACCTATGTAATATCAGTTTCATTTCTTGATTTTGTTCCATCTGAAATTCTATGAATAACAATATGCTAACCCTAATTCAAAAATAACGCATTGTAATCGAATTATGTTCATCAAAGGAGAATTTTACTAGAATTCTAGCTTCTAATAAGAATTTTTCTTTGCCCGTAGAAGTGATGTATTCAAATTTCTGGCGAAATTCTTCTGTAATAAATATATTTCTGCGTTGAGTTTTAGTTTTCATTTAGTTTATGGAAAAATAAAATGAAAATAGGTAGGTCTATAATCGAAGAATTCTTAAATTCTATGGACAGAATTGTGATACCTCTCGATTTTCAAGCTGAAATCTTTCCGTTTATTAGAATAGAATAATCAGTTAATTATAAATTATTCATGAGTTTGTTGTCGACATCGTGTTATTGAATCTTTGAATGTTTTTCTGTAGAGTTCCGAAGGTAGAACAAATACAGTAAAGACAAGCATTGGTGGTGTAAAAGAAATGAAATAACCACAAAGATATAACCAAGGATTTTCCGATGGATCGACACATCCAGATACTAATGACATGATTAAACGAGGGACAGCTAATAGAAGCAAAATAAAAGGACTAATTAGTAATTGTTTATGTTCACGTATTTGATTGGCAGCATGTTCTTTGAACGATTTTTTATTGTTTTTTGCAGTTGATCGTCGTCGAGCTGTACCAAAAATAATGAATAAAGCAGAGAAAAGATTAACAAGAAATGGTACGAAAAGATGAATAAATAAAGCTATTGTATTATAAGTTTGAACCGAACGAGGATATCGAATAACACACAGAACATTATGTTCATTTTCATATCCTATATTTGTATCATTTTTCATTGTCATATTCATTGTTAAATTATTACTGTTGCTGATGGGATTATATTTCGGGTTTGTATATTCAAATAATTCATGATGTATTGGCTCATGAATAAGAGTACCCATGATGAAAATAGGTAACATCAGAATAATCCATCGAGCTGCACGTTGACTCTTTTTCTTATCAAAATTAACTCCTTTTGATACATTAACAGTTCGTTCAATAGCAACACAAGCATTTAACCAACCATCTAAATACAAGCAAAGTTTGAGAACAGGACCAATGAATACACAATCTGTTCGAAGAATCGATGAACCAACGATTGAATGTAGTTGAATAAAAATAACAAACCAAAATTTGATCGTAAACATAGTAATTGTTAGAAGAGAAGTAATTGAAGATGCTAATAAATATATTCCACAACCAACTTTTCTTAATTCTTTATTTCGAAATGTTATTAAAGAAAAGATACCATTAATGAAACCAATGACGAACATAATCATAGTGAGCCCAGCAGCTGTTTGAATCAAAACTGATTGCTTTCGAAATGATAGATTCGATTGAATCTTATTTCGTAAAATATCATTAATAGTCAAACCAATTCCTTTCGTAAATAAACTACATTGATCACCAATAACACAACTACTATGTTTCTTATTTATTCGACTGAGAGTGAGATTATGAGGACCAGTGACACGCAATGTAAAAGATCCTCTCACATTTGGATCAAACGTTGTTATGACCAGAATATAAACATGATTTGCCTCGAGATAATCTCCTAATTCGAAACTATATTGACCACAACTGAAATTACTCCCTATGAGTAAATTTTGATTTGGAAATGATGGATCAAAATTCTTCTCGTATAAATATCCATAGAGAAGAAGACTTGTATTTGCGTCGAATGTATAAGAACCATTATGTTTTACATTGATTTGAATAGTTTCATAATGATAATTTCCTTTTCCACATATTCGTGGATAAACTTGATTTTCTTTTGTTAGTTCTGATGAATATGTTGTTCGAAGATCTAATTAAAATTTCGGTTGACTGATGAAAAAATCGATTCTATTTAAGACTTACTAATCGGATTGAAAGTAATACTATTGGGACCAGATATCAATAGTGAAATACTATTTACCGAGAGTGTAATTGTTGATGTCACGATCAATATGTATGTTACACTTGATTGCAATTCAGTAATGATTTTAAATTCATCTTTAGGACAACCATTAAGGTTACGAGCGATTAATCTTTTATCGAGGATAAATTGATCAAAATGTTCTTTATACAAAGAACCCGTTATACCGTGGAGACGACTGTCGACACTTGACATTGTATAATTGCCTGATTGAACTACATTGATTTGTATGGGTTCATAATAATAATTTGGCAATTCTATGTGTTTAAGAAAACATTTAAAACGAATTTCAGTCAATTGTGATGAATATAGTGATTGAATAATTCTTGTTGGAAATTCATCTTTATCTTAAAATAGTTTTATAGTATTAAGTTGAAATTAAAGCTCGTCTACATACTCATTTGTTTGATCTCAATTGCATCTGGTCCTTTAACAAACACAGAAAATGGACCTTTCTGATTTGCATAAGCATAATGTGTTGTTATAATTAAAATATAGGTGATATTGAATTCCAAATAAGCAATTATTCTTAATTGATCATCATAACACAAGTGATCACTTTGAGCAAGTGAAGTATCAATTGAATCATAAAGATTAAATTGATGTTCGTATAGATAACCATATGCATTCAAACTGCTTTCACTTGAGAACATGTAGAAACCTGATGTGCTCACATTGATCTCTAAGGCTTCGTAATAATGGTCTAGTTGTCTACAGTTAAAACTTGTATGTTTTGGACTTTTATTATTTAATTCTGATGAATAATTCGATTGAATGATTGGTTCAGTGAACTTACTGTGATGTTGCATAGAAACATAACTGGGACCGTGAACAGTTATTGAGAAATGACCTTGTTCAAGTTCTTGAGCTGTTGTTACGATTAATAGAAATGAACTATTCGCCGGACGATACAAAGTCATTTTAAATTGAGAGTTATAATGACTATCATCATCGGATTCTATTTTGTTTATATTGAGATCGAATAAAGTGAAGTTATTTTCATAAATATATCCAAATAAATTTTTAGTACTATGACTTATAATTGTATAATCTCCTTCTTCTTTCGTGTGAATTTCAATGATTTCACAATAGTAGTTTAATAATCTGCAGTTCTTAAGACGATGACATTGATGACTATTGACTGACAAATTAGATGAATAGTTTGTTTGTACAAATTCTCTAATTTCTATTGAATATAAGAGAAGATAAACTCTGTTTTTGCCTTTAAAAGTTATTAAATAGAATTTTTTACCGCAAATATTATTTTTCACGATTTTTTGTATTCGATGATTACTTCCATCGGTGACATAAATATTTCCATAACTATCAAATGACATAGCATAAGGACCAGATAATTTATCGTTTGTTGAACCTTGACCCAAACATCCAAAAATACAACGAAAACCATTTTCATCCGAAACAATTATTCGATGATTGTAAGAATCAACAATAAAAAGATGTTGATCACCATCGAGAACAATTCCTGATGGAAAATAAAGTTCGATTGTTAGTCTTGTTGATCCATTTCCTGCAACAGTCGTTCCATTTCGTTGATTTAATCGAAATAATTGAATTCGATGGTTCAAACTATCTGCAACATATAAATCTAAATTAATATCAACAAATATTCCCAAAGGATATATAAGCATATCCGATGGTGATCCTGCAAAACTGCTTCCAGCAACGATTGTTGTTTTGCCATTTGACCATTTTTTATCAACTCGATGATTATCATACATTGAACAATATAAATTCTCATAAATATCAACGAAAAGACCGTAACATTGTGATGTAACCTTCATAACCGATATCCATGTTTCATTTCCTGCAATCCATTTATCAACACGACGGTTGACTCCATTATCAGCATAAATATCACCATTCGTTGTGACAAATAGTGATAATGGATATGATAAATTACCCTCGATAGTTTTTGTTGGATAGAGATGATTTTCATTTAGCCAAATATGAATTTGACCAGTTAGTCGATTGGGTACGTAAATTGAATTATTTGAATTGACAAAGATACCAAACGGAAATTGGCCCACAAAACTTCGATTGGCAAAAGTCATTGCATTTGAATTCCAAAATGTGTTTAAACAAAATCTTGGTTGATTATACGAAAGTGTCAAAACTACAAAGTCAAAATGAAAAGATTTTTGAACAATTTTCCTCCCACTTACGATCAGATTTCTTTGATAAAGACATTTTTTGTATTCGATGATTATCTCGATCGGTGACATAAATATTTCCATAACTATCAAATGACATTGTGACAGGAGAAGATAATTTATCGTTTATACAACGAAAACCATTTTCATCCGAACCAATTATTCGATTATTTCCATGATCAACGACAAACAGATGTCGATCACCATCGAGAACAACTCCTGTAGGTGAATTCAGTTCGATTGTTAATGGTTCTGATCCTTTTCCTGCAACAGTGATTCCATTTCGTTGATTCCTTCGAAATAATTCAATTCGATTATTTCCGGAATCTGCAACATATAAATCTAAATTAATATCAACGAATATTCCCCAAGGATGATTGAGTGAATTCAATTCAGATCCTGCGATAATTGTTGTTCTACCACTTGACCATTTTTTCTCAACTCGATGCTTATCAAACATTGAACAATATAAACCTTCATAAATATCAATGAAAATAGCGTAACATGTTGATGTAACATTCATCATAACTGATGTCCATGTTTCATTTTCTCGAATCCATTTATCAATTCGACCGTGATTCACTTGATTACCAACATAAATATCACCATTGTTTGTCACAAATATCGATGATGGATTTGATAAACTACTTGGAATCTTTTTTGATAGTTTATCATTGTTCCAAATAAGAATTTCATTAGTTTTTTGATTCGGTATGTAAATTGAATTGTTTGAATTAATAAATATGAGAGTTTCATTAGCAAAATTAGTTGCATTTGAATTCCAAGTTGCATTTGGACGAAATCTTGGTTGATTGAATGAAACTTCTACAGTTGTTAAGATACCAATAATATTATAAAATAGAAGAAAATCTCTCCAAACTCGACTAAACATTTTAAATGAATTAATTGCCTGAAAAGACTTTTTGTTTTATTTAAATATTGTTAAAACAAAAAAAACAATTAGCTTTGTTAATACTGATATAAATCACGTTTATTTGCTTCTATCAAAGCTAAATAATTACACATGAAAATTATTAAGACGACTTATTGTTTTAAACTTGGTTTGTTGTCTATCAAAATTCTCCTCCTACGTACTCATGAGTTTTGATTCTATTACGCCAATCGTTCTAACTAACGGTCTACATAATCTGGTTCGAGTGTACATCTGAAATCTGTTTTTCGAAATTGAATTTCGTTCGGGAAATATATATATAATGGCTGTTTGAGATTCTTCGTAAAACTTATTCTTAAAATTAGTGATCTGATCATAAGAAGAGTAGAATGTGGATCTTTGACTGATGTTCTAACTCTATCTGTCTATGTAATTAAACTCGTTAGAAGCAAAGCAAATCTTAGTCATCTTTCTCTCTACTCGTCCGTTGTGTCGAGTGTAAATCTAGTTTTATTTGATTTCATAATTTATAGAAACGTTTCGTTCTCTTAGTACAGTCGACATCAAATTCACATTTTTTTTCTTCATTTTGATCAACTGTTTAAATATTGATTACAAAGGTCTGATATTAATGTTTATAAATGGATTTTTATATTCATAAATTGAACCTAAATATCGATAAGTATTTTCAATTTGTATATGATAAGATCAATCTAAAGTTTTTTTGGTTTTAACAAGACGATCTCTCTCACTACTATACTCTACTTCTCTTTTGCATTTTTACTCTTGATGAAAAAATGTGCAACCTATTGTATTGATATTACTCTATACTATTTCAAAAAGTCATCTCCTGGTTTTTCCTCTGTTCCAGATCAATCCTCAAACATATTCTACGAACTTGACGAAGCTGTCTCTTCTTGAAGATTTCGAAATAGTTTGTTGTATTTCATAAACCTCGTCTTACTTTTCACTTTTTAATATTTTATGCAAAATACTTCTCTCTTTATTGTTCTAATATTATTTTGTTTTCGTTTTTCATCTAGTGATATCGATATTGTTCATATCTTTCATAACTTCTCTATTATTTCTTAATGTTCTATTGTTTCGAATGAGTGAATTATTCAACTTTAATGGAACTGACAGGATCTACTAAGATCACAGCTTTACATTCAAGTCATCGAAATGTTAATCATTTAAAATAACTTTTTTAGTAAAAATAATAAAATTGCTATAACACAGATATTCTGAAAGTGTTGATACATAAACGTGAGTGTTCTTACAAGGTGAAATAAGAGTTTATTCGGGTACATCACGTTCTGATGGTTCGATTGTTGATCGTTGAGATCAAACTCTTGATTCGAGTATTTTTCATCAATTAAGAATAATAAATCTCATTTTTTTAATTCCTTTTATTATCATATTTTAATTTTAGTCAATATCAAATCGTTGAATTCGACGATTGTCACTATCAGCAACATAAATAGTTTGTTGTTGATCATCAACATAGATTCCAACAGGTAGATTGAATTGATTTCCTGGTCGATTTCCACCAGCAATCGTAGTTGGTTGTTGTTTCCATTTAAGATCTGTAGTAGTTGGAGTTGGAGTAACATTAATGAATAATTTGTTAATAAATGTCGATGATGAATCTTGTTTAATTTGAATGTAATCTGTTTGATAAAGTTGATTTTTAAGATCTTCTAATTCTATTTGAAGTTTTTTCAAAATAATTTCATTGAAATCTTTTTTTTTCACAGTTTTTTGTGTAGATATGTGTTGATATTCTATTGGAAAAAGACTATCTCGAACGAGATGAAAACGAAAAAGAAACATTACATTATAAAGCATAAACAGATTTATATGTAAACCTAGAAAAATCAATTCTCGATAGATTTTATCATTATAGAAATTCAGTAGTGTCCGATTAGAAAGTTGAATTCAATTTTACACCTTGAATTTTCAACTTTCTCCTCAAGAAATTGGTAGCAGTAATTTAAGCTTTTGGTTACAAAACTATTAAAGCATGGTATAATGTACACATCGAAATCATAAATTTCGTCGTGCTATCTTCA
>Ga0209915_1003018_pt1 | contig 15484 bp, 31 predicted proteins | sample ThiBiot_750_plan_FD_183952 | JGI IMG/M metagenome (GOLD analysis project Ga0209915, IMG submission 183952) | Wastewater bioreactor microbial communities from Cape Town, South Africa - Thiocy_cont_750_plan (SPAdes) | ecosystem: Engineered > Bioreactor > Thiocyanate-remediating > Anaerobic-Aerobic... | reverse complement strand
ATAAGCCCGTTCTTGCCCCAGATGTGCCGCTTCCGCCGATATTTGCGAAACTGGCATCCTGACAAGGGAAGCCGCCGGCGATGAGGTCTGGAACAACTCCGGCTGCGGAGAGGTGCGCGGCGGTGAGCTTTCGGACGTCGCTGTAGATCGGAACGTGCGGCCACTGTGCGGCAAGCACGGGATGACAAGCTGCTTCGATTTCGCAGAAAGCGACTGTTCGCATTCCCGCTCGTTCGAGGCCAAGGCTGAATCCGCCGATGCCGGAAAAGAGGTCGAGCACATTCACCCCCGAGCCTCCTTCGAACCAACGGCTGCGGCATAGGTGGAGAGGGCGGTGTCGATCCGCGTTAGTACGGCCGCGCTCGTGCCTGTGCTTTTGAACTTCCGGTCCAGATATTCAATTTGAAGTCTGGCTTCCTTAAGTTGGTCCGCCATCTGCTCGACGAGGTCGGCGCGGATGTAGGCGACGTTGGCGCTTATCTTCTCGCTGTATTCGTGCATTCCCCACGTGCGAGTGGCTGCGACCAATTCAGGTCCGCTCCAAATCCTCGCCGGCATCTTGCTTTGCTCTGTCATTTCGAACGTCCTTGATGAATGGCGCGGAGAGAGGCGGCGCAGAGGGCTAGAGCAGGAGAAGCCGCTTCTGCCGAATTGGCTGGCCCAACACCGCTAACGAGTTGGTGTACGTTGGCGAAGCCTGGGCGTTCGTCCGAACAGGCGCACCAGTGCCACCCCTCCGGCACGAGCGACAGAGCGGCGTCGAGGGAGGTGGTGTATCGCGGCAACGCCTCGCGCCAGATATTCTGGTGACTTTCGGCCATGCGCAGCATTTGCTCCATGCCGCAGATTTCGAACGATTGGCGGAATGACAGATCGCACTCGTCAACGCGCAAATCGACAGCATCGCCGATCAGAATATCCAACTCCCGGCTTCCCTCGGCCGCCCGTTCGATCTCGTCCGCCAGTGCGAGAAGGTCACTCATGGCCAGGCTCGCTGGATTTGGATGCGGCGATCAGGGCGGCGTCGCGGGCAATTCTTCTTTCGACAGATCGTCTGCGCTCGTCATCACAAAGCGCGTATGACGAAACGAGCTTTTCATGGAGAGTGCGAGCGGCCGACGCTGGCCCAGCAAATACGCAATCTTTCTTGTTGATCGTTCGCTTGCGATTCCAGCTACCGACCTCGGTGGCCTTGATGGTCACGTTCTTGACCTCGGTAATTTCGCATAGAACCCAACCGTAATTGCCTCTGGACACGGCGAACAACCCGACGACAAACCCACCATCCTCGATTTTGCTGGCGTCAGACATCGGCCATTTCCTCCCGCACCACGTCATTCACGCGGCGCCAGTCCTGTTCTGATTGGTTGTCCTGCTGCTCCCAACGCGTTGCTTGATCGCGCCAGAGCATCAGCAACGCCTCGTCTCGCGTCGGCAGAGCCTCGCGTTGCCATGCGCTGACGGTGAGAAGGGCGGTTTCGTGGATGAGGTCGGGGGTCATCACGCACCCCCAGCCGTAGCCTTGGCGATGGCGGCGCGGTAAACGCGGGCGGACAATTCGGAGAAAACACCAGCCTCTACGCCCCGCCGATTGTTGGCGAACACCGCATTGAAAATGCGGACGTCATCATCCAACACGGATCGCGCCGCCTCGACTGGTGACTTTCCAGCCATGACGTGCGGCAACATGCGCTGCGCAAAGATCAAGTCATCGCCGGCTAAGGTGTGCGCGCCGTTCATGCCGCACCGCCAGTCTTGGAGATGGCGGCGCGGGCGGCGCGAAGTTGGCCCACGTTCAAGCCGAATGATGCGTTGATCTGGCAGTTGTCAGATTCGAAGGTTGGCCACGCTGCCGCCTTGCACGCCTCCGCGAACGGCCGCAGCGCCGCTTCCAGCTTCTCGCACCGCTCCGCCAACTGGCGCGGCGTCAGGCCGGTCTCGTGAGTGACGGTGAAGGCTTCCGCGATGAGAAGTCCATCAGCGTCCGCTTGGTCCGCGTTCGCGCAGTTCTCGATGTCAACCGATGCGATGCGCGCACCGACCTCGTCGGCCATAACTACGTCGCCGCTTTCCGAGTCGTATTCCGCCGGCCCCGCCGTATGTCCTGCCTTGCTGGTCATGCGAGCACCTGTTCTGATTTCCTGACGATTGGCCGCGTTGCGGAGTGCTGGCCGGGAGCTCGACGGAAGCCCGTAGATTTGATCTGTTGCCGCTTTGCTGTGAGGCCGTAGTTCTTACGTAGAACGCGATCGGCTTTCGCCATTCGAGGGTTGTCCTCACCGAACGTCTTGCTCTTGGAGCAAGGTACCCGGCACCAGACGCCGCAGTTCTCAAGCGTCGGCTCTCCGCCCAAACCGTCCGGGACCAGGTGCTCGTATTCAATGTTGCCCGGACGCAGGACGTTGCCGCAGTTCTCGCATTGAGGAATGCCGGGCTTCGATCCGTTGCGGCAACAGCGCGCGAACGCGAGCTTGCGAACGCGCAGCGGAAATTCCTGCCTGTCTTTGCCGCGAAGGTTCATACCTCCACCCCTTCCGGCACGATCTCGCGAAGCGCCGCCTTGAAGGCATCCGGCGGAAGCTCTCCGCTGTTGCGGCGCTTCACCAGATCCTCGATTGCGGCCATTTCGGCTTTGTCGTCGTCGGACGCGGTGCCGCCGATTTCGGCCAATGCTTCCTTGCGGCGCGTTGCGAGGCTCTTGGGCTTGTCGCTGATGGCCGTCATGGCGTCGGCATAGATGCGCTGCCAACCATCGGGGAAACCGTCAGGCGGTGAATTGTTGCCAGCGGCGGGAGTATCCTCCGCATCCGCTGGCGTATCCGTCTCAGTGACACCGGGGGAGGACACCGACTGAGACGAATTGGAATTGGTGCCGTCGATCATCGCCATGATCTCGGCTCGGAGTGTTTCTTCGCTGAGGCCGGGGACGATGTCCCGGCAGATGACAAACACCATCCGGTCGGCAAGGCGGCTCAAGCCGGGGCCATCCAGCTTCGTGAGCGACTTCGGCACGATCCGAACTTCGCCGGTTGCCGGATTGGTGATGTATTTGACATGGCGAACTCTGATCTTGAGTTCGTCCATCGCATCTTCGCGGTCGTGCAGGTGATCGCAGGCGTCGGCCACCTTGGACGCCAGCGCCCAAAGGAAGCGCATCAGCTTCATATTGCGGCTCGACGTGATCTTCACCATCACGTCGCGGTTGGCCGGAACGCGGACAAGATCGTCTGCCGCGATATCGTCAACCGGGATCAATCTGGCACCCTGACGGCGCATTGCGATCTCAAGCATTGAGCGCGACTTCCTGCTTGCGGTAAATCGACATGAGGTCATCGACGTCGGACGGGAACAGATCGGCCCGCGCCGGCTCGACGATGTCGTTCCATGCGGCCTCAAGTTCATCGCCGTTGGTCGTCGCCTCAATCTTGGCTTGCGCGTAGCGGACGAACGCTTCCGGGTCGGCGGCGGCTGATGGCGCATCGCCTGTCGGGGCCGGGGCTGCGATAGCCTTCGGCGGCTCCGGCGCGGCGACCGTGGGATGAACCGTTGTCACTTCTGGCGGCGCGGGCGGCTCGTCGCGTGAAACCGCATCGTTATCGCGGCCGTCGTCGATTTCCTCTTTCAGGTAGAGGCCGCCCAGCACATCAGCGAAGCCGTCACGGAGCGCAAAGGCGCGGGCACGCATCTGCAACATGCGTTCCTGGTATTGCTGCCACGGGCCTTGCTTGCCCCATAGACCGGCTTTCTTCGCGTCGGTGACGGAGAACGTGCGCCGGATCGGCTCGGGCTCACCGCGCCGTTTGACTTCACAGACGGCCACGCGGGCATCGTCCTTGCCTTCGATCTTCTCGCGGACGAACTCACAAAGCCCAGAGCCGCGAACCAAGCCAAGCGCGCCGTCGCCCCATATCGTGGGCCTGCCGTTGACGATGGCGATCTTGTCCAGCGCCATGAACGGCGTCAGTCCAACCTCCATCCCGCGCATGATGGCGATCATGCACTTCTCCGGCGTATCCATTCCCTTCGGGGCCATGCCGGCAATGCAGATGGCTTTCGCCAGCCGGTATGCGGAATCCATATCCTGCGGGACGATGGCTTGAGGCCGATTGCCTACGGCGAGGTTCGGCCGGGCATCGACGGCAACAACGTTTGACATTCAAACCTCCCTACGCGGCGCGCTGTTCTTCGGTGACGGAAACGCCGGGCACTTCGACGCCGGCCTCCGTGACCTTCTCGGCAAGTTTCTGCAAAACCTCGGTGAGGGCGTCGTTATTCTCGAAGAATTTCAGGACGGCGGCGCGGTCCTTGATCGTGACGACGCGGACGGTTCGCAGCGCGACGGAGCGACGGCCGCCGCTGCCAGCCTTCGGCGCGGCGCGTACCGGGGCCGGTTCTGGAACGGGCGCACCAGCCTCCGCCGCTTCCTGAGCAGCCCTGCGCGCGGCTTCCTCGGCTTCGCGGCGTTTCTTATCTTCGGCGATCAAGAACGGCGTGATCACCGCCGACTTGATGCGCTTGTAGATATCCGCGGTGCCAAGGATCGGCAGCCACTTGGCTTGAACCGCTTTCGCCGCTTCATCGTGCGGGCGCTTTTCCTTGGACCGTGCCGCGTCTGCCGTCTTGTGCAGTTCGGCGAGGCGATTGGCGAGGTCCGACGCGCGGTCGGCGGCATTCTGGTCCTTGGCGCTGCCGGCCTTGATCAAGGCGTCGGCATCGCGCGCCAGGTCCTCGATCCGATCTTTCAGCGCCTCGAATGAATCGTCATCCGGCGCGCCGTCCGAATTGGCGCGGTCGCGGATCACGGCCTCATGCTGATCGGGCCAAGGATTGCCGGCGATCACCGACTTGTAGACGTCGTGGCCGATCGGGCGTTTCGATGCCCATGGCCATCGCTCGTTTGCGGTCTGCTCGTCGACGTCGTTATTGCCAATCCGGCAACGGAGCGCGCCTTCCTTGGTGAACCAGTAGGCGACCGGCGTTGACCGACCATCCTTGCTCGTCAGTCGATAGAAACCGGCTTGCGGCTCGCCATCGTGGATCGGGATGACTTCGCCAGCAAGGCGACGACGCCAAAAATCGTACTGATCGGCAGGCGGCGCGATCTTCTCGACGACGGCTTTCGTCGCTTCGCTGATCGGCTTGAAACTGTTCAATGGTTCGACGTTGGTCATGCCGGTTGCCTTTGCGATGCGCGCTGCTCGGCGCGGAGTTGTTTCGTTCGGAGGGTTTGAAGCCGGTAGCGGAGTTCGGTCGCCCGTTCGCTGCGCTCAGGTAAGAGGTTGAGCCGCCGGGTCAGGGCTTCGATGTCTCGTTGCAGCAACACCATTCGCGATGGCGCGTCAGGTTTGTGGTCGTGGGACTCGGCAACGTACTGCCGTGCCGGTGCTCGGCTTGATCGGGCTTCGACGTGGTTTCGGTGAGGCGCCATCAGAACCACCCCAGCCGTTCGATGGCCGCGCCGATAGCGCCTGCATTGGTGAGGATTGCGGCGAAGATGATGATGGCCGCAGCGACAACGAGTTCGGCCACGAGCGTTGCGGTAAACGGTGTCATCGGACACCCGCCTTCCTGCGAAGCGCATCGCAAATCAGAATGTGACGGCAGAACTCAACCGGATCGCCCGACAGATACGCGGCGCAAGCCTTGGTGGCGTGCCAATCGGCAATGGCGAGGGTGATGGCGGTCATGCCGAACACCCAACTTCAACGCCCCAAGCCGGGTCATGGTCTGCGGGCTGCGGCGCGTCGACGACGGTGCGCGGCTCGGGCGACTGATCCCCGATCTGCACCACGTTGGACGGCTCAGATTTGGCCGTGGGTGCGATTTCCGGTTGAGCCGATGCAATCGCCGCGTCGATGTTGATAAGCCGTCTGCGGGTAAATGCGGCGTCGTCAGCAAAGCCGTGGCGCTCATCGTATGCAGCATAGTTCGCCAACATTTGCCGGGCAGATTTAAGCTGGATGAGCAAAGACGGTGCCGCAGCAATCAGGTAGGCGTCGGCTTTCGCATTCGGACCCCAAGTCGTGCAGATGTCACCGCGTCCTTCCGGGTGGCTGCTGACGTGTCCGTAATCCTTGCCGTCGTCGGCTTCGGTAACAATCCAAGACATGGTTATCCTCCAAACCCAAGGGCGATGGTCATGACGGCCAGAATGAACGCGGCGAGGGAAAGCGCCTCTGCGGCGAGGCGGAACGCGAAGGGGAGCATCAGGCTGTCCCTTTCGCGGCATTGATGGCGCTGGTCACGTCATCGAATTTTTCAGCGAGGTCACCGGGCTCGATGGTGCTGTCCATGTAGGACCAGCCGTTCCACCAATCGGCCACGTACCATTGCGTTCCGTCACCGGGGACGCGGCGATCAAGCTGAACGATCTCGCCATTGTGGGTGATGAAAATCTGACCCGGCAAAAGCTCGTGGCGACGTTCGTACCAGTCGATGGGCGTTGCGTTGGCCATTTACGCGGCCTCCATCGCATTGAGCCCGGCGACGTAGCCCTTGAGGTAGGCGTTGTGGATTTCAACAACCGCCGTCCCGTTGATCGTCACGAACTCGCGTCCATCGTCGCCTTCGGTCAATTCCACGTCGTCATCGACGAAGCATTCGAACTCGTGACGGACGCATTCCTCGATCCACTCGACGCGAGCACCGCCCATCGGCAGCGAATGCGTGCTGGCGAAAACAAACGACGTGTCCAGCTTTGAAAGGCTGATCCAGTTGAGGTGGCGATGTTTGGCCATTTCGATTGGCTCCCCGATCTGATGGAGAGAGTGTAGCGGTAATCGCTACGATGTAAAGGGGATGTAGCGAAAAAAGCTACAAATATTTTTGAAGCCGTGTTAGAGGCCGTATTCGCCGCCCCAGCCGAGGCTTTGGCGGCTTTGCCTCTCTCGTTCGGATCAGAAACGTGCCGTGAGCAGGCGAGACCAGTGCAGGGATGCGCGCATACGCTGGAAGGGCAGGATTAGTTCTGGAAGCCCAAGGCGCGCCGGTCGCGGGTAGGCGGCTGTGAAGTAGCCAGATACACGCCGGGGGATTCAGCCCTCAACCCGGCCCCGTGCGACGCCCGGCTCCGTGGGGTCATGTCGCTACGTGGTGCGATCAAGCCTTGGCAGAATGCCGGGGATTGGTCGGATCATGCCCGTACTCAACCCTCTCCATAGGGTCATAAAAATAGAATCCTCTTGGACTCTCGATACGGGAAACGGTTATTATTCTATAGGCTTATCGCTCGTTTGGAGCTTTGCGATGGCCTATCGCGCCCCGAAAGGGTTTTCCTTTTGCTACTGACGGGCAACCCAATTGGAATTTAATAATCGCGTCGCCATATTCTGCCTTGCGCTGATTGTGATACTCGTGGTCGCGTTCGCAGTGGGTCAGTTTGATTGCCGGCACAACGTGGACCTGTATGAGATGTTGTGCCGGTAGGCATCGGATCTCACGCCAAGTGTTCGATAACCCCGCGCCGGCGGGGTTTTCTATTCGCCGGCGCTTTCAGTGGAAAGAGAACTCTCCGTCTAGGCTGTCGCTGAGTTCGGGCCGCTGTTTTCGTCCGGTTTGATTCAGAACGTCCCTTCGTACCTTCACGAAAAGGGAGCGGACCTCAAGCTTGGGAGTGGGCAGATATTTTAGTAGCGCCTCAGTGAAGGGGCTATTTCGCCCGGCGCCGTCCGCAGCGGTGCGTCCTGGTTGAGCAGAATAAGCAATCATTAAGCCTTCAGCTTGGTCCCGCGCCAATCCGCGTGATGCCGGCGCGCCTCTGAATTTCGCGGCCGACGTGCGAATATTTGTGATTGCTTCGTTGTCCCGGCAGGCGTCAAGTATCAGGATTCTGATGTTGCGGGCATTCGAAAGGCCGCCGATAAAATCTTGAACCCTGATCAGGTTGATCAGGTCTGTCTCGTTTCGCAGTCGCGCATCAATCGGAACAAGATAGTTGATGCCAGCGTCCTGCATGCCGTGGCCGGAGTAAAATATCACCGCGACATCAGCCTTCTTGGCCATCTGCGAAAATTTGGCTAGTTTTTCGATCATCTGGTCACGGGTTCCGTTGATAATTGGGATGACAGTAAACTGGCTAGCGCGAAGAGCGGATGCCATATCGTTTGCATCGTTTGGGGGATTTGGCAGCCGCCCAATGTGCCGGTAGGCGCCGTTGCCGATAACCAGAGCAACCCTCGCGTCATAGCGAACAGGCTGCTCCACAAACTTTGGTGGATCGTCGAATACATCCTGTTCTATCACTTCTTCTTCTTCAAATGATCCCGAAGTCGCTGCAAATGACGCCGGATGACTGCCAATCAAAACGAAGCTGGCAATGGCGGATACGACAATGAGCCTAAGGTTATGCATCTTTCCATCGTTTCCGGTGCGGGTTTCTATTCCGGCCTCAAATGCGCTTCGATCAATTCCCGTGTGCCCGACTGAATCTAGGGCGCCCGGCATGGGGCTCCGGGCCTTACCGAGGGCATTTCGCGACCTGAACTGCATCTTTGATGCCCGCCAAGTCGAAGTCAGAAAAAATCTGTTGTCCGCCACCATCAGGAATTACTTCGAGACGAAAGCGCTTCGCTTCCTTTAACGCCGTGACCGAATCAAGATAGACGCGTTCGTTCGAGCCCAAGACAGCCTTATGCGTAACCGGCGCGCGATCATCGATTCGGTAGCGGATATACGGCGCGATAAAAAAACGGCGGCTTGGGATGGAGACATAAGCCTGCACGGACCTATTTACGCAGCCGATTTCCAGCGTGGCGGGCACGTCGGACGTCTCAGGCGATAGCGAGACAAACGAGTATTCCTTATCGGTCATCCGGTCCTTGAACGACGTGGCGCGCCATCTCGCCTTTCTTTGCCGCTCGAGGAGCGCTTCCTGTCGGACCTTTAGCTTCCGAATTAGCGTTTGCGCTGCCTCGTAATCTGGACTGTCTTTGGAGATGAGGGTGAGAGCCTTCAAAACGGTTGCGGGGTAGGTATGCCTGACGTCGGGTGGGAATCTTCCCGTCTTGTCGAACGTCTCGGTAAGTTGGGCATCTAGCTTCTTTGCCGCAGCAATAGTCGCGGCGTCGTCGGCAGACGCGGGTATGGCCGCGAAAGCAAGCGCAGCGCCAACCAGAACGCCTATCCATCGCCGTATCATCACTACAGGTCCAGCAGCGTGCGTTTGACGCGGCCGACGATCTCCCACTCGCTTTTCTTTTTCGGGAAGATCGGCTTATTCGATGGATTGGTGGAATAAGGGGCAAGGTAGGGCGGATCATCCGCCTGGTACATCTTGAACGTCGTCTCGCCCTTGATCGAGAAGATGTAGCATTTGCCGCCAACCAAGGTTTTATCGTTTCGGTCCACGATGATGACGGAGCCTTCAGGCGAAACGCGATCCATCGAATCGCCCTTCACCTTCGTGGCAAAGAAATCGCCGTGCCCCAGATCAGCAAATGCAAGAAGCGGCACCTTCTCGACCGGCAACTGCGATTCGGCGGACGCCAGTCTACCGGCACTGACCCAATCGACTAGCGGGACGGGTACAAGCGCAGTCCGGGCCTCGGCTGGCGCTGGAAACCCCGTGATTTCTTCAATGGCGAGCATTTCCTCGGCGGTGACGTCGCGCTCGTCTTTGAGGATTTTGTAGATTTTTGATCTGTCGAATCCCGTCCGAAGGCGAACGGCCAGCCGTCTGGCCAATTCAGATTGCGACATGTTCTCAGCGTGCTGCATTGCTGCGGCAACCCATTGAGCCATGTTCGATTTTTTCTTCCTAGCGACCATAAATAGGATTGTAGCGGTTGCCGCTACGAGCTGTCTGTCGCTCATATCGCTACAAGGCTATTGCAATTGTAGCGATAATCGCTACGATAGCGATCATGAACCCGGCACAATCAATCATCTCCAAACTTGGCGGCCCCAACGTTGTTTCCAGCGTGGTGGGTATCCATAGGACCCGCGTATCGAACTGGCAGCGACCGCGCGCCAAGGGCGGAACGGACGGGCTTATCCCGCAAGGATACCATCTCAAACTGATCGACTATGCCGCTAGTCAAGGAATCGTCCTTACGGCTGATGACTTCTTGCCGGTTCGGCAGGAGAGCGCCGCATGAGGTGCCAGACGGTCAGTCGCGCCAAAGGGAAGGTCAACGGCGTCTTGCAGCCAATGCCGCGCGAAGGGTCGCGCCTCCGCAAGGTCTATGACCTCTTTCAAGCGAATAAAGGCCGTCCGGTAGAATTTCAAATCGGCATGTTCGGACCAGACCCGAACGCCATCAACAAGCTGATGGACTTCTACGGCCTCGATATCCGCCGGATACGCAGCGGAAGCAGCCGAGTTGGGCGAGTGTCCACTTGGGTCTTGGCCGGTGAATGGTTCGGCCGGGTCTATGTCGATTACGTCGCGGATCATGTTGCGGCGTCCTCCACCGAGGAGGCGGCATAGATGGCGACGGCAGATGTTCTCAAAAACCCATTCGAGTTCGAATCCCGAGCGAAAGCAACCGAAGGCAAGGCCGGTATGGCTGGGGAACGTGATGTCCACGTAAGACGATCTACCGCCGGAACAGGGTTGCGAGTAGGCGCGGCAGACGCGGTTCTGCCTGCAACGGATGAGGTTATGGCCGTGACGGCTCGGAGAGACGAGCAACCATTTTTCGCATACGCGCCGCCGCCTCGTGTCCGTGCGTTCGATGAATTCGCCTTCATGGCTGAAATCACCGAACCGCCGCCGACGTTTCTAGCCTTGCCGCCATTGCATCTAGATCGCGAGCTCGGTCGAAGCATTCCGCCGGGTAGTTTGCCCAGTCTGTCAGCAGTTCTCCGCGAGCTTTCCGAACTAGTCCATCCGCTAGACGTCGGAGCGCGGCGCTCATGACATTCGCCGGGACCGCTCCGCAATCGACAAGCAAGGCCACCAATAGCGCAAAGCTGTCATCTGCAATCATCTGCCGGGTGCCGCCGATGGCCGCCAGCTTCGCTTCTATGGGGCGCATGGCCCGTACTCCTACGCAACAAGACATGGCCGGGAATATCCCGGTCATCGCGCGAAGCGGCAAATCAATGATGCAGAGAAACGTTGAGGCAACGACATGACCGCTCGCCCCTACACCCGCGCGGACTATCTCGCGATCAAGTCGGCAACGCGCCGCGCCTGCGAAGATGCTGGGCCCCTGCACGAGATCGCGGCCTGCACGCGCGCCGATAAATCTCAGTTGAGCCGATACGGCAACCCGGATCAACCGGAGTTCATCCCGCTCGATATCGCGATGGACCTTGATGCCCTGTCGGGCGGTGATCGCATCCTGCGGGCATGGGCGGAGTTGCGCGGTTACGAACTGATCCGCGACGAGCGCGGCGTCATGGTGGAGGACACGCTTCGCCATATCGGGAATGTCGGACGTGCAGCGGGCAACCTTCACGCAACGATGTGTGAGGCCGCGTCGGACGGGAAAGTGACGCCGCTTGAGGCAAAGCGAATCGAACGCGCCAGCGTTGATCTGGATGACGCCAACGAACTTCTAGCCGCCGACATGCGCCGGATTCAGGTCGGAGGCGAGCAATGACCCTCTGGCCCGAAGAACACGACGCGCAACTTCGCATTGAGTATCGCGCCGACGCGCCATTCAGCGAGATCGCGGAAGTCCTCAATAGGCGCTTCGGAACGGCATATTCGCGCAACGCGGTGATCGGCCGCGCGCATCGGCTTAAACTGCCGGCGCGGAAATCACCGATCAAGCCGAAACCGGAAGCCGTCGCACCGAAAGCCAAAAAGACAGATCGTCTCCGCGTAGGCCCCGGCGCTCAGGTGCAAGCCATCAATCGCGGGCCAAAAACTTCCGGCGACGGCTACAAGCCCAAGACCGTCGATGTCGCCTCTCTCGATATCCGCCTCGTCGATCTGGAGCCGATGCAATGCCGATTCGCCTGCGTCCGCGTCGATGACGAGTGGCGGTTCTGCGGTCATCCGGTGAAGGCCGGTAGTACGTACTGCGAATCTCATCATTCGCTGTGCTGGAATCCGCGTGTCGCCCCGACGAAACAGGCTCCGCTCTACCGCAACGAGAAGCGGAGGGCTGCATGATGATCGGTCTGTCTCGCCTTCAATCTGACCTCTATGCGGCGATTGTCGAAACTCACAGTCATCGTGGCGTCCCGTTGACGATGGAGGAAGTCATCCGCGCGAGCGGGCTTTCTCCGAGCAAATGCCAAAAAAAACTGGATCAGCTTATTCGCCGCAAGTTTGTCGTTTTCGACCGGACCGGCCGCCTGTCGCCGTGTATGCCGCCGCACCAAATCGTTTGCGCCGAGATCAGCGGCGCCCTGACGCTATCGATGGATGATATTCGCGGTCCATCGCATCTGTCAGAACTCGTCAAGGCGCGGCGGATGATCGCGAGGCGGCTCCGCACCGAATTTCGGTATCCGATTTCGGCCATATGCAAAGTGCTGGATCGCGGACCGAACACGGTTGATGCCTATTTCAATCTAGCAAACGCATCCCGGCGATCGGGGATCAGGGCCGTCCGCCAAGCGCAAGAGAGGCTCGCGGCATGACCCGGCGTACCTCCAACAACTTCCTCCAGGTATTCCCGCCCGATCTGCAAGCATGGCTGATCGAAGCCGCGAAACGCGACGGCGTGAAGCCGGAAACCATCGTCAAGGAACGCATCCGCGAACTGGCGGAGCATGAGAAAGCGGCGCGAGGTGTGGCATGAAAATCAGCCTCTTCCGCTTCGTCCGCCATGAACAAGCCGCCGACTATCTCCGCTGCGGCTGGCTGGCGCGTCCAATCCTAAACGGCACCCATCACGGGTTTTGGAGTGTCGCGGTTGAGTGGCTGTGTGACTGCAAACCCGTATTCCCCGATCAGCACAAATAGGAGGCTCAAATGGCAAGACCCAAGCTAGCAGCCGTAACGACAAGTCCAGAACCGATTTCCAATGGATTCGAACTGACCGAATCCGAAAAGAAGGCCCTCCTGGTTCAAGGTCTTGCCGAGATCGAAAAGCATATCGAGGAAAAGGATCGCGTCGTCGCGCTGATCCGAACGTCTCGCAAGCGTCTCGTCTCTCACGGCTTCAAGCCCAAGGTGATCGACTTCGCGCTCCGACTCCGCAAGGAAGAAGACGAAACGGTAATCGAGCAACGCCGCGCCGAGATCGAAGTGGCGCGGTTCCTCAATCACCCGGTCGGAACGCAGCCAGAATTGCCGCTGGTGATGGAGGATCGGACGCCCGGCGTCGATAAGGCCAGAGCCGAGGGCGAGATTGCCGGCGCGGAAGGACAGACCTGTAGCGCGCCGTATGCCGCCGGATCGCCCAATGAACAGGCATGGTTGCACGGCTGGCACGATGGGCAGGCGACCATCACTTCGGCGTTCAAGAAACTCGAGGCCAAGGCCGCGGCGGAAGCGGAAGCCGATGCTGGCGATATCGATGACGAAGACGAGGACGTGGCCTAACCATGCGTTTCGTCGGCCTCGACCAAGCCCTACGCAACTCCGGCGCCGCCGTTCTCGACGGCGACCGGTTTGTGTTGGCCGAGGCTTTCCACGCAAAGGGCGTCGGGCAGGGCAAGGCGTTTCACGAGTTCAGAGTGTGGTGGACCGGATTCCTCCGCCGTCATCGCCCCGATTGGGTGGCGATCGAAGAGCCCCTTAGGTCGGATATGACGCGAACCAGCGTCGCGTATCGGCCCAACGATGCATTCGGCAAATCGGTCATCAAGACCAAGCAGCCGCTGACCAATATGCAGACGCTGCTCGGGCTCTACGGCGTCCGCGCCCATGCCATCGAGGTCTGCGAAGCGCTGGGCATCGAGTACAAAGAGATCAACAACCAAGAATGGCGTGCGATTATCCACGGCGTTCGTCACGCGCCGAAGGGGACCGCCAACTCGTCGGAATGGTGGAAAGCGCAGGCCCTGACGCGCTGCAAGCAACTCGGCTGGGACGTTCCGTCGAAAGATGCAGCCGAGGCCGCGCTGATAGCGGAATGGCTTCGCATTCAGTTTACGCCGATGGGGCGCGTCAAGGCCGGCGACCTGTTCGGGAGCGCGGCATGATGCGTCGCGTGGACTTCTCCGATTGGATAGATCGGGCACGATCCCGCGATATCGTGGAGGAGGCGAGGGCGCGAGGCGCGCAGCTCAAAAAGGGGGCCGGCGCGTGGGCGTGGCGTGGACCCTGCCTTTCGTGCGGTGGCACGGACAGGTTTTCGCTTAATGTCGTCAAGCAATGCTTCAATTGCCGAGGATGCGGGAAAGGCGGCGACGTCATCAAATTGGTGATGATGGCCGACAACTGCACATTCATGCAGGCTTGCGAGTCCCTGACTGGTGAACCGAGCCCAACTGGCAAGAAGGCCAAGCCGCTCACCGAAGCGGAGAAAGCGGAACGCATTCGGCAGAGGGTTGCCGCGCAGGCTCGTCAGCGCACCAGAGACGCACAGGAAGCGGTCTATAAGGCTGATACAAAGGAAGCCGCCCAAACGATCTGGGGCGCATCCACGTCGCTCCATGACACGCTTGGCGCGCAGTATCTCAACAATCGAGGCATCCCGACGCCGACCGAAGGCTGGCCCGACTGTCTGCGCTTCCATCCCGCGCTGCCGTATCCCGGCAAGAGCGGGCGATATCCGACATTGGTTGGTCGCGTGGATGACGTCTACGGGCAACTCACCGCGATTTGGCGCATCTACTTGCGAGCAGATGGACGCAAGGCTGACGTGCCGAATGCGAAGCTGGGGCTAGGCCCTGCGGGCGGCGGCGCGGTTCGGATCGGCGGGGTAAGGCAACGCATCGCCGTTGCGGAAGGTATCGAGACCGCGCTGGGCTACTGGCTTCTGACCGGCCGCAGATATCCGTGCTGGGCCGCGCTCTCAACATCGGGAATGACGGGCATCGAAATCCCGCTCGGCGTCGGGCAGGTCGTTGTCGTTCCCGATGGCGACAAGCCGCTTCGCAAGAAGGATGGCGCTTACGTCGAAGCCATTCCTGCCGGGCGCAAGGCGGCTCAGGCACTCTACGTCAAACTGGTGGAGCGGGGTATCCGCTGCAACGTGGCGACGGAGCCGGGGCCGGGGCGCGATTATCTGGACTTGTGGCGCGAACATTCGCGGGAGGAAGCATGAGGCCGAAAATGGGGAATGCAACCGCCACTGAACGCAATCCTGAATTTCAGGACGAATTGACGCAGGTTTACGACGCGATGGAAGGTTCGCAGGAAAGCGAGACCTATTCCGAGCGCCACAATATCAACTCGGCCGCGATTCTTACCGTTATCGACGATGAGACGGCGGATGCAATTGCCGAGCATCTTACGCCGCGCATAGAAGGGAAAACGGTTGTCGAAATCGGCGGTGGCATCGGCCTTCTCGGGCTGCATTTGGGCTATATCGCCAAGCGCGTATATTGCATCGAAGCGAACCCGATGTGGTCGTGGACGTTCGCCAAGGTGCTTTTGAAGCACAAGCAAAAGAACTTGTCCTATTTGTTCGGGGCT
>Ga0209915_1003008_pt1 | contig 15539 bp, 18 predicted proteins | sample ThiBiot_750_plan_FD_183952 | JGI IMG/M metagenome (GOLD analysis project Ga0209915, IMG submission 183952) | Wastewater bioreactor microbial communities from Cape Town, South Africa - Thiocy_cont_750_plan (SPAdes) | ecosystem: Engineered > Bioreactor > Thiocyanate-remediating > Anaerobic-Aerobic... | reverse complement strand
CTGGGCCGGCGTGATCGAGGCCGCGTTCCGCCACCGCCCGCACTACCTCATGGCCGAGCGCGACGGCGCGGTCTGCGGCGTGCTGCCGCTCGTGCACATGCGCACGCGCCTGTTCGGCAACACGCTCGCCTCGCTGCCGTTCTGCGTCTATGGCGGCATCCTCGCCGACGACGGCGAGAGTTTCGCCGCCCTCGCCGCGGCGGCGGAGACCCTGCGCGAACGCTGCGGCGCCCGCGCGCTGGAACTGCGTTTCCGCGAAGCGCCTGACGGGCTCGACGAGACCTGGGTCGCGCGGCCCGACCTCTACGCCACCTTCCGCAAGCCGATCGGCCCCGACGACGAGGCGAACCTGAAGGCGATCCCGCGCAAGCAGCGGGCGATGGTCCGCAAGGGGATCGAGCGCGGGCTTGCCGCCACGGTGGGGCGCGATGTCGACCTGCTGCACCGCGTCTACGCCGAGAGCGTGCGCAACCTCGGCACGCCGGTGTTCGCGCGCCGCTATTTCCGCCTGCTCGCCGAGGCGTTCGGCCGCGACATGGACGTGCTGGTGGTGCGTGACGGCGAGACGCCGGTCGCGGCGGTGATGAATTTCTTCTGGCGCGACGAGGTGCTGCCCTATTACGGCGGCGGTACGGCAGCGGCCCGCGCATGCTACGCGAACGATTTCATGTACTGGGAGGTGATGCGGCGCGCGGCCGCACGCGGTTGCCGCACCTTCGACTACGGCCGCAGCAAGCTCGGCACCGGCGCCTTCGCCTTCAAGAAGAACTGGGGGTTCGAGCCGCTGCCGCTGGAATACCGGTTCCGCCTCGCCCCCGGCGCCGCGATCCCGGAGGTCAATCCGCTCAACCCGAAATACCGCGCCGCGGTGGCGCTCTGGCAGCGCCTGCCGCTGTGGCTCGCCAACCGGCTCGGCCCGCCGATCGTGCGCGGGGCGGGGTGAGCGCCGTGCGCGACCTGATCTTCCTCGCCCACCGCATGCCCTATCCGCCGGACAAGGGTGAGAAGATCCGGGCGTGGAACGTGTTCCTGCATCTCGCGCGCACGCACCGGATGCATCTCGGCTGCTTCGTCGACGATCCGGCCGATGCCGTGCACCTGCCGGCACTCGCCGAACACTGCGCCGACGTGGCAGCGATCCGCGTCGACCGGCGGCGGCAGACGCTGCGGGCGCTCGCCCGCGCGCGGCCGGGCCGGCCGCTCACCTTCGGCTATTTCGACGACGCGCGGCTGCGGCGCTGGGTGGCGGGGAAGCGCGCGGCCGGCATCGACCGCGCCTTCGTGCACTGCTCGGCGATGGCGCCCTACGTGCTCGGCGCGCCGGGCCTCGCGCGCGTGCTCGACATGGTGGACGTCGATTCGGCGAAATACGCGGCCTATGCGCAGCGCGCGCGCTGGCCGATGCGGGCGGTGTGGGCGCGCGAGGCACGCACCATGCTCGCGTTCGAGCGGCGCGCGGCGGCGGACTTCGCGCGCACGCTGTTCGTCTCGGCGGCCGAGGCGCGCCTGTTCGCCTCGCTCGCGCCGGAGGCGGCGGGGCGGACCGGCTGGTTCAGCAACGGCGTCGATTTTTCCTACTTCTCTCCCGAGGGCCCCTTCGCCTCGCCCTATCCGCCGGGCGGCCCGGTCGCGGTGTTCACCGGCACCATGGACTACCGGCCGAACATCGACGCGGTGGCCTGGTTCGCGGAGACGGTGCTGCCGCAACTGCGGCCGCGCTGGCCGGGGCTGCGCTTCGCCATCGTCGGCGCCAACCCGGCGCCGGAGGTGCAGCGGCTGGCAGGCCCCGACGTGCTGGTCAGCGGGCGGGTCGCCGATGTGCGCCCCTGGCTCGCCCATGCCGCCGTGGCGGTGGCGCCGCTGCGCATCGCGCGCGGCATCCAGAACAAGGTGCTGGAGGCCATGGCGATGGCGCGGCCGGTGGTGGCGACGCCGGAGGCGTTCGAGGGGCTGCGCTTCACCCCGGGGCGCGAGCTGCTGCTCGCCGCCGAGCCCGCGGCCTTCGCCGCCGCGGTGGGCGCGGTGCTGGACGGGCGCCACCGCGGCCTCGGCGCCGCCGCCCGGGCGGCGGTGGAGGCGCGCTACGCCTGGTCGGCGACGCTCGCGGGGCTGGAGGCGCTGCTTGAGGACAGGATCTCGTTACCTCATGAGGTCATGATATGACGGCCGCCGGCCTCGACACCCGCCCCGCCATGCGGACCGCGGGCGCGCAGATCACGGGGCGCGACCTGCGCCTGGCGCTGCCGCCGCTGATCCTGGCGCTCGCCGCCTTCGCCTTCGTCTTCCAGGCCGAGGTCGCGGCGGCGGTGCGGGTGTGGATCGACAGCCGCGCCTACAACCACGGCTTCCTGGTGCTGCCGATCGCCCTCTGGCTCGCCTGGGACCGGCGGCGCCGGGCGCAGGGGCTGGCGCTGCGGCCCACGCTGTGGCCGCTGCTCGCCATCATCCCGCTGGGCTTCGGCTGGTTCGTGGCCGAGCGGCTCGGCATCATGGAGGGGCGGCAGCTCGCGGCGCTGTTCATGCTGCAGGCGCTGCTGGTCGCCTGGCTCGGCTGGGACCTCGCGCGCGCCTTCGCCGCCCCGATCGCCTACCTGATCTTCCTGGTCCCGTTCGGCGCCTTCATCACCCCCGCGCTGCAGTCCTTCACCGCCCGCTTCATCGACGTGGGGCTCGCCGTCATCGGCATCCCGCACGTCGTCACCAACTTCACGATCGAGATCCCGGAAGGCACGTTCTACGTCGCCGAGGCCTGCGCGGGCCTGCGCTTCCTGATCGCCACCATCGCCTTCGGCGCGCTGTATGCGGCGCTGATCTATCGCAGCGCCGGGCGGCGGATCGCCTTCCTGCTCGCCTGCCTGGTGGTGCCGGTGATCGCCAACGGGTTCCGCGCGCTCGGCATCGTCGTGCTCGGCCACGTGCTGGGCAGCGCCGAGGCGGCGGACGCGGACCACCTGATCTATGGCTGGGGGTTCTTCAGCGTCGTGCTGCTGCTGCTGATCGCGGCCGGGCTGCCGTTCCGGCAGGACACGCCGGGGCCGGCGACGGCACCCGCCCGCCGGGCGGGCGACGGGATGCCTCTGCGAGCAGCGGGCCCGTGGGCGGCGGCGGTGCTGGCGGCGGTGCTGGCCGCGGCGGGACCGGCCGCGGCGGCGCTGCTGAGCCACGAGGGCACGGCCCCGAGGCTCGCCCTGCCCGGCTTCGTCGCCACCGCCGCCTGCCTCGGCCTCGGCGATGCGGCCGGGCCGGTGCAGCATTTCTCCTGCAACGGCGCGGGGCTGACCGCGACCGTGCGGGTGCTGCCGGCCGGCGCCAGCCCGGGGGCGCTGCGCGCGGCCATCCAGGATGCGACCGGCGAGCGCGGCGCGGAGGAGGTGGAGACCGCGACCCTCGCCATCCCCGGCGCAACCCCGCGCGTCTGGCGGCTGACCACGATCGAGACGCCGCCGCGCGTCGTCGCCACCGCCGCCTTCGTCGACGGCGTGCCGGCGGCCGGCGGCCTGGCCGCCCGCGCGCGGCTCGCCTGGCAGAGCCTGGCGGGGGGCGGCGGGCCGGTCGTGGTCGTGGCGGCGGCGCTGGAACCGGCATCGACACCGTCGGGCCTGGATGCGCCGGGCGCGCGCGACGCGGCCAGGGGCGTGCTGCGGAGCTTCCTCGCCGCCCAGGCCCCGCTGCTGCAGGCGGCGGCGCGGGCGAGCGCGGCGCCCGCGGGGCACCCGGGGAACACGTCGCCTTAGAGCATGATGACCGGAGGCGGAATCGCCGGAGGTCTGAATCATGCTCTCAGATCAAAGACCTGGAACGGGTTGAGTGAGCGCGAGCGAACTCATCCCGTTCTGGAGCATGATGACCGGAGGCGGAATCGCCGGAGGTCTGAATCATGCTCTGATCAAAGAGCTGGAACGGGTTGAGTGAGCGCGAGCGAACTCATCCCGTTCTAGGCGCCGGCCCGCCCCAGCGCGGCCTGCAGTTCCGCCCAGGCCGGCGCCCATTGCAGGGCCGCGCGGTAGTGCTCCGCCGCGACCTGCGGCCTGTCCTCCGCCATCGCCGCGTCGCCCAGCGCCTTCAGCGGGTCGGCCCAGTGCGGCGAGTGCTGGTGCGCCGCCTCCAGCGGGCCGCGCGCGCCGGCCGCGTCCTTGTGCCGCAGCCGGGCGAGCCCCTCGCGGTAGAAGGCGAACGCGAGCGCGGGGGCCGCGTCCTCGGCGGCGCGATAGGCGGCCTGCGCCTCCGGCCACCGCCCCGCCAGATCGAGCGCGTCGGCGCGGAAGGCGCGGCAGCGCACGAAGCGGTGGTCCTGCAGCAGGGCCAGCGCCGCCTCCGTCTGCCCCGCCTGCGCATAGGCGAGGCCGAGCGTGCAGGGGGCATCGGGGAAATAGGCCTGCAGCGCGGGGACCGTGTGCCACAGCCCCATCGCCGCCTCCAGCTTGCGGATGGCGCCGGGGACGTCGCCCGCCTCCAGCGCCTGCAGCCCGGCGAGATACGGGCCGTCGAAGCGCGCGGTCGGGTCGTCCGGCGGCGACTCCGCCAGATAGCGGGCGACCGCGGTCCAGTCGTGACGCACCGCCTCCTGCTCGGCGATCCAGGTGCTGTCGTCGAACTCACCGCCCTCCCGCTCCGCCACCTGCCGGTCGGCCATCAGCCCCGCGATCACGGCGCCGGGGTCCAGCGTGAGCTGGGCGAAGTTGGCCTGGTCGAACAGCGTCGGCTTCGGCGACACGGCGAAGCCGCTGGCGGCGGCGCGCATGGCCATGCCGGTGCGGAAGGCGGCCATCTCGCTCTCGATCAGCGGCAGCACCGCGACCAGGTTGTTCCAGGCCCGCCAGTCATGCGGGTCGATCTGCAGGGCGAGGCGGAAGCGCGCCGCGGCCGCGGCCGGCTCGTTCAGCGCCAGCAGCGCCTCGCCCCAGAGATTGGCGAGCACCGGGCGGGTTGCGTCGCCGACGCGGGGAAACGCCGCCTGGATGAAGTCCGCGCAGTCCCGCAGCCGCCCGGCGGCCATGAGGTAGGCGGCATAGACCGCAGGCTGGGCACGGCCGAACGCGTATTCCGCCGCGCTCCGGACCAGGGCGTCGATGTCCCCCGCCCTGCCGGAAAAACTCGCCGGCTCGATGCCGTCGCCGCGGATCGACAGGGTGAGCGACCCGTCCTCCTGGCGCACCAGGGCGCCGTCGATGTGGATGTCGTGCCCGACCAGGCGGTGCAGTGCCGCGCTGAGCTGGCCCAGCGAGACGCCGGCCTGGGGCACGCGCACTTCGATCTGGTCGCTCCAGGCGTTGCGGATCCTGCCCTGGGCCACGCTCACGCGCGTGGCGCTCTGCATCTTCACCAGCACGTCGAGCACTTTGCCGGCGACCACGACGCCGACCAGCCCGTCTTCGGCCAGGGCGGCGGGGGCCTGGAAGGCATCGACGATCACGACGTTCGAGGTGGCGGCACTCCAGGCCAGCAGCCCGATGCCGCCCACGACGGCAACGCCGGCCAGGAGGAAGGCGGCCTGGGCGATGACGCGCAGGATGTCGCTCAGCCGCTTGAGCCGCGCCACGCGGCCCAGCGCCTCGCGGTCCTTGTGGAAGGTGGCGATCTGCAGATCGACGAAGCGCCGATAGGCGGCGAGGAAGCCGGCGGCGGCGGCACGGCCCTCGGGGTCGCCGGCGGCGACGCCGAGGGCGTGGCTGGCGGCGAGGTCGGCGGACAGGCGCGCGGTCTCCGCGCGCTCCGCCTCGACACTTTCGGGAATGACGGGGCCCGCCATGCAGTGCAGTGTTCCGGCAGGAGGGGACGCTGTCCAGCGACCTCGCGGCAACGGCATGCGCCCCCCGGCATCCCGAGGCATACCGTCATGCTGACGCTGTTCTCGTATCCCGAGCTCTTCGGCCTCGCCGACAACAACCCGTTCGGCCTGAAGGTCTTCGCGTTCCTGAAACTGTGCCGCCTCGCCTTCCGCCATGAGCACATCCTGGACCCGAAGGACGCGCCGCGCGGCCAACTGCCGTTTCTCGTCGACGGCGACGAGACGATCGGCGACAGCGACACGATCATCGCCCACCTGACCGCGCGCTACGCGCTCACGATCGACACCGCACTGACGCCGGCGCAGCGCGACACGCACCTGCTGGTGCGGCGCATGCTCGACGACCTCTACTGGGTGATGTCGTACTCGCGCTGGAAGGACGCGCGCTTCTGGCCGCTGTTCCGCGATGCGCTGCTGCGCGGCCACCCCGAACTGACCGTCGAGGCGCTGGAGGCGGCGCGGGAGTACAACTTCAAGCGCTACCACTTCCAGGGCATCGGCCGTTATGAGCCGGAGGCCGCGTACGCGCGCGGGCTCGCGGAGCTCGGCGTGCTCGCAAGCCTGCTGCCGGCAAGCGGCTTCGTGTTCGGCGCGCAGCCGACCAGTCTCGATGCGGGGATCTACGGGTTCACCGCCAATATCTGGTTTTATGCGATCGACACGCCGCTGAAGAATTTCCTACGCTCCCGGCCGCACGTCGTCGCGCATTGCCACGCCGTGCACGCCCTGATCGGCGGCTGAACGCTCACCACAGCCGCCCGACCCCATAGGCGTCGAACGCCCGTTCGTTGGAGACGAGCACAAGCCCGTCCACGATGGCCTGGGCGATCAGGATGCGGTCGAAGGGATCGCGGTGCGGGCCGGGCAGCGCGCCGCCGAGCTGTGCGTGCCGGACGCTGATCGGCAGCGCGGCGAACTCCTGATCGCGGACCGCCGCGTCGAGATCGGCGATGATGGCGGCCACGCCGGGAAGCTTGCCGAGCCGGTGCTTGGTCGTGATTTCCCAGGCGGAGGCGGCGCTGACCAGGACCGCGTTGCCCTCGTCCGCGATCGCCGCGCGCGCCGCGGCGGAGAGCGCCTCGTCACCGGCGAGCCACCAGAGGAAGGCATGCGTGTCGAGCAGCAGGCGCACGCCGCTACTCCCACGCCGCCAGTTCCTCCTCGGGCAACGGCTCGAAGAATTCCGGGCCGACCTGAACCACGCCGCGCAGTGCCCCGAACCGGCGCCCCTGCTGGCGCGGCTGGACCGGCACCAGCCGGGCAACCGGCGTCTTGCCGCGCGCCAGCACGATCTCCTCGCCGGCCTCGACACGGGCGAGAAGCTGCGACAGCGTGGTCTTGGCGGTGTGGATCGTGACGACGGTCATGGCGCCCATCCTAGCTAATCGTAGCTAGCTAAGATAGGCTGCCGCCATGACCCGAACCATCCGAATCGGCGCCGGCGCCGGGTTCGCCGGCGACCGGATCGAGCCGGCGGTGGAGCTCGCCGAGCACGGCGCGCTCGACTATCTCGGCTTCGAGTGCCTCGCCGAGCGCACGATCGCGCTCGCCCAGGGCGAGAAGCTGAAGGACCCGCAAGCGGGGTTCGACCCGCTGCTGGTCGCGCGCATGGCGGCGGTGCTGCGGCCGTGCGCCGCCAACGGCGTGCGCATCATCACCAGCATGGGCGCGGCCAACCCGGAAGCGGCGGCGCGGGCAACCGCCGCCGTCGCGCGCCGGCTCGGCCTGCCCGGCCTGCGCATCGCCGCCGTCACCGGCGACGACGTGCTGGCGCGGGTGCGCGACGGCGACCACGCGCTGCTCGAACGGCCGGGCCGGGTCGCCGATCTCGGCGCGCGCCTGCGCTCGGCCAACGCCTATCTCGGCGTCGCGGGCATCGTCGCCGCCTTGCGCGGCGGCGCCGACGTGGTGATCACCGGGCGCGTGGCCGATCCCGCGCTGTTCCTCGCGCCCATGGTGCATGAATTCGGCTGGGCGATGGACGACTGGCCGCGGCTCGGCCAGGGCACCGTCGTGGGCCACCTGCTGGAATGCGCGGGCCAGCTCACCGGCGGATACTTCGCCGATCCCGGCTACAAGGACGTGCCGGGCCTGGCGCGGCTCGGCTTCCCGCTCGCCGAGGTGGCGGCGGACGGCAGCGCGGTGCTGACCAAGGTCGCCGGCTCCGGCGGGCGGATCACGCGCGCCTCCTGCAAGGAGCAGCTGCTTTACGAACTGCTCGATCCCGCCGCCTACCTGCAGCCGGACGTGATCGCGGATTTCTCCGCCGTGCGCCTGGAGGAATGCGGCCCCGACCGGATCGCGGTCGCGGGCGGCACCGGGCGGGCGCGGCCGGCGACGCTGAAGGTCTCCGTGGGCTATCTCGATTCCTATGTCGGCGAGGGGCAGATTTCCTATGCCGGCCCCGGCGCCGTGGCGCGCGGGCGCCTCGCGCTCGACATCGTGCGCGAACGCCTGCGCCTCACCGGCGTCGCCGCCGAGGAGACGCGCTTCGAGCTGATCGGCGTCGACTCCGTGCACAAGGGACCCGTCTACAAGGAACCGGGGCATGACGTAGAGCCCGCAGAGGTGCGCATCCGCGTCGCCGGCCGCACGACGACGATGGAGGAGGCCGTGCGCATCGGCCGCGAGGTCGAGACGCTTTACACCAACGGTCCCGCCGGCGGCGGCGGGGTGCGCAAGGAGGCGCGCAGCGTGATCGGCGTCGTCTCCACGCTGCTCGACCGCGCCCTCGCGGAACCCGCCGTGCAGTACGAGGTCGCGTGATGCGCCTGCGCGAACTGGCCCACGCCCGCGCCGGCGACAAGGGCGACACCTCGCAGATCTCCGTCATCGCGCATGACGAAGCCGACTACGCGCATCTCGCCGCGCATGTCACCGCCGAACGGGTGGCGGCACATTTCGCGGCGATCGCGCAGGGCCCGGTGCGGCGCTACGAACTTCCCGCGCTGGGGGCGCTGAACTTCGTGCTGGAAGGCGCGCTCGGCGGCGGCGTCACGCGCTCGCTGGCACTCGACGCGCACGGCAAGTGCCTCGGCGCGGTGCTGCTCGAACTGGATATTCCGGCGCCCAACCGGCATCGCTGAGCGTCAGCGGCGGTCCCCCCGCCCCGCCGCCGCCCAGGCCACGATGCGCGCGGCATTCCCCCGCCAGGTGTAGTCCCGCCGCTCCAGCTCCGCCCGCGCCGCGGCCCCCAGCCGCGCGCGCAGGCCGGGATCGGCGAGCAGGCGGGCGACCGCCGCCCACATCGCCCCCTCGCGCGCCGGGTCGAACAGCAGCGCCGTGCGCCCGTCCTCCAGCACCTCGCGGATGTTCGGCTGGTCGGGGGCCACGATCGCGCGGCCGGCCGCCATGTAGTCGAAGATTTTCAGGGGCGAGGCGTAGTCCACCACCCGCGGCTGCAGCGCGATGTCGAAGCCGGCGGCCGCCGCCGGCACATCCGCATGCGCCAGCAGGCCCGCGAACTGCACGCGCTCGGCGACCCCCAGCGAGGCGGCGAGCGCCTCCAGCCCCGGCCGCGCCGGCCCCTCGCCCACGATCCGGAACACCGCCGGCCCGTCATGCGCGGCCAGCCCCCGGATCACCGCATCGAGCCCGTGCCAGTCGCGCACGAAACCCACGAAGCCCAAGACCGGCGGCCCCGCCGGGACATCAGGGGGGGGCGGCGGAAAGCGTTCCAGCACCACACCGTTGGGCACCACCCGCACCTTTTCCCCCGCGACCCCGGCGGCGGTGATGCGCGCCTTCAGCACCTCGGTCACCGCGAGCACGCAGTCGGCCGCGCGCCACACATGCCGCTCGCTCGCCCGCGCCAGCGCGCGCAGCTTCAGGCCGCCGTAGCGCGCCCGCTCCTCGGCGAGCGGCGCGTTGACCTCGACGAAATACGGCACGCCGAGGCGGCGCGCGAGCATCGCACCGGCGAGATAGTAGAGGTTGTAGCGCTCGTAGATCAGCTCCGGCCGCGCCGCGCGCGCGGCGCGCGCGAGCCGGCGCCAGGCGGGAATGTTGTAGGCCAGCTCGGCCAACTCCGCGACCGCGCCGGGCAGCAGGCGGCGCAGCGCCGCGACCGCCCGGCTCTCTGCGCCGAAGCCCGCGGCCTCGTAGAAGCCCGGGCCGACCACCGTCACCTCGTGGCCGAGCGCGCGCAGCGCCGCGACCAGCTCCTCCACATGCACGCTCTGCCCGTCGCGCGACTGGATGCGGTGGCTGTAGAGGATGCGCAAACGAACCCGGCCCCAGGGATGACGGCGATCGGAAATGACGATCGGACACTGGAATGGCTTGCCGGCGGCGGCAAGTCCAGGCAGAGCCGCGGGACATGCTCCGCCTGCTCACCTTCAGCACCCTGTTTCCCAACGCAGCGCAGCCGAACCACGGGATTTTCGTGGAGAACCGGCTGCGCCACCTGCTCGCGACCGGGGCGGCGGAGGCACGCGTGCTCGCCCCGGTGCCGTATTTCCCGAGCGGGGCGGCGCGCTTCGGCACCTGGGGCGCCTATGCCCGCGCGCCGCGGCAGGAACGGCGGCACGGCCTGCTGATCGAGCATCCGCGCTATCCGGTGATCCCGCGCCTGGGCATGCCGCTCGCCCCGTTCCTGCTCGCCCATGCCAGCCTGCGCACGCTGCGCGGCATGATGCGCGCCGGGTTCGATTTCGACCTGATCGACGCGCACTACGTCTATCCCGACGGCGTCGCCGCGGTGCGGCTGGGGGCGGCGCTCGGCCGGCCGGTGGTGATCACCGCGCGCGGCTCGGACGTGACGCAGCTTCCCGACCACGCGATTCCGCGCCGGCTGATCCAGGACGCGCTGCGCCGCGCCGACGCGCTGATCGGGGTCAGCGCCGCGCTGGCCGAGCGGCTGGTGGCCCTCGGCGCGCCGCCCGGCCGCGTGACGGTGCTGCGCAACGGCGTCGACACCGCCCTGTTCCGCCCGCCGCCCGACCGCGAGGCGGCGCGCGCCGCCTTCGGCCTCACCGGGCCCGCGCTGGTCTCGGTCGGCGCGCTGATCCCGCGCAAGCGCCACCACCTGACGATCGCGGCGATGGCGGCGCTGCCGGAATTCTCGCTGCTGATCGCGGGCGACGGGCCGGAGCGCGCGGCGCTGGCGGCACAGGTCGCGAGCCTCGGCCTGGCCGGGCGCGTGCGCCTGCTCGGCCCGCTGCCGCATGCCGCCCTGCCCGCGCTCTACGGCGCGGCGGATGCGAGCGTGCTGGCCTCGGCGCGCGAGGGCTGGGCCAACGTGCTGCTGGAGAGCATGGCCTGCGGCGCGCCGGTGGTGGCGAGCGACATCCCCGGCAACCCGGAAGTGGTGCGCACGCCGGCGGCCGGGCTGATCGTGGGCGAGAACACGGCGGAGGGCATCGCCGCCGCCGTACGCACCTTGTTCGCCGCCCTGCCGGCGCGGGAGGCCACGCGCGCCTATGCCGAGCGGCACGGCTGGGAGGAGACCAGCCAGGGGCAGCTCGCGGTGTTCCGCGGCGTGCTGGCGGAGCGCGGGAAGCGAGAGCGGTCCGTATAGCGTCGCTTGACGCCGTACACTCCTGCCCTATGCTGCTTCGTGAAGATTCGAAATGTGATCCATCGCGGGCTGCGGCGTTTCATCGAACGCGATGACGGTTCGGGGTTGCCCGCCGCCGTGGCGCCGAAGGTTCGCAACATCGTCTCCTTCCTGCAGGATATGGAGGCGGAGAGCGAACTGCAGACAGTGCCGGGGTGGAGAGCCCATCAGTTGACCGGCGAGCGCAAAGGCACCTGGAGCCTGTTCGTCACACGCAACTGGCGAATCACCTTCCGAATCGACCGAACCGCGCTGGAGATCGTCGACCTCGACTACGAAGATTACCACTAGGAGGCAATGCGATGACCGATACTTACGGCATCCGCATGAAAAACCCCGCCCACCCCGGCGGGTTTGTGAAGATGGAAATCCTTGAGCCGCTGGCGCTGTCGGTGACGGACGCCGCGCGGGCGCTCGGCATCACGCGCGCGGCGCTTTCGGCTTTCCTGAACGGGCGCGCGGATCTCTCCGCCGACATGGCGATCCGCATCGAGAAGGCCTTCGGCGTGTCGATCGAAACGCTCATGCGGATGCAGGCCAGCTTCGATATCGCACAGGCCCGCAAAAGGGCGGGAGAGATCAAAGTCGCGCGCTACGTGCCGGGGGCCGGCGCCGCCATGGGATCGAAAGTCGCCTGAGGCGCCCCGCCGGCTTGAGAGCGGCACGCTCGCCTGCTAACTTGTGCACATGTGCGCTGGTCAGTGATGGCAGAGGCATCCTTCCTCTCCGTGCGCGTGCCGGCCGGGACGCGCGCCCGGGTCAAGGCCGCCGCCGCGGCCCGCGGCCAGTCCGTGCAGGATCTGGTCGGCGGGCTCATCGACCGCTTCCTTGCCGAGGCGGACCGGCAGCCGCTTGCCCTGCCTGCGGTCCTCGCCATCCTGCGCACGCATGCGCCGGAACTGCGGGCACGCGGGGTAAGACGGCTCTGGGTCTTCGGCTCCGTCGCCCGCGGCACCGCGCGCCCGCAGAGCGATGTGGACCTGATCGCCGAGATCGATCCCGATGCCCGGCTGTCCATGACCGGTTTCGCCAGCCTGCGCGCCGACCTTGCGGAGATGCTGCGCCAGCCGGTCGATCTGGCCGAGTGGGACCTCCTGCGCGCGCCGGTGCGCGCGCGGGCCGAAGCCGAGGCGGTGCAGGTCTTCTGATGCGCGAGCTGGCGGCGCGGCTCGGCGACATCCGCTGCGCAGCGGCCGACATCCTCGCCTTCGTGCGCGGCCTCGACGAGGCGGCCTTCCTCGCCCTGCCCGAGACCGACCGCAAGGCGTATCGCGCGATCAAGAACGGGTTCGCCGAGATCGGTGAAGCCATCAAGCGCCTGCCGCCGGAAGCCCTTGCCCGCCATCGCGGGATCGACTGGCACGGCTTCGCCGGCCTGCGCGACATGGTGAGCCATCAGTATTTCGGCCTCGAGCTGCCGCGCCTCTGGCCCACGATCCGCGAGGAACTGCCCGCCCTGCTGACCGCCGTTGACGCGGAACTGGCCCGGCTTGCGTCCGGGCCGCGCTGACCGGCGCCGCGCGGGTAACTTTCCCGTCATCGCACCGAGACCTGCTGCCGGTCGCCGCGAAAACCGCCTTTTATGGCGCCGCTTTTCCGCGATCCACGAACCCGCCCGGGTGCCGAGAGGTCGAAAAATGCCTTCACGCAACGTCGTGCAGCGGCAGAACGAGATCATCACCGAGTTCGCGCCCGCGATCCATCACACGCAGGCTGCGCCGTACGAGGTCACACCGGGCCAGTTCATGGCCTACATGCACCCGGTGCACGATGTCGGCGGCCAGCCCGACACGCCCGTGGTCTACGAGGAAAAAGAAGAGGAGCAGTGGGAGCTCAACACCTACGTCACCTGCGAGGTGCTCGCCTGGCGCGGCGTGTGGAATGCCGAGGAGCGGCGGCGGCGCGGCAACAACGATGTCGGGCTCTCGGTCTATCTCGGCGTGCCCTATTACGGGCGCTGGATCCTGGCCGCCGCGCGCATGCTCGTCGACAAAAACAAGATCTCGCTCACCGAGCTGCTCGACAAGATCGCGGAGGTGAAGGCACGCCATGCCCCCCGGTAAGAAGCGCAACACCGTGCCGGCCCGCTTCAAGGCGGGCGACCGGGTGCGGGTGAAGGACCTGCCGAACCTGTTCTACACCCGCACCCAGGTGTTCGTGCGCGGCGCCGCCGGCGTCGTCGTCGCCCGCACGCATGAAAGCCTCATTCCCGAAGACGAGGCCTTCAACCGTGACGACGGCCAGCCGGAGCAGTTCTACATCGTCCGCTTCCGGCAGCAGGATCTGTGGCCCGAGTATCCGTTCGAGCGCGACACCCTGCAGACCGAATTCTCCGACCGCTGGCTGGAACCGGCCACCGGCTGAACGGCGGCGCGCAGGGAGGAAACAATGGCACGGAAACACACGCCCCCTCACCATGACGGCCACCACCATGCCGACCATCGGCATGACGGCGAGCCGCATGCGCATCCCGCGGCGCCCATGGTGGACGAGATCACCGATTTCGAGGTGCTGGAGATCGCGGTGCGCGAGCTCGCGATCGAGAAAGGGCTTTTCACCGCCGAGGACCATCGCAAGTTCACCGAATGGGCGGAAACGATCGGTCCCGCCGCCGGCTCCCGCCTGGTCGCCAAGGCCTGGAGCGACCCCGCGTTCAAGGCGCGCGCACTGGCCGACGGCGTCGCCGCCTGCAAGGAGATCGGCATCGACTGGCTGGAGCCGACCGGCACCGGCACGCCGAGCGACTACACCGAGTTCCGCGTGCTGGCCGACACCCCCACGCTGCACCATGTCATCGTCTGCACGCTCTGCTCCTGCTATCCGCGCCCGCTGCTCGGCATGTCGCCGGAGTGGTACCGCTCGCCCAACTACCGCCGCCGGCTGGTGCGCTGGCCGCGCCAGGTGCTGGCCGAGTTCGGCCTCGTGCTGCCGCCCGAGATCGAGGTGCGGGTAGAGGACTCCAACCAGAAATGCCGCTTCATGGTGATGCCGGTGCGCCCGCCCGGCACTGAGGGCTGGAGCGAGGCGCGGCTGGCCGAGATCGTCACCCGCGACTGCATGATCGGCGTCGCCCTGCCGCGCGCCGACCGCAAGGCCGACGACGTGCGCCCGGTGCACAAGGCCCGCCGCCCGGTGGGGCACGCGGCCTCCCGCGGATGAGCGCCGCGATGGACACGGCACCGATCCCGCTGCTCGAAGCAGTGCAGGGCAAGGGCCAGGCGTGGGCGGAGATCGCGCCCCGCTACGGCGTCACCAACCCCGATCCGCCGTGGAAGACGAGTCTCGCCGCAACCTGCGAATGCCTCGCCACGGGCGGCGCGCTGGCCGCCCTGGAGCGGCGGCAGGCCGAGGACCGGCTGGCCGAGAGCACCTACGCCGCGGTGCCGGCGCCGGAGCGGCAATTGCTGGCGCTGGCCCATACCCTGCTCCGCCGCGGCCTGCTGGACGAGGCGGACCTCGCCCGCCGCATGCAGGCGGTGCGCGCCCGGCTGCTTGCGTCTTGAACGTGCCTTCGGATTGGCCGGCAGAGACCGCGTGGGCGCTTCCGGCTAGAACGGGATGCGTTCGCCCGCGCTCACTCAACCCGTTCTAGCTCTTTGATTTGAGAGCATGATTCAGACCTCCGGCGATTCCGCCTCCGGTCATCATGCTCTGGCGGCCGACGTGGTGAACGCCCTTCGCGCCACCGGCAAAGGCCACAATGCCCGCGTCGGAAAAGTGCTACGCGAGGCCTCGCCAACGGGCAACTACGGCGGGGGGAGGTGCGCTTTGGTGATCCCGACCAATGCTGCGACGAACTCCATCGTGCCCCCTGTTGTTTTATTCCGTGCCGAAAAGCGCCCTGGCCTCCGACAGGGTGATCATCAGCATCAGGGAATCGAGCGGCGACGGGAGAAACCCGTGCTTCTCATAGAAAGCCCGGGCTTCCTCGGAAATCGCATGCACCAGCATGGCCCGCACGCCTACCACCTCACCCGCGGACAAGGCGCGCAAGACGGCATCGCGAAGAAGGTCGCTTCCCAGGCCCTTCCCCTGCCAAGCTTGGTCAACCGCCAGCCGGCCGAGTAGAATCACCGGCACCGGATTCGGCATGTTGCGCCGGACCCGCCCCGTTGCCGCGGCGGGCAGGAGCGATCCCGCTGCAAGGCCGTAATAGCCGACGACCCGCCTGCCGGAACACAGGACGAAGGTGCG
>Ga0209915_1003007_pt1 | contig 15547 bp, 23 predicted proteins | sample ThiBiot_750_plan_FD_183952 | JGI IMG/M metagenome (GOLD analysis project Ga0209915, IMG submission 183952) | Wastewater bioreactor microbial communities from Cape Town, South Africa - Thiocy_cont_750_plan (SPAdes) | ecosystem: Engineered > Bioreactor > Thiocyanate-remediating > Anaerobic-Aerobic... | reverse complement strand
ATAGGTGCGTGTGTGTGGTTGTGTGTCTGAGTATGAGCAGTATGAGTACACGGAGATGCGGGTTTGCCGCGTCGCTCGGTTCACTAGGCGCTGCCAAGGAACTTGCGCGCCAGCAAAGCCACGAGCAGCAACACCACGGCCAAGATGAAGGCATCGTTCGAGCGCGACGTAACCTGCTGTTGCTGTTGCTGTTGCTGTGGCTGTGGCTGTGGCTGCGGAGCTCGAATCACAGCCGGCGTTTCTGCAGGTGCGGCTGCCGTGGGTGCCGTGGCAATTGCTGGTGATGCTGCCGGTGCTGGAGAGACCTCGTCAGCTGGAACAGCGATCGGCACAGGCACAGCCGTGGCGCTTGTCGTCGATGTGCTCGTGCTCGTAGTCGTGCTCGTAGTCGTGGTGGAGGAGGTGCTTGTACTGGGCGTGGGAGTCGAGCGCAGTGGAGTCGATGGTGCAACCGGGGTGTCGGGCGGCGCGTACTGCGCGCCAGATGCCAGCGGGAACGGGGATGCTGGAGGCGTCGGGGTCGGCGGCATGACGGTCAGCTTGGCGCCGCCAGCCAGCTCCTGCAGCACCGGAATGGTGTCGCCTGACTCGAGCTCAGGCAGCGCATTGGCGTTGGCCGCTCCGCACCGCTCGCATGTCCAGTTGACCGAGAGCTTGGCGAGCTTCTGGCGCTCGATCGGCGGATACTCGAGCGCGCCGATGGCTCCCTCGGCCGGGCTCGGCATGAACGAGATCAGCGCCACGAGCACCGTACGAACTGCGAGGTGGAATCAACGATCGGGAATGTGTGAGTGAGACGACGAGTTGGAGCATCCTTCGAGGCTCGATGGTACGTACTGCTCCACGCAGGCTGCCACTGCTCGGGATGGAAGCCCGAGATCGAGAGGCAGATCTTCTCGCCGACTTGGAAGCGACCATTGGGCTGCAGAGCGCGAGGTGTGAGCAAGGCTCCAGTGATTCGACGAGTAGGCCTGCTCATCGACACGTACCGTGAGAAAGTAGATGTGCGGTGGCGCGAGCGGATAGCGCGCCGGCAGCACGATGCGGCCGTGATAGATGCCGCCAGCAAAGTCGGTATCGCTCTGGCCGCGGATCGTAAAGTGCCACTCGAAGAGATTCTCCTCGAGAGGAGCGGCCTTGTAGAAGGGGTTGTGGTCGCGCGACATCTCCTTGATCTCTTGCATGATACGACGAACGGCGCCGTCCTTTGAGTTGTACTGCATGGTGGACATGTTGCTAGCGACCGAGAGAGCGAGAGAGCGAGTGTGTTTGTGGAAGGGAGTGCCTACAACTCACGGATGAGAATGAAGAGAGATATTCGGATCTGAGACTCAGTGAGTGAGTGACGAAGAGATAGACCAGTCAGCCAACACCAAGTGAGAGATAGTGAGATTAGAGGTAGGTGTTTCGATAGTCGGTCTGAGTATTGTGTTCTTGGGTGGTTGTGGCTGGTGGCTGGTGGCTGTGGTTGTGAGCAGCAGCGAGCGAGAGAGCGAATGAAGCTGCTGATCGCTCTCTCTCGGTGTCGACGTGTCGCCGTTCCCTCTTCCTTCCTTCTCTCTCATCACCCAAACAACCAACATCAAGAGTTCGTGGTTCTCTGCGTGAATCTCCATAGTGAGACTGTGCGTGTGGGTGAGTGTGGTTGTTGGTGTGTTGGGCGGGGTTGTTTGAATCGATGGAGTGGTTCGATGTCTCGCCGAATGATATCGCCTTGCTGCACTTGGTGATGGCGGCTCTCGAGCCCACCGCACAACCCGACGTCTCTCTGGTGTTCTTCGTGCTCGATCGCCTTCGTGTACGTCTGCAATCCAATCGTACCATCGACTCCAATCCGTCCACGTCTGAATGTGTGTGAATCTCACCTCGAGCTGCTGTGGATGGACGGATGGATGCAGGGTCGTGCGAACCGCCACGAGACCTTCGGTGAGTTCCTGGTGCAGCTGCGACGTCGCGTCTCGTCGGCGGTCGCTGCAGGCATCGAGCGACAACTGGGCGAGCTCGTGAGTCCCAACCACGTATACGATCGATTATGGAGCTTTAGTACCACGCTACAGAGTTCGGGCTTCGTGGCACATGGCATCGATAGCAGCACCTTCTTCGAGTTCGCTCGACGCATCATCCTCGCGTTCCACAAGTCGAGCTTCGAGGGCCTCGCGCGTCTGACCTCGGACTTGGTTCGCTACACCTCGAACTCCAACGCCAACACCTCGGCGAACCAGATGCTGGCCTCACTTGCAGGAGCTCGAGCGCGAGTTGCTACTGCTGATACCTCCGATATCTCGATCGATGAGAATGACGAGAATCGAGAGCTCGAGTCGCAGCCGTGCAACGAACTCGACTCGAGCGACATGTGCGATATGTCGTTCGGCGGCGACTCGATCCCACTCGTCGACTTGATCACGACGCCGGTCGCCAACTCAATCACGACACTCGGTGCTCATGGAGGCGGAGGAGGCGTTGTTGCGACACCGAGAGCCGCCACGAGCACGAGCGCCAGCACACCGCTTCGAAGCGTCAGTCCAGGCATCGAGCTCATGACTCCGATGACGTTCGATGCCTCGGCGACGCTCCAGCTGTCACGACCACAAGTCGGCTCGCACGATGAGCTGGAGGACATCTCGGGAGACCTAGGCGCCGCCGACGGCGAGAGCGAGCTATCTCTCGACTTTATGGGCGATGAGCCTTCGCCGCTGCCATCGCGCGTCTATCAGACTCCATCGGCCGAGGCAGCGGTTGCGCGACTGGCTGGTGGCGGTGGCGGCCTGCTGCCATCACCGATTGCACACGCGACCACGCCACGAACTGCTGGTCGACTTTCAATCACCGGCGATGCAGCATCAGCAGCACAGCAGCGATCAGCGGTGGTCAATCGCGACTTGTCGATCGTGAGCGTGCTCGACTACCAGACCGAGAAGGAGCCCGTCAACCTGACCGAGTTCTTGTGCTTGCTGCCGGTTCACGACATTGGCCGATTTGTACAAGACGAAGTGAGTTCGATCGAGCGTACGTATTCCACAAATCGAGCCAACAAACAACTACACGAGCTCGCATACTAATGGCAGCCATATGATCGATCGTCTCCGTATCCAGGCCGATTGAGCGTCACCGAGCGCAATGAACTCGAGGAACGAGTCGAGATGCTGGTCACCAACTTTCCGACGTGCGCTGCAGTGCACTATCTCGCCTTCATGTTCTATCAATATCACTTGCACTACTCGAAAGCCGAGGAGAGTTTGCATCGCTACTTTGACTGCTGTCCACAGACGCACACGCTTACCAATCCATCTCCTGAACCTGGTATGAGCATCCTATCGATTGAGTGATTGATTGATTGATTGAGTGATTGACTGTGCAATTACTCACTTGAATTCCTCGTCTTCTAGGTGCTCCCAAGGTCTACAGCACACTACCGTATGCAAGCTTGAACTTGGCAAGTTTGCACGCACGATTCGGTCACCCACACGAGGCGCTAGTTTGCGTGTTTGAGGTTCGTTGCTTGCTATTGCTACTATTCACTTTGGTGATGCTGCTGCCATCATGTGTACTGACCGATGATGGATTGTTTCTGTGGGTAGACCGCCAAGAAAGTACAAAGCTGCCTCACTGATCCGTGCACTGTGTTCTGCCTGTCGTGGCTGTACCGCATCATTCAACGCTCAATGAGATCGAACACCGATGCAGAGGTGTTGGTTCATCTCGTGAATGCAGCCGAGATCGAGAACACCAGCCTCGAGGCGATGCTCGCTCAGGCGATCAAGCGAGGCCTCGATAAGGGTCTCGCGCACCTGACGGCCGTCAATCTGCTCGCGATGGCCGAGACTCTGCTCGAGAACCAAGCGAGTGACGAGCGAGTGTCGCTGCGTCCGCAACTCGAGTCGCGTGTCAGCCCGTCGGAGGTGTGGCGCATCATCACCGAAAGCGAAGTGCTCGCGACCCGATACCGCCATGCAGTCACGCGCCCGTTTGGCCTCACGGGTAGCGATGCCGGTATGCGCGAGCTGTTCTCGGCTGGCTCGCGCGACACTTCGCAGGCGGCACACTTGCTGCGAGCAAACTGCTGGTCAATCTATGGTCACTCGGACTTGGCCGAGTTGTACTCGCACTTGCCACTGCAGCATGTGCAGGATGCGAGTCAGCTCGAACCGAGCCAGTCAGTGTTGGTTCACTGCCAATTGGCATCGCAGGTGCGCGCGCACAATGTGTGAGACGCATGATGATTCTTCATTAGCGGTTCTTTACTCGTGACTCACCATTAAGTGATTCCTAGGCTACGCTACGAGGCGATCTAGAGCAAGCGCTGCACCTTTTAAGTAAGGTGCGCGACACCGTTCCAGTACTGCCGCATGCCAGCGGTGCGATATGGGTGCAGACCATGTGCAACGTGCTGAGCACGTTTGCCGTGCTATCGAACGACTTGAACCTGGCGCGGCTTCTCAGCGTGCAGTTGTACGCCAACTCGCATGCCGACGACTCGGCCATGGCGCACTTTCGCTCTGCGTCGCTCTATGCCGCCGTCGGCGAGCGATACCGTGCGCTCGCGGCCTTTGAGCGTCTGGCGCATTCGCCACGGCTGCCTGTGATTCGGCAGCTCGAGAGCATGCTTGCTGCTGGACAACTGCTGCTCGAGAGCGATCCCTTCTCTGCCATGCGGCCATTGCTGGAGTGCGTTGCCATCTGTGAGAGGTGCGTATTCGGTACACGACATTGGATGAGCCAGGTAGATGCTAATGAAAAATGGATCGCGCGTTTATAGACTACACTTTGATGCTCTTCATGCCGTGGCGTGTATTGCCGTGGCTGAATGCCAGTTGCGGCTGCAAATGACCACAAAGGCCCTCGCATTGCTGGCCAGCAAGATGCACATGATTCTACAACATTGCGACTGCCTCAGCCAAGCAAAGGCGCAACTGTTGATTGCCAAGTGCAAACTGCAGCTGCACCAAGGCGCCGCCTCCGGTATGACGAAAACCGAGCTCTACGAGCCTCTCTCGCATCTCGACATGGCACAGAAGGGCTTCACCAAGGTCAACGCGATCAAGGAGCTGCAGCAGGTGCACTACCTGCGTGCTCGGATCCACCATCACCTCAAGAACTTTACGTACGTTGTACTTGTCGTTGTACTTGTCGTTGTTGTTGTCGGCTTTTGTGCAAGCTCTTGGTCATGTTACTCACAAACTCACTCCACCACATATGCAGGGAGCGTGATCAGGCGGCTCAAGCCTTCCGGCGGTTGAGCCTGTTGCTCGAGACCCAACCTGCGAGCATGCAGCGACATACAGCCAGCATTGCACATCTGTTACCGGTGCTCGCCGTGCACTCGTGATACCAACCACTCGCATCTATATTGTACAACAACGATGATCTATTCTATTTTATCTCCATCCAATACCTCGGCGTACACTCGGTCCGAGGTCGACAACAAGAAACACGGGGGAATGGGGGGGAATCGAGAAGCCCCGTGGATAGTGGAATGGCATACAAGATGGTGGCGGTGGCGGCTGGCGAAGTTCAGTTTGTTGTTCGTTGCCTTCACCACACGACTACCACGCACATACACACAGTGATTGAGCCTGTGTGTCTGCTCGATCTCTTGCTCTATCAGTGGTTTAGCCTGACTTCTCATAACATACTCTCACGACATGCCGCTATTCGAGACGATTCCGATCGATCTGGATCATGTTCGTCGCTTGTTGGACGAGCACTGGGGCTTGGAGCTCGGCAAGTGTCTCAAGTCGTCGCAGAACCACACGTTCCTCGCACACTCGGAGGACCTCAAGCACTGCCCGCGCATCGTACGCGTGACTCCCGACCCGCATCAAAAGCGACGTGATAGCACGCTGGTCGAGGGCGAGTTCTTGGCGTTCCTGCATGCCAACTCGCTGCCGGTGTGCCCCATGATCCCGAGTCGCAAGACCGGCAACGGCGTCGTGATCGTGGACGACCTCGTGGTGTCGGTGTTCCCGTACGCGAGCGGCGAGCCGGTGGCGTTCACCGAGTGGCGCTGGATGACCGAGCGTGAGCATGTACTGGCGCTCGGCCGCTGGATGGCGCAGCTGCACGTCCTGTCGCGCCGCTTTGCCGTCGAGCGACCGGACCTCATCGCCAAGGCGCGCCATTGGACCGAACTGCACGACGGCGTGCTGGCCGAGGTGCCGGTCGATCCGGCCGACGCCGCCACGCGCTCCGACCCCTCGCGCTACGGTCTGATCCACGGCGACGTCAATGCGTCCAACTACTTTTGGAACGCCGACACCAAGACGCCGCAGGTGTTCGATTGGGACCAGTCGCAGCTGTGCTGGTTCACGTACGACCTCTCGACGCCCATCTGGTCGGTCGTCATGATGGCTGGCGCCGGCTCGCCGGTCGATCGTTCGCCGGTACCGCAGGCCAATCCCGAGCAGTACACCGAGTGGCTCGTCGAGGGCTACGAGTCGGGCGACCACGGCGTCAAGGTCGACCGCGCCGAGCTAGCGCGCATGGTCGGCATCCGCCGTCAGCTCTACCACCGCTTCTGCCACCGTGCTCTCTCGGAGACGACGCCCGATTCCGAGATGGGATCGTTCGTGCGATACGTCGTGTCGTGGCTCGATAGCGAAGATGCCAAGGCTGCACAACAGACTGCCTCCGAGTAAGAGTATGCTCGTGATGCTAATGAATCGATTCGATTCCAATCCATTCGATTCGATTCGATTACTGCTCTTTCGTTATAGTGCTGAGAATGAACATCTACCGCTCCTTTCCTATTCATTAGTCCATCTACTCACTTGATTGGTTGAATGATTGATATTGGCAAGAGCAAGAGCAACAAAATATCCGAATGCGAAAATATCTCTCTTGGGCACTGAGCCTTGTCTCTGGTGCTCGCTCATTCATTCATTCACTCGCTCACTCACCCGCTCACTCACCCATCGCCCTCTACGGTTCTTGTCTCGATAATGACGCGTTCCTCGGCCGAGCAGCTATACCTCAAGCGCCTGTTGCTCGAGAATCTCAGCAGCAATGCGAACCTGCGATATCTGGTTCCCACGCACGCTCCCGAGCTGGCGGCACTGTATGGCGAGACCAAGCTGATCGTCGCCTCGATCTCGACGAGAACCGAGCTCGGCGAGCGGCTGGATGATATTCTGGCTCTCGTGGAGCTCTCTCGCTACGAAGGACAGGAGGCCCAAGTGAGCCAGTTGCTCGAGGCCGTGCTTCTGTGCCCGCACGTGTACGCACTGAACCAAGTGCTGGAGCAATCACTGCAGCCGTTGACGACTTCCGATGGTTTGCGATGGGTACCAGACGCGAGAAGCAATGGCAACTGGCCGTGAGGTTGATGATCCGCCAATGCCAGGAGCCGCACGTTGTTTGGCGGTGTCTTTCGGCCTTGCTCGGCAGCAATCAACAGGCACTGGCACGACTCGTGTACGCGATCCACGAGCTGATCTTTACATCAGCGAGCGTCGAGTTTGGCTTGGAGCTTGCCCAGGAGCCGTTCTTTCGAGGTCTGCTGTCGAGGCTGCTCACGACCTCAACCGAGAATCGCTTGCTCGCAGTGCAGGTGCGCCGGAATATTGCGGACAGCCTACGCTACCCATCACACTCACGCAATGATGGCCGCAGCTGCTCGGAAGCGTGGCACTGGTTGCTGCCGGATCGGCTCCGGAGCTCGTCGACATGTTGTTGCGGTGTGCGCGATCGAGCACGATTCCCGTGAGACAGGAGGCCGTGCGGTGCCTCTGGGACGTCTGGTTCCTCTGGCCAACGGCATTCCCGCGCCACGAGCTCAGCTCGAGCGAGCCACTGGATCTCCTGTCGTATCTCCAAGACGACGACTGCGTAGTGATCAAGGCCTCGATCATTGGAGTCGGTCGCGTGTTGTTGCATTGTCCTGATCGAGTGGCAGAGGATCGCGAGCATGTGGTACGGTATCCGGCAGTCGGATGCAAGCAAGCAACCACAGCCAATCGAGTAACTCGCGCCTCCTCCTCTCTCGCAGGTCGCGCTGTTGGCCAAGTACTGCGCTCTCGGAATGCGCCACGATCCTCAAGGCATTGCCGCCGTTGCTGGAGACTTGCTTTGTGAGGTAGGTTGGTGATCGAGGAACTGAGGCTGAGATGCCGCTGGAGCTGATGCTGCGAGAGTGCGCAGTTCCTTCCACGCCAGCAGGGGTTGCTCGTGAGCTCGGCCGTGTTCCTCGTGTTGCAAGCGCTGGATAACGACGATACGGATCGCGTGGCACTCTCGGCAGCGGCAGTGTTGCTTCGACACGCCGAGCCCAAGAGTCGTGAGCGGTTGCGTCGCAGCCTGGAACATCTCGGCAGCGGCGATGATTCGCAGTCACAGCGAGTAGCGAGCGCACTTCGCATCCTCTTTGGCGACACGTTGGCAGCTGGCAGCTCTTGAGCCACGGAGTCGAACGGTGATGCATGAACACTACTACATTCGAGATGATGCTGGCAGCGGCAGGACAGAGCTGCCACAAACACACGCACAACTTGATAACACTAACGCTTAACACTTAACACACTCAACAACAGCGGCAGCCGCGGCACGCCATTCCAGCAGCACACACACACACACGCGTTATATCGGCCGGCCATCTAACTGCAGAAGGGCTCACGTGGCAGCGATTGCGGCGGCGGCGGAGGGTAACGGTACCCTCTCTACTCGTCATCGGCGGCAGCCTCCTCGGCAGCGTGCTCCTCGGCAGCAGCCTCCTCGGCAGCGTGCTCCTCGGCAGCGTGCTCCTCGGCAGCAGCATGCTCCTCGGCAGCGGGGGAGTCAGTGTGAGCGGGCGACTGGTCGTCGCTGCCCGAGCCCGGGGCAGCACCGTCCTTGGCCTGCCACTTGGCGGTGGGCTTCTCCTCGCCGAAGCCCTCCGAGTAGTTGCCCTTGAGAGCGAACAGCTGCTTGAAGTGTGGCTTGCAGTAGTACTTGCCCGAGAGAGCGGCGTAGTTGCCGAGGCCGAGCGTCTTGCCGCACTCCTCGCACTTCATGCAGGTCTTGTGGAAGACGAGGCCGTCCTGTTTCGACATACGAATGAGTATTGAGCGAGCGAGAGGAGAGAGAGAGACCGAGAACGTACAGCAGCCATCTTCTCCATCTCGTAGACGGTCTTGCCGCACACGTGGCAGAGCTCGCGGCGCACCGAGAACGGCGAAGCACCGCCAGCCTTACGCGTAGCACCGGGCGAGAGCGCCGCCTGGTCCTGCGTCGGCGTCGAGAGCTCCTGGAAGCGCTTGCGAGCATCCGAGGGAGCCTGCGAGCCGCCAGCGACGATGGCCGACGGGTCCTCGCGCACCACCTCGGACTTGACGACGTCGAGCGCAGGCGCCTCGGAGGCAGCAGGCGACGGCGCCGCGGCCGTGTGGGCGCGGCCGGGCTGGGGCGAGTCTAGACGGATGAGATGTCATCCAGGTGGTTGGTGAGTCGCACGAGGTACAAGGACGAGGTGGGCGGGGCGGCGTACTGCTCCACTTGGCGGTGGGCTTCTCCTCGCCGAAGCCCTCCGAGTAGTTGCCCTTGAGAGCGAACAGCTGCTTGAAGTGCGGCTTGCAGTAGTACTTGCCCGAGAGAGCGGCGTAGTTGCCGAGGCCGAGCGCCTTGCCGCACTCCTCGCACTTCATGCAACCCTTGTGGAAGACGAGGCCGTCAGCCTGAAGAGCCAGAGCCAGAGCCAGTCAGGGTTAGCGCTCAGGTCGGCTGCTGCCAAACGCACGCCCGCACGCAAGTGCGAAGAGGCGCATCGATGTACGACGTACGGCCATCTTCTCCATGGCGTAGACCGTCTGCTGGCAGACGACGCACTTCTCGATGGTGCTCTTGACCGACATGGTGTACAGCAACAACAACAAATGAACGAGACGAGGAAGGAACGGGGGTGCGTGAGTGCTTGCGAGCTGCGCAGCTGCGGTAGGAGGTGAGTGAGCGGTGTGTGGAAGAAGAGTAGCAGCAGAAGAGAAGAGGAGCAAAGATATCTAGCGTCGCGCCATGAGGGCCCCGCGGCACCCTTAATAGAACAAACGGCACTTTCGTTGTTTCGCGTTTTCGCGAAGGTCGTATTCGCCTGTGAGCGCGTATCTTCGCCTCCTCCATCTCGCCTTCGTCGCAGCCTCGAGAGCGGCACCGCACGCTGCGCTCGCTCTGTTCCAACCAAACACCACACGCTCGCACTCTCTCGGCGTTCGTGATAGGTGTCTGGATCTTCTTCGAGCTGTGTGTGTGTTGGAGCTCTTTGCTGCTTCCTTCCATATGTGCAATGCAGTTCCCCGTGGAATGGCGCGTGAGCGTGCTCGGTGGCTGTAGCGGCATGGCGCTCGACAACGTGTCGTGCTTGCTGTGTCCGCACCAGCTGACACTGCGCCATGCGCACACGCCGCACCTGCTTCCTCGTGCCGCCAAGACCGCGCAGCCCAGCGGCCGTCCAGAGGCCAGCACCGCGCGTCGACTGAACCCCTTCTTGTCGACATCGGTCTCGCCGCCGTCGAGCTCGCCGCCCGGCTCGCCGCCTTCGCCGCAACACGCCAGCGGTGGTGCTAGCGGCCTCATCCCAGCCACGGCGTCGGCCACCTCCTCCAATGGCGGCGTCGACCCGTTCTCATGGGATCTACTCGCGATCGCGATCGACCAGGCTGCCAGTACGCGCCCACCGCAGCCGCAGCCGCAACAGCACGAGGACGAGCACGACGCCGTGTCGACAGCGCAGCTCGAGGGCCGCTCGGTGCCCATGTACTCGCGCGGCGGCACCGACTTCTTGATGAACTTTGCGTCGCGCGACGACCTCTTCAACTTCATCACACTCTTCGAGTCGCTACGAACGCAGCGTGTACGCCAGTTGATGGAGACGGCCGAGAACTCGACCGCCGCTCGCATCGCGAACCTCTCCAACAAGCTGCGCGGCCTGTTCTCGCGCTCGGCACCGGCGCTCGCGCCACCGCCTGCGTGCTGCATCGCTGCACAGCTGCCTGACAACTCGCCCCTGACACCCGATACCTTTGAGCGCTTGATGTGGGCCTTCTGCAAGTACGTGTCGTTGATGTACATCTGCCTTCCTTCCAACGTTCACTGGCTTACTCGTTCGTTGCCACCACGTGCCATTGCGTTCGCGTGTTTGCTTGCAGTGAGCATTGCTATCTGACTGGCCGCCAAGTGGCGCTCTCAATCTCCAAGGCCGTCACCAATCAGCCACTGACCATCCAACGTTCCGGATTCTACGCCACCGATGCCGAGCTGGTGTTACTCACCGGCGCCAAGGCCACCGACTGGCCACTCAGCGGCAAGGGCGAGACAGGCGCCATGCCGATCTTGGCCGCCGACTACACCAAGCTCATTCACTCGAACGCCGTTCCTTCGTGGCCCAGTGGCTGGAACGCACGCTTGCTCTCGATCAATTGGTCCGAGTTCACCGAGCGCATCTGGAACGACATTCGCTACTACTTTCCAAGCATTCGACTCGACAACTCGCACCCCGACATCGCCTCGGCACCGCCAACGCCGTTTGACTTTGAGTGGCGCGGACTCGATCGCTCGCTGCCTCCCCGTCTCTCGAACAAGGTCGTCTTCAAGGCACGCCCGATCGACTTTTCGTTCTCGGCTGGGTGCTGGGCCATGTCGGTCGGCTCCATGACGTCGGGCACGTGTTTCCGTTCAGCTGGCGACTCGTTGCCCGAGCACAACGCTTGGAGAAGCAACGCCATCTCGAACGTTTATCATGTACAGATGCACTGTCCTCAACTACCCAACTCATCGTCTCCTCGTGTTACTGCTGCCGTCACCGACCTGAGATCATCATCTTCATCGACAACATCCTCAGCATCGTCAACATCTTCCTCGTCCTCCTCCTCTTCCACTGCCTCGTCGTCGAGCGCCACACCCCGAGCCATGTTCAATCTCTATCGCCATGGCATCGTCGGATATGCTGCAAGCGACGCTGCATGCGTACGACAGGCGCAACTGCTTCTCCAGGACGCAGTGCGTCGGCAACGAATTCTCGGCCTTCCTGCACGAATCGTGACCCACAACCTCGCAACGCAGTTCAAGATCGCTGGAGAGCAGAAGATGGTCGAGCGACAGCAGTCAGCCTTCTTTACGGCTGCGATGGACACTGAGATGAGCCGAATGTCAGGAGCCTTTGAGCTTGCTTCATTCTACTTGCCGACCAATAGTGGTATGTCCGCTACCGTCTCGTGAGACGTCAGAGTGGTGCTTGACTGCTCACTCACTCACTCACTCACTCACTCACTCACTCACTCACTCACTCACTCACTCACTCACTCACTCACTCACTCACTCACTTGCGCTGGATGATGATGATGAATGACCAACAGACAAATCCATCATGATGATCTCGGATACGGATGCCGAGTTGAACCGCGATGGAGCCATCATGTATACCAACTGGGTCATTTTGGATTGTACGCGAGCGTTGGACAACGTGTTTCTGACGCAGCAGCAGTACCTCGATCGCTATGCCTTCTGCTCGGATTCATCGCGCTGGACCTCCGAGGTGCTGGCCGATTGCCCCTTTTCTCATCGCTTGCGACAGCAGTTTGCCGAACTCGACACGAGGCAGATCTGCGGGCGTATGATGGCGCAGTATCCCGAGGACCACGATCAGTGGGAGCTGCTGTTCGGCCACTGTAGCGACGGTGTCTGCTGGTCGGTACCCGACATCTTGCGCAACATGCTGGCACGCACCGCCGAGCTGCGCACCGTCGCACCGACGGCCTCGATCCAAGCCACGACGCGATGCATTCTGTTAGCGCTGTCGGCCCTCCTGCGCTTCGTTTGTCTGTCGCTCTACGATGCAACAGCAGGCGGTGCCGGTGGCGTCGATCTTCGCGCCAGCGGCGATGGCTCTGTTGATCCGCCGATCGTTCCGGCGGCCGTGCTGGCACAACTCGAGCGCTCCCGCATCTCGATCAATCTGCTGCGTGCCTTGCTGCACGCCGAGTGCTACTACCAGTCGGACCGTATCGATCTCTCGATGCACCTCGAGAACGAGTCGACCTCGTCCGCCAAGGCCATTCGCACCTTTACACGCACGAGTGCTCTCTACATTGCGTCGCTGCTCGACTACACGCTCGGAGTCGCGACCTTTGTCAACTGCAAGTCGGGCATCGATCGCACCGGCATCTTCACTGCCATCTACCAATCGCTCGCAGCCTGTTGGGAGCTCTATCCGCAACACCGCTGGGCCTTGCACATGGTGGCGTGCAACTACAACATTCTGCGGCGCCGCTCCAAGGAGCACCACCTGCAGCCGGGAAAGGTGCCACTGCATCCAATACTCTCTAATACCTCGAGCCACATGCCCATCCCGCCGTCGGAGCGCGCGTGCGCCGAGTGGCATCTGCGCACGAGCTACCACACGCACCAAGAGTTTGCCATGCAGCTCGCTGCCGAGTCTATGCTCCGCATGGACTCTCCACTCGACGATTTGGTCGGTACCATGAAACCGCCGCCGTATCCGGTGCAAATGGCCAACTCGTGGGCGATGATCGACCAGAGTCCCGGCATGCCAAAGGTCGAATCGCTCGAGTTCCTGCTGAATCTCGATGTCACTACTGCTACCGATATTGCGTACGTACTGAAACCGACAACTCGCCTTGGTACCATTGATATTGACTGACTGATTGATTGACTTGATTGACGTGATGATTGCTTGCTTGCTTGCTTGAAGTGTCACGAACGAATACGCCGCCGACTCAACGCGCCAGTACAACCAAGAGCCCGATCCCACCTGGGTCAAACGGCTCTTTAGTGCCTTCCCTGGGCAGTTCATGATCGACGGCAGCAAGCTCGGCGCCTTATACCGCTTGATTCCGCTCTTCTGCGTGCTGCGTAACTTTGCCTTCGCCTACTTGGTCGAGGTCAACGCTTCGATCGCATTCGTATCGACTGGCGTGCGTGGCATGAAGTACATCAAGCACCCGCTGGTGGGCGGCATTCTGCCGCGCACCGTCATGGACGTCAACGACAAGCTCTATCAGCTCACCGACTCGCATACGCGTGTCGTGTATTCGTTCCAGATCCTGACTGAGATAGGCCAGAGTCTCTTGGTCGATCTAGCCACGCGGCGCAAGTCGTGAGCGACAGACTGACTGCACCCATCTCGAGTACTCTCGGTCGTGCTCGAGCTGTATCTCCACCTAATTTATTGTCAACTACAATGACACACAATCTCGCACTCGGTTGTTTGACTCGTTAGTGAGTTACTTGGCTGGCTGGCTGGCTGGCTGGCTGGCTGGCTGGATGGATGGGCTTCTATATTACACGCCTCAACTTTGGCCGAGTTGCGCTGTGTTGCTGCTGCTTGGTGGTGGGAGTGCCGGGTCGATGCCAAGCTTGCGCATCTCGAGAGCAGCAGCGAAGAGGTAGTCGTAGCACTCGCATTGTGTCTTGGCCGATTGCCAAGTGTCACCCCAGACGTACACGCCATGACGGCGCACCAATACTGCTGTTGAATCGGGATACTTGCGCATTGCTGCCGCATTGCACGAGAGCGAGTGTCAATCGAGCTGGACATAGGACAGGTCGGCGAGCGCGAGAGGTTTGCATCCATCGCACCTTCGGCCATGCTGTGACACAAGTCCGCCTCGTGAGGTGTGTTCTCGATGATCGGTACCACCAAGGTACTCGTGTAGCCATGCCCCTTGATACCCTTGATCATCTCGAGGTGCGTGCAACGAAACTCGTCACCAAACACCAGCGTCACGAGCATGGCGTTGAGACTGTGCGAGTGCAGACATGCGCCAGCATTTCGGATACTGTCGGCATCACCGATCGTCAGTGCCATAATCATCGTCGAAGGCATCGATATATCCTCCTTGCGATGCATCGCCATGGTCGTATGACGCACTGATAGGCATTGAAGAACAGCGGCGTGCATGCTGAGGGCGTGAAGCCCGTGCACGCAGGCGGGCGCTCAAGCACCTCGCCTTGGTCGTTGAGCACGAACAGGTCCTCGGATGCGATGCGCTCCTTCTGTACTCCAGACGGTGCCACGTACACCAAACCCCTACGATCGCAGAGATCGAGCCGTGGCAACGTTGTGTGAGGAGCGCAAGTACGCCACCGATCGACGAGCTACCATTGCGCGTACTCGTGCTTGATCGAGATGCCTCCTCCAGTGCCAGTGGCCCAACCGAGCTTGTACATGCTTCGACACAACTCGGGAATCAACACTCGTGGATGCCCGGCCTCAAAGCTCGACAATGCCATCGTTTCAAGTCTCTCAACTACTCCAATGTGGTGATCTTGTTGATGTATAACCAAATACGTTATTGGCGATCTTGATTGGTTGATTGATTGGTTGGTTGGTTGGACTTGGAGTGATGCAGCAGACAGCGAGCCACGAAGCAATGAACGAGGTCGAGGAACAGTGCTCGCTCTCGTCAGTCGTCTCGTTGCCGCGTCATCATCGCACCTCGCTCTCTCTCTCTCTCTCTCGCGTACATCACTCACCATAACACAACACAAACCCCCAACACAATTGACTCAACCCAATCAAATAGACGCGCGATATGAGCGCTCCATCAGCCAAGGCTTTGCCTACAGC
>Ga0209915_1002999_pt1 | contig 15565 bp, 10 predicted proteins | sample ThiBiot_750_plan_FD_183952 | JGI IMG/M metagenome (GOLD analysis project Ga0209915, IMG submission 183952) | Wastewater bioreactor microbial communities from Cape Town, South Africa - Thiocy_cont_750_plan (SPAdes) | ecosystem: Engineered > Bioreactor > Thiocyanate-remediating > Anaerobic-Aerobic... | reverse complement strand
CTAGTTTGCCTGATTCAAGCCATGCAACACTGTTTGGTTCACGAAAAGCATTATTGCCATCACCATATTGACCCAACGAACGAATCCATTTGAGAACCTGTCGAAATGAACCATTTTTGTAGCGAGTTTCAGGTGGAACTAATGCTAAACAAAAAAAACATCAGAAAAATGAATCTATTGTTGTTGTTGTTTACTTGTGGTCAATGTTCGAGATTCTTGTTTGGGCGTGAGATGAACACGGTCCAAATCAAGTGATGACCATGCTACGAAAGAAAATTTTAAATCAAAACAAACCGATATTATCCACAACAGCTACTTACTGTCGACAGGTTTGATTAAAAAATTATCTGGAGGTGAATATGGTACTAAGAGAAAAAGCAAAGAATTTGACTCGAGTTTGTTTTATCTGCGCTTACAGAATGGTTCGCTTGAATTAAACAAATTGTGATCGATCGATGCTGCTCCAAGTGCGAGACGTGGTTGTTTAACAGCCACACCTATATCATTTCTAAATAAAAATCTTTGCTTTTTGCTTTTTTTTTACAAAATAAACATTCAACTCACACTTCCAGTCCCAAAACCGATGGCCAAACATTTTCCTTATCTGTTCCTAATGGTCGTTTACGTGACATGCCAAACGAGTTTGTTAACGTTTTTCTTTTTTTTAATTTTAAATTTCAATTGAAATATTTCAAATAATAAGGGTAACAAAACAACCCGTAAAAATATAACGATTTATATATATATATATACACAAATAAGTCGTCGTTGTTGTTCGTATAACGATACTGACGAGAAACAAATTCATTTTAGTCTACTATTTATATATCTGTATAGACAGAAGAACATTATCGAGGGATTGACTTCGACAACGTTACAGCTGTATTAGACTGATGTTAGATGATATAACAACATCCGTCGACGAAATATCTCGATAAAAGAAAGAATATACTTTGTTTAAATCGATTTACGCCGTTCTCGTAAATCGAAAACGACAGGATTTTATTTAGAAAAGAAGAGAAAAAAAACGGCAATATCACATTCGTTCTATCAAAGGAACGTCTATCAATGATAGAATTCGTTGAAGAAGAGTAACCATACGCTCGATTAATTCTAAACGAGCGAACATTGTCGATAGTAGATGACCTTGATTTTCCTGGAAAAAGAAATTATAATTGAAAACAAAAACGAGTAAAACATTGATTTTACGGTTAGAATTCGAACTTTCGAATAGTACGGACTGAATCGTCGAGCGAAGAGAATAAATTCTTGAAAAATCTGTAAAAATCCAACGAGATAAATTTTGTTTTTGTTTGTCGAATTTTAAAATTTTTTACTTTATCAAAATTAATTTCGATTCTATTCGAATCACCGAATGAAACCGACAAATACTTCGATTCAAACGAATCAATCCACGTCAAAAATTCTTGTTCATTCTAATTAGTATTTCTATTATTTTAATTTCAACTAATCAAGATCATACTTGATGAATTAACATTTTGCCAAGTTGATCATGAAAATAATCTCGTTGAGGATAGAATCCTATTTGAAATTTCTCTTTATAAGTATTCAAAATCGAAACTAATCGAGCTCCTGTATAGAGCAGAAAAAGAGCATCATGATTCGTTTCTAAATTCGATCGTAAATGAACCTAAAGCATTATTCTCGCGATTATTTCATATCGATTTGAATTCAATCTACCGGCGAACTCGGCTTTCGACACATCAATTGTAATTTCAAAACAGCCCATGGAATCACCGCACTTGCAGCTGTTCGTTCGTTGACAACATTCGTTAGAATTTCTCTGAAGAAAAGAGTTTTTTTTTCTTTATCAAAACGAAATGATTTACTTGATGTAATTGTCTAGATATGATTCATCGTACTTCACCGTTGGACGATCAGTACCGATAACAGCAGGTGCTAACGTGAGAAATTGCTAAACAAATTCATTTAATACAGAAAAATTCAAACGAAAAACCAACATGTTTTAAATTTGGATAGAAAATATTCGAAAGAATAACGAATAGTTCACATTGATACTGAGATTGAAAATCACAGAGATGAATAATTCTTGTATCACGCATATTTTCGACTAGTTTTCCCAGTGAATTCAATTTTTCGAATAAACGATATTCATCCGGTACTCGAACTAGATCGATACTTGATGTATCTTTACTCGATTTGAGTAGATAATCACTATCGACATGTTCAATATTCACAACTAATCGATGATCCTCATCGAATGAAATTAAATTCGATTGACTTTTGACAAATTCCTCATCATCGAATGGATTCGATTCGAGTTTATTCAAGAAATAAATCTGTTGATTTTCGAGTAGATGCAATTTGTGAATAACAATATTGATGAAATTTCGATTTGTTTCTTCATCGAACATAAGCAAAAACAAATGCTTTGTTTCATTCGAAAGTTTATTGAAAATATTTAACCAAAGACAAATTCTTAACGATGTAAACAATTTCTCAATCGGTCTATCGCCTAACCAAATCACAAACAAACAACTCATTATCTAAAAGAACAACGAGAGCTTAGTTATTGTCAGTCGTGTTTAAGCCATTGAAATTTTATTTGAGATTTTTTTGTTTCATTTGTTTTTAACAATAAGCACACGGATAGAAATTAAATTTATAAAGAGAACAAAAGAAAGAAGAAGAAGAAGAAGAAGAACATTTTAGCAAGAAGACAAACATGACATGAACAGAGAAGAAAAACAGATCTAAAAATGATTTGTTTATTTACAGTAGACAGAGAGAGAGAGAGTAAGGGAATTGATGTTTGTGTTGAAGAGATTTGGTTTGTATGTATTTGCTTGTTCACCGGATCGTTTTACAATCGTTGAGAGATGATTGAATGATGAGAATTACTGTTGATTAATGTTGTTCGATCATCAATCTAAAAAAACAAACAAACAAACGATTTAGTTTATTTGACTAAAACGAAACAACAATTCTCGATCGAACCGAACTTGTCGATATACTTTGCGATGGTTTCTCCCAAATGGTTATAATTCCATCTTGTGACGATGTGAGAAAATAATTTTCACCAAAATAAATTCCATTCAAACGTTCATGAGAAATAAATTCCGTTACAATCGGTTCGATGATTTGAATATCATCTAATCTCGGACAGAGACTCGTGCCGAAGATGGTTTTGGTCAAATCGAAATTCGTTTGTCGCGAGAGATTCGATGAATTTTGACTAGGCTCGATTGATGGTGTCGGTGATTTCGAATTGATTAATGCTTGAGAAATCGACGGGAGTTTACGAGATTTTCTCGATGAACCATTCGAAAGTGTTTCCGATGATTCATCGATTGTTTTCGAAGGTTTATTCGCATTTCTTGTGAATGATAAACGAGACGCGAGTGATGTAAACGAAGATTTAGTTGTTATTGTCGAGGAATTCGTTGATGTTATCGGTGTTGTATCGGATAGGAGTGATGAGTGACCATTTACTATCGATGATGAATGTATGGAGAGTTTCTTCGACGAATTCGATTGATTTTCATGAATTCGAAGTAGATCTTCGGTTATATCCCAAAAACACAGCCGATTATCTTGTCCAACTGAACCAATTCGATAGAAAAGTGTTGGTAAAGTTGTTTCAAAATTATGATTCGATAGTTTAGTCAATTGTTGTTCATCACTAAGATTTAACTCAAACGATGACGATGGATGTTGAATAAACGATGAATAGTACGTTTTAGCATTCATATATGAATCAAACGAAATTGCACTTATCCATGATGTGTGTCCGTATCCACGACAAAGAACACGTGGCGATTGTTCAGTTAAATTAAATGAAAACAATGTGAGAAAATCATCTTCACCACCGGTTGCTAAATATTTGCCATCGGGCGACCAACAAACACAAAGTAGACCACCGAAATAACTTTTCATGTAGGAAATCAATTCCATTTTTTCATAGTGAAATATTCGAAGGAATCCATCTTGAGAAACAGTTGCCAGATAGGTATAATCGGGCGAGAAAGCAAATTCATTGAGACTACCCGTTCCAATCGACCAACGAGCGAGAGGATTTCGAGCTTGTTTGGTTTTATTTTTTAAATAGGCTATTGAATAGTTCTTTTCATCGTCTTTGAATGTCGTGTAATTCAATTGAATATTAGCATCACGTTGATGATTTAATTGCTCATCGAAAATAAATAAATATCCACTTGAATAGGAAACAGCAAAGTAGGTTTTAGGAGACGAAAACCATTTGATACAGGTTACTTTGGTTTTATCGAGATAACTGCCTTCATTGAAGACTTTCTGTTCTTTTGTTTGCATGTTGATATACTGAATTTGTCCTTTAGAAAAGCCGACAAGTATATGAAGAATATTCGTATCAGGATCTTGAGTTATATCATGGCAAGTTGGCTGATGATTTTGTTTGTAGATTCGATGATCAATCGGTTCGCCAAAGCTCGGTTGAGTTGCTTCAGCAAATTCATAGAGAATCAATTCTCTTCCGATATTAAACGCTAGAATATCCGTTGTAATAAGATGTTGTTCATTCGAATGTTCGTGATTGGTGTTATTGTCTGAGTTTGTTGTCGACGAACGTCTCGAACTTGTTTGACTATCAGTTAGAGTTTGTAGACGTGTCATTAATGTTATTTTAACCGGTTCATTTAGACAAGTATTCGTGCCAATTTTGCCAAGATTATCGATTAATGAGGAGATTTTATAAAGACCTTCTCGAGAATGAAATTCAGTTTTGATTATATCACTACGTTGCAATGGATCTTTCGTTTGTTGAATAGTCGTACGTGAGTTAACTGACGAAGCCAGATTTGTATGGCTAATATTGGATGTTGTCTCGGCTCGAGCCATGATCAACGTCGTTCAATCGACGAATTGACAAAATCGAACAAGTCAAAAGCAAATTGAACTTCATTCGAAACTTTTATCGTTCATCATGCATGAGTTTTACTTTTACAGATCTATATTTGTTTCTTTGAAATACGTAGAAAAATCAATCGCCATTTTGTTTTTTTTTCTGTTCTGTGCCATTGTAATTGGTCGATTGAACGACAAATAGAGGATAGGAGATCGATTTTCTATTGGTAAAAGACTTTTTGTTTCATCATTACATTTACATTTTTCAAAAAAACATTCTCAACGTTAACATGGCGATGGCGATGCAAAAACGTGCTAATCTTCGTCTACCACCTGAAGTCAATCGGGTTTTGTACGTGAGAAATCTACCGTATAAAATTACGCCCGAAGAGATGTATGATATCTTCGGTAAATATGGAGCTATTCGACAAATTCGCGTGGGTAATACACCTGATACTCGAGGTATAAGACACTTCTTTTCTCTGTTATTCTTAACGAAAGTTCGGTTTCGTTTTAGGCACGGCATTTGTTGTTTATGAAGACATATTCGATGCAAAGAATGCTTGCGATCATTTATCCGGATTCAATGTTTGCAATCGTTATTTAGTCGTTCTCTATTATCAAGCCAATAAGGCATTCGAGAAAATTAATTTGGATAAAGAAAAAGAAAAATTAGCCAAGACACAAGCGAAATTCGGTTTAAACACATGAGAATTATTCGGGTTTTTTTTTGTTGATTCTATCTTGATTGTAAATAAATAAAGAAAACGAATGTAATGTAATGCTATTTGTCGTTTACCTTTGATCTAAACAAGCATAAGTACTCGTTAGTGAATAACAGTATTTGAAGTTCACTTGAATACTTTTTTTTTTCGTTTGAGAACGAGAGGCAAAGAAAGAGAGAAGAAGTAAAAGTTGAAAGGAAGAAGAAGCAGAACTTTTCGTTTTTCTTTTCCTGTTTGAGTAAATCTGAAGGAGTAAGTATGAGAAGAAAGAAAAGAGAAAGAAAAATCTCGATCAAAGACAAACCACAAAACTCCATGAAAAGTGTTCGACCTTGAAAAAATCTTGTGAAAGTGTAACAACATATTCTGAAAATAATCGCTATCAAATTACTGAATCGAGGAGATTTCTGCCGATGAGTATTATTCTTCGTTTTTTTGCACTTGAAGATCGATCTATTCGCTTTCTCTCTCTCTCTTCTCCTTTTTTTCTGTTAACCAAAAATGAAGAGAAACCTCGAGAAAAATTGAAATGTTCTACCAATCAGAAGATATCAGATCGAAGGAAAAAGAAACGTTGTAATCCACCTTATTGCTTTTTTAGAAACCGAATAAAGTTTTTTTTTGCTCTAAACAAAAAAAAACAAACGTGCCTTTAAGCATTTAAAATAAACATCGAATTTCTTTCGTTTTCTTTTCCCCTTTTTTTTAATCAGACGAAAAATAATTTTTTTCTTTCTCTCATATTTAACGAAATCAATCATCCAACGATTGATACTATGCTTGATTAGACTTCTTTTTTTTTTCGTATTTTAGATTTCAATATTTCAAGCAAAAGAATGAATTATCGGTACGATGATCAACAGCAACGACAGCAGCTGTTGAGTATCGTTGACCGTGGAACTCCTGAACAATTATTCGTAATGAAAGCCTTCGTTTTATTGATTGGATTTCATTGTTTTCTTTTTGTACAGACTTTCTTACAAAAATATCATCGACAACCTTTTCAAAGTCTAGCTGAAGTCCTTCGTTTTCCGACAGTAATCGATGATCAAATCGATTTTATTGATTGTACAGGAACGAGATATAATGTCACACCACTAATCATCGCAGCTGGAAAAGGTAAATCAGAGCGAAAGTTAGGTTTCAATAAACAAAAATTGTTTTTTTTTCTGTTTAGGTTCATTTGAAAAAACGAAAATTCTTCTTGTTCATGGAGCAAATCCGAATAAACAATGTGCAACAGGGTAAAACAAATTCTTTTTTTGGGAATCAAATCTCGAATTTCGTCTTCAGTGATACCGCATTGAACTTAGCCGTTCATCGACAGAAATACACGATTGTTAATTTACTTCTTCAATATCGTGCCAATCCGAATCTCTACAATCAAGCTGGTAAAACAGCTCTACATCGAGCTGTTGCAGCTTATTCGAATGAAAATGCCAAACAAATTCTAGCATTACTTGATGTTTGTTGATAATGAAATGATTCTATGAAATCAAACTGTTTTGTTTATTCAGAACGGAGCAGATTTGTATATCGAAGATCGAAATCAACGAATTCCACTTGATGAAGCTGTTATTGCTAATAAGCCCGGTGAGAATGCTTGATTCAAAGGAAATTTCATTCGAATTTTGAGTTTCTTATAGAAATAATCGATATATTAATATCTCATGATCGAAGATTACTTCAATATGCCTATCGAGCAGCGATTGTCGCTTCTCGTCTTGGTAAATCTAACAATTTCTTCTGTTTTGTTTTTCTTTCAAAAACGTCAAACAATCGTTTGTTTAGGTTATGACAAATGTCTTGAGGTTTTATTAAACTACGGACTTAATCCGAATATAAGCGATCAAACGAATACAACTCCACTTCATGTTGCGTATGTTGTTGACAATGTTTTGTCTTTTGGACTTTCGATTCGATAATATTTATTCAGAGTTCGTTCATTAAAACGATCGACAGCACGTCTTCTACTTGTAAATGGTGCTAATCCAAATCAAACGAATAATCGAGGTGAAACGCCGAGGACAATCACAGAAACTTTGCAACCCGATCAACAACAAGAATTTATTAATATTCTCGCTCGTAATTCGTTTTTCTTATTTTTGACGTCATAAATTCAATTGAATTTTGATTTCAAGAGAATTCATCTATCATACCATCGGAATATCAATCATCGAATTCTGTTTCTTATGTTTGTCCGTTATTGCAAAGTCGTTCAAATTGGACGTTAAATAGTGATGAATTTCGAAGTCAAACAGCTGCAAATTCATCCGTTGAAAATCTCCTCGATAGTAAATCTCATTTTCTTGTCTCTCGAAACTTGACATCGATTCTTTAGCAACAACTGGCACCTATTGGTGTTCGACTCAATCGAGAAATGCTTGGGTCATATTCGATTTCAAACATCAATATAATCTCACTGGTATTCGAATAATCGGCTGGTACGAAAAAGAAAAACAACCAGAATAGAGCAAATTGAAAATCTCGAAATGATTCTTTTTGTTTTCAGTGAGAATCAGTCGACACCTCGAAACGGTCATTTAGACGTTTCAAATGCTTTAAGTGGACCATGGTTACAAGTAAAAGATTTTACTTGTACATTCAATCGTAAGATGAAACCAGAGCAAGTGTTTTATTTGAAAATGAATTTGAATGTAATTCTAGAAGGAAACAAGACCGATATCTTCTTTCCTTCAATAACAACTCGATTTATTCGAGTTTTTATCTTAGATAATTACGGCGGAGATGATATTCGTATTCAAGGCATCGGATTTTTCGGTGTTGATACACGTTTAACTAATCTTCTACAAGAATATCGATTAGAGAACAGTTTAAACACACTTTTAGCAAACGTAAATTAAGATTTTAAAAATCAAAAGAAAATCGATTGAAATTTTCGATTCAGGGTATTAACGATCAAGAATCATTATACGAAAATCAAGATGAAATCTTAAATTCATCTGTATGTATTCATTCGTCAAAGTTCAAGGTTAAATCGAACGTTTATTTTTTTTTTCTTAGGATAAATATCTTCATGTAAATGATCATTTTCAATTTATACGTTTAATTGAATCATTAAAAAGTAGATTTACAAATCGAATAATCGAAAAAAACGAATTGCTATTTTTTTTTCTTAGCACCACAATTAACTTTTCTCGAATGGTTTGTTCCTCCACAAACAACAGCAATAGCCGGTGACAAATTTCATACATTCAGTGTAACTGCTGACGAAGGTCTAACCGATCGAGTTAAACTAGAAGAACAATGTATTATTCGAAATGAAAATATTATTCTCGTCTAATTAATTAGTTTTTATTTTCAGTGGAAAACAGTCCTCAAGCAAATGTCGTTCTAATGAAAGATCTCGAGCCAATTCAAGGTCATTCATTGGTCGACTTTTCAGATTACATTATTAAACAACGTATGTTGTGATTTTATAGTAGAGTAATAAAACCGTGATTTAACGAGTTTTATTATCCCTCGAAGTATTTATATCGATCAATATTTGATTTGTTTTTTTGTTGTTACTTTTAGCTGGTCGATATAAAATTCGAGTTGTCAGTTTAGAATCTCCGCATATTTACACAACATGGCAAGAGATTGCTGTTGGTACGTAGATAATCTATTTGTCAAAAATGTTAGAAAGCAAAACGCATTGCTTTCATTGTTGAAATTCTTTTTTTATCTGCTGCTTATTCTTCTCGTTCTTTTTCGTTGCGAATCATAAAACATATCGCTGCTCGACACATACACAAAGTGAATCACACATATATATATATCGTTATCAGAAAATCTTTACCTTTATTTTCTTTTTTTTTCTCTCTCTCTTCTTGTTCGCATTGTTATTCATTTTAAAGACAAAGTAAGTTTATGCTGATTACTTTTTTCTCTGCGTGTGTGTTGTGTTTTACAATCCGATCATAAAAATGCTGCATTTGATTTTTCTTAAGTAATTATAAACGCTTCGAGATTATTTTCTCAATGTCAACATAATGTTTTGCTCGAACAATGTTGAATCTTTCTCTTCTGTAGGTTCTTGTTTACCCTATGCGTCCAGTCTAAAGACTAGTACAGACGAGCGTCTCTATTTTTCTTCGACAACACAGTTTTTCAATTCGACAACAAGCGATTTTGATTCGAAAGAAAATCGAGCTTTCATAAGTGAAAACGATCATCATTTGATCTCATTTCGACCTATTGAACAATCGCCGTACGATTTTCAGTTGCCAACAATGTCCTATCATACAACATCGACGAATCGTTCGCATCTTCTCGTTAATTATCGACCTGAACAAAACTACAAACCTGAACATTACACTCAAACGAAACCTATCGATTATTTCGATCATTCGACAAATACTGATGAAGACTATGCTTATGAAAGTACTCGTTCACGACGACGAAATTCCGATTTCTTTCTAACACCGACTAAATATCGAACAACTACTCGGCCACCGCTTTCGAATATCTTTTCCTACAGTAATAATCATAATAATAATAATGATATTGGTAATGATGATGATGATGATGAAATTGAATCACTTGGTTATGGAGAGAAAATTATCATTCCAACGAAGTATCGTCTTCAACAAGAACGTATGAAACAATTGATTGATGGAGAAAATCTCGTGACAAAACGTGATCAATCGAAACGAGCCAATTCTCGTGAAAATCTTCGATCTGTACATGAAATCAATCGAGATTCATCACCGGAGAATATCGAAAATAATTACTACGAATTAGAATCCCCACCTCAACGTCCTCAACCCTCAAGTCAAATTTATGAACGAAGAAAAATTCCGAATTCGTCATCGTCAGGTTCTGAACATGTCAATCAATCGAATTATTCGATACGAAAAGAAAACTACAGACGAAACGGATTGAAACGTGATTCATCTCCAACTCAAGGAGGACAACAATTCATGTTACCAGTCAGAGATCAAACGAATTACTACGATGTCGAAATACGACCACAACAATTCGATGAACAAGATCAAGTAACTCGGCCCGAATCCGAATCCAATCGTTTTAAAATCACTGCCAGTAACGTTGAATTACGTACGGAACCACTGGAAGAAAATCTCGATTCCAATCATCAGTCTCCATCGGGACAAATGCAATTGATATTCAAAGCAACTCTTCAAGGTCCTGATGTAGAAAAACGAGCTCAACATTCGATCAACGAATTAGTTACTCAACGTAGTCGTAGTCAAACAAATACATCTAATCTAATTGAACCTAAGAAAACATCTGTTTCCAATAGTCCTCAATCGATAACTAACATCGATCGACAACAAGTCACATTAATCAACGAACAAGATGATCAAACGGATTCGAATCGTCATTCAATGGCCTACATGGGTCAATCACCATTGAAACGACCGCAAATTCTAACTACACCTAAACATACATCTAATCAACAGATAACATCTCTTGATAATGATGATATTGGAATACAAGCAATGAGTAGACAATCATCATTTCAAAAACAACGAACACCATCCATTCCACGAAGTTATATTCCATTGATTTATGAAAAAAAGCCATTTAAACAAACAACTAATCCTCTCACACCACCTGAACTATTTTCACCATCGAAACCTGATTCACGAGCACCGTATAATTTCGGCGAACGTGATCAATCCGATGATGATGGTGATGATGACGATGAAGTTCAATGTGAAACATTCGGTCACAGTACACAGCCTCGACCTGCGATGAATACAAGTGCAAAACGAAATCTTGACTTTCCAACGACAACAGTTCCTCAATTTACATCTCAAGAAAGTTCGAATTCACCTCGACGACCCATCGAACAATCTCCCGAAGTGAAAACACCTGTTACTAATATTCTAGCACAAGAATTGCAACAACGTTTTGTTAAACAGGAATCAAACGAGAATCTTCATCAGCAAACACCTCCACGAGCTAATAATGTCGTACAAGATTCATACGTAGTTTCACCATCGAATAGAGCGTCGACGAATAATCTTCAACAACAACAACAACAGCAACAGATTGATTCGGATTATTATAGAGAAAATCCCGAGCCTGGAGAATCTCCCAAAAGATTCCAAGGAAATAAAACCGATGAACAATCGTCTCATTATGAAGATGACGAGGAGGAAGATGAAGACGAAGATGAGGATGAAGATGAAGACGAAGATAAGGATGAGGATGGAGAAGAGGACGAAGACGATAATAATCATCATAATGATGATAGTGTTACTGTTACTGATGATGGACAACAACAAGAAAACAACGATCAAGATGTTCATGATCAAACACAAGTTGATCATCCTTATATGAATAATAATACTCCTCAAGACGATGAAAGTCAACCATCATCAAGCAATCATCAGTCAGGTATTGGCGCATTGGTTCAACACGATCCTACTTATGAACCAACAAATAATATTCAACCAATACAGTTTCCACCGATGCCAACAACAACAACATCAACAAATGTAGAAAAACCACGGAAGAAAAAAGGTTTCTTCAGTAGTTTATTTCGAAGTGATAAAAACAAACCGCCAAAATCAACTTCGAAGAAACCAAAGAAAAAATCGAAAACATAATTTTTTCTTTCTTTGATTTCCAAATACGCGTAGCTCGATTACATTTTTCTTTTATCTGTGATTAATCCAATTTAATATATACGTATTCTTCGTTTTTTTTTCAATAAGTTCCCTAGTTTATTATTTTTCTCGTATATAAAATTTTCTCTTCAAGGTGAAGAGTTCTATAAAACGAAGAAAGAAAACGTTGTTATTCATAATGATAACAAGAAAAAAGAAAAGAAAAGAATAGAATAGAAAAGTTCTCTTGATAAGACAGTGGAATGTGTATGTGTGTGGGCAAATGATATGTTTGACTAAAAAGCAATCTTATCATCTCTCGAAATAAATCCGAAAAGAAAATCTCTCTCTCTCTCTCTTTTGCCTTCTCTTGTTTTTAACTTTATTGTCTATTTATTTACAGGTAAGAAACCACTGGAGGTATCTGTTCGAACTCCAGATCGTTCACATTCGTATACACCTGGTATCATACCACCGAAAATACCGTCAACACCAACTACTGATATAACCGACGAATTAGCTGACGGTGAATTTTTTGATAAACCACAACAATTTCGACAAACACCCGATCCATATCTTGGTGAGTCACGTAACGACGACGACGACGATTCGGATTCAATGACAGAAATTCGACAACATAATCGTGATCTGTCGAGACAACGACAGTTACAATCGAAATCTTTTCGAGATTATGGCACACAAATGGACGACAAAGGAACACGAACGATTGGCACCATGTCTGAGCCGGTTAAAACTCGAAATTCAGGTAATGAAACCCAACCACAATCATCATCGACACAAACTCGAGCTGCTCGTTTACACGAACTTAATGAAAATGAAGAAGAAGACGAAGATTTAAATTACGAACGATCAAGACAACCTCGCCGAAATCCCTATCGACGATCAACATCACGATCGCCATCACAACGAAATGATTATGACAATCGCAATCGATATACGAGCAGAACAAATGGCTATCATCCACGTTCGAAAAGTCAACGATCTTATATATCATCAAAAGATCCTCATCATACGCCTCCACCACCAGTTGAATATCGAACACCTTCGCCATCGAATCGCCATCGTTATCCTTCTTCGCAACGATCTCGTTCGCCATCGCCATCTCAGCATCGTTCACGTCCAACCGATCGGTATACTTCATCGTCTATATCGAGATATCATCTGAAATCATCGAGGCATCCTCCGCGTTCACCTTCGCCACCTCAAGATTACCGGCCAACAACATCGTATCAAACCTATCGGCCACGTGATCGTCCGCAAATGGTCTCAGCAGAAACAGATACAAGTCTCGATGGAATGAAACCAACGCAACATCGTGGTGTTCAACCCGAACCACTGCCAACAACTCGAGATTACGGCGTTGTAACGAGTGCAGAAAAAGTCTATCCAAGATCGCCACTACCAACAACAATAACAACGGTATTGAAACGCGACGATTTTGCTTCGCCGTCATCGAATGTTGATAAACGACGATCGTATCGAACTGATGAAGCACCATCAACGAAGAAAAACTATCGACTTCGACCAGAATCAAATGATTCAATTGCGAATTCGTACGAAAAATTGAACAGCAGAGATGATGAAATAACTACACCCAAATCAACGATTAACGATCGTCAAAAACAACAACGAACACCGATCATTACAGCTCTTTCCAATGATAACGACGAATACATTCGACAATTACCACGTGGTGATTCGATTTCTAATCCATCGGAGAGTATCATTCGACACGATACATTACCACGTGCAAATCAATCTCCAATTCGACAACTTCAACAAGCAACAACAACAACGAGAAATGATTCACAAGTGTATAATATCGGTACACAAAGTATTATTCATCAATCTCCAACGAACGAATTTGCAACACCATTTAAAGTTCGTTATGTTCGAGATAATGATGATGAAGATTTTTCATTGACTAATAATCAAATACGTTCATCGACATTGAAACGTGACGATCTACGATCACGTGTCAATCAAATACTTTTACTTCCAGTTATTAATTCATCGAGAACATACGTTTTCGAAAAACAATCGATACCAGCAAGTCATCTGCGACAATCGCGTATCAATGGTAATTTCTATCTTTCAACATCACCGACATTACGTTCATTGAATTCATCGTTTCAACATGATGAACCTGAAATCAATCCCGATCATTTCAACGGTCGTACATTACGATCAGAAGTGGCTTAAACTAATACGTTTACTTTTCAATTATGTGTCTGTGTTTCCCTTCGTTTTTTTTTGCACTAGCATCTCAAATTTTATGTGTGCGTGTGTGTGCTTCTTTAGCTTTTTTTCCCCCCATTAATAACAAAGTTTCTATTCGATAATATGTATATGAATATTCATTCATAAATAAAAACAAATCTACTCTAAAATTGAATTTATTTCCATGACATAATTAAAGCATTTTTAATTTGAATCTTTTGCATGTAATGAATCATTTATTAGTCATACTGACGAATATATAAACCAATGAAATCGGAGGATTTTTTTGTCTTTCTTGAGTAGAAAATGCATGCGCGACAGAACAGAAAGTTGGATTTTTCTCAGCGAATATAAGAACGTGAATTGAAATCTTTGTGTTTTTATTTATTTTGTGTATATTTTTAGATAAGTAGAAATTAACAATTAGAATGACTTCTATTTCTGAAGACACGCATGAGTTTTCACTTCAAGAACCAAAGAACATATTCTCCCTTGCTGCAGATCTTTACCCAACTTCGAATAATATTGACAAATGTGTGATCGAAAAAATTGTTAATGAAAGAATATACAAACGAGAAGCTTTGCAAGGTGGAACTAGAAAATCTGATCAAGTTCTTAATAATGCTGGTAAAGAAGTTCAACCAAGTGACAATGATAAAAGACTCGAAGTTCTTAGTTGCACCATTAAATGCGCAATCGTAGTATTACATCCTACGAAAAACAATGATGTCATCACTTCGATAAAAGTTCTTTGTTACGATAAAAAAGAAGAGTCGTGGTCACAATGCATTTATTGTATTTACAATGAAGTTTCAAATACTTATTCGTTATTACAATTATCTGATATTTTTTTCTCCGATGAAAAAGAGCCTTTATCTATATTTAATTCTCATGATCCAATAATTGAAAATCTTCTTCGAAAGTTTGTTGTCGATGTTTTAAAATGTAAGAATAATCTTTGATAGTGTTAAAAACTATTCTTTCTTTTATAAAGATAATGAAGAAATACAATTCGATGGTTCAACTGATATTCGAGCAGCTGAAATTCCTCGTCAAGAATCAGATAATTTAAGTAATCTTACACTTCCAAATATAACATACGACAATTCAATAGAATCATTCACATCTAGTAATATCTAATTTCTTTCATATGAT
>Ga0209915_1002957_pt1 | contig 15830 bp, 15 predicted proteins | sample ThiBiot_750_plan_FD_183952 | JGI IMG/M metagenome (GOLD analysis project Ga0209915, IMG submission 183952) | Wastewater bioreactor microbial communities from Cape Town, South Africa - Thiocy_cont_750_plan (SPAdes) | ecosystem: Engineered > Bioreactor > Thiocyanate-remediating > Anaerobic-Aerobic... | reverse complement strand
AGAAAGATCAATTGTAGTCAGTGTCTATGTATCCGATGAGTAAATATAGTAGATGCGAATAAGCTTCCTTATACAATATTATAAAAATATTGATAATTGAAAAGTTCATTCATAAATGGATATAAAATTTGTTTAACCTTTGTGAAAGAAGAAAATATGAGTTGAGCGCAATAACCTATACGTTAATAGCCCACTGAATACTCAAGCATCTATATTGAAGACTATAAACTCAAAAAACCTCATACTTATTCCAAACGTAGATATGTTTGATGCTAGTTATTTTAGTTTAGAACAGAGAAATAGCTTTTAGAAATGCATTTACCGGATCTAAATATAAAGCGTCAACGGCCTTCTGTACATAAGCATCGCCGCAATCTGGTGGTTTAAATGGTTGTATCACTGGCTTCAATGATGAAGACGTCGACGAATTTGGTGGTGCTTCGACTGGCAGTAATGCAGATAATTTTGATTCTGACTCGACTGGTGAAGGTGATTCTGAGGATGATGTGTGTATTGGCGCTTTGATTGACTTTTGTTTTGGTTTGACTGGTGAGGGTGGAAACGATTCTGAAGATGATTCATCTACTGGCGCTTTGATTGACTTTTGTTTTGGTTTGACTGGCGAGGATGGAAGCGATTCTGTGGATGATGTGTGTATTGGCGCTTTGATTAACTTTTGTTTTGACTTGACTGGTGAGGGTGGAAACGATTCTGAAGATGATTCATCTACTGGTGCTTTGATTGACTTTTGTTTTGGTTTGACCGGTGAGGGTGGAAACGATTCTGAAGATGATTCATCTACTGGTGCTTTGATTGACTTTTGTTTTGACTTGACTGGTGAGGATGATTCAACCGTTGGTAAGTCAAGTGATTTAACTGGAGGTAACGGTAGAGTGGCCGTCTGTTTCGATTTGAGTGAACTGTTGAAAGTCTCTGGTATAGGGTTGATTAACGGAAATTTTGGTTCGATTTCTTTCAATTGAATAATATGAAGACCATTACCTTGATCAAGAGAACCTATCACCTGAAATTGGCGACCAGGAGGTAGTAGAACTTCCTCTTCATCGGGAAAAAGTGAAAACAATTTAATACTTTTAGCAGAATGACATTCAATAGTAAATAGAGTTCTTGTTCCAGTACGACCTAAGAATTGTTCATTGTTTAAAACTTTAATGGATGTTGTACACGATGAAAACCCCCACCATGTTGCTGTACTTCCTTCAGGATAGAGCGCACTTAAATCTCGTTTGACACCACGATAAACAATTAAACGTTGAGAATCCGATGGAAGTTTAGCTAATGACGTCATAATAAGTCGAAGATAGAGAAACCATGGTTTTAATAAACTTCTATTTGCAGCTTGCAAAGTACTATTAAGAATAATATAGAAAGAATTTTCTTTTGGCACCCATTCTATTATATAGAGTAGTATTGATGCTAATTCATCATCAGTTAAACTAAACGTTTCCTCGAAATAATTCTGTTTGGCTGTCCAAACCATTCGTTCAACTTCAGGAACAAGTGAAATCAAAGGTACAATTGCTTCTTCTAAAGATACAAGAGGCATATTTTCATAGCCTTGAATAGGTGGAAGCATTCGTCGAGGTAGAGTAGTCACATCCGAGAAACGAAGAACGCATTTAAATTCGTCGTCGATAGATTTAGCCATTTTATTAAAATATCTAAAAAGCACAGGTCTTTTTTCTTCTACATCATAAAAATAAAAACGAAAAAGATAAACTGACTCGTGTTTGTTTTTAATATTCGAGAGAAAATTTATCTTTTTCTCTCAACTTAAAAAGATAATATTTCAAATAAATTCAATCATAATTGAAGAAGCCAAAAAACTTCTCGTCATTCCAAAGAATCATGATTAATATTTCTTAAAAAAATTTTCTATTAGGAATATAAACCTATCAAGTGGTTATTAAAATTCTGTTCCAAGAAAACTGTCAAAACTATAAAGTTGGTTCGCGGAACTTTTAAATAGCCTTCATGCAACACGTAATTTATAGCTGTTCATAAATAAAAGATAAATTTCTTCTGACATATGACAATTGTAATGTTTAGTTAGTTTTAATTTTCATCAACAGAATTTTAATTTTGACACTCATATGTCATGTACATTTCATATTATTTTGATTAAACGAGAATGTATGTGTGTGTGTGTGTGTCATCATTGTGAAAGTATATAATGATCGGATAATGAAAAAGATCGTTTGCTTGGGTACACGCGCGTATGTCGAGACACATCAGAGCAAACAGATTGTTAAACGTATATACATATCTACTGATTCAAATCACTCGATTGGTCTCCCCGCTTCTTTCGTTTGAGTTTGATTAGATTCATTATGTTTTATATTCATCAATGACTGTCGAAGTTCAAGGTAGAATGGATAAGATATATAGTTTTTTTTTGTTGGTCCTGTATTTGCTCAGATTATTTCGAAATAAATGTATGACACAAAAAAAATGAGAATATCAAGTGATGATAAGAAAAAGAATAAATACATCTACACATTGAACGTCCCTCAACACGAATACTCTTACTACGTAACCTTTATGTGTAGATTGCAACTCACTAAACCATTGATGATTAAGCAGTCGATGAGAGACATAGATAGCCAGACAATGTATAAAGAGAAAGAGAGAACGAGAAAGAGAAAAAAAACGTAAAACTTTGTCGGACAATGCTCATTAGAGAACAATACTTTGTCTAAAAGACGGAGAGAAGAAGAGAACGAGAAGAGAAGGGAAGAGAAAAGAAAATACCGCTTACTACAATGTCGAACACCTCTAGGCATTCTTTAAATTTTCATTCATTTCAAGACTAAGACATGATGGCATGTTGATTGAATGAATGAGAGTTTGTTTATGCCAACGACAAGGTTATCTATTCATTAGCATTTTTTTTTTCGTCAATGTCTATTCCGCTCTTTTTTTTCTCAATATGAAATGTTTAGTCTTCAAATTCATTTTGTCCAGTTCACTGTGCTTTCCTCTTTCCCTAATAAATATTCTCTTAATGAACCTTTCACACCCTTCAATTCAATCCTCTAAGAACATTATTACCGTAAGTTGAACACACGTACATATATGTGCTATATAAAGGAAAAAAAAGGAAGAAAAGCAGATCATAATTTGACCGTAAAACACGACAGAGTAGTCACTATTGGTCATTTTTTCATTCTCTCTCTCTCGTGTTACATGTCATGCGTGAAGTAGTACTACCAATAGTTCATCATGAATTTTCACACATTCGATTACATCATCCAGACTTCTTTTTTTTAATATAAATGTCGTTCAATCAATTTCTTTTAGATAGACAAATCAAACTGATTAGTTTTTTTTGTTGTTGTTGTTGTGATAAAATGTATCATCGAATGTTCTTGCGTCGATCATCTATGTCGAGTATAAGCGAAGAATCGGAGACCGGAGATGATGATGAAATCGCCGGACGACACCCTCAGGACGATCAACTCAACAATTGTCTTGGTCATTTAAATACTTTTAAACAAGTTGCTTGTTTTTTAGTTCAAACAAAAAACCGAATTTAATATTTGCTCTTTTTCTTAAAGGAAATTCGAGATGCGTATCAAGAATTGACCAGTCTCGAGCAGCAAGCACGAATGAAAAGTCTGCCGTCTGATCAAGGTACGTGATTATATAATCTGAATTTCGAATCAATTCTCTTTTTGTTGTTAGATGATCTCGATGTTTTATTGATTCAACTTCACGAACTTGAAGAACGTTTAGATGAAAAAAAGAAAACTTCATTTATAATCAGTCAACAATTCGATGAAATTGATCAAACATTAGCCAATCTGACAAATGTGTTGAATAATGTCGAAATTGAATTGACAGATTCAGGAAATAGTTCATCATCGAGTGATTCAGCTCGTATACATGATGAGCATTTTTCTGACAGTGGTCTCTCGCGATCAACTGACTCAATTAGTTTACCATTGATTAGCCAGCAGATTTCCAATGCATCGAGTGTAACTAAAGTCTTTTTAACGAAAAGAAAATTCCGATATTTTGTTTTCAACAGATGCTTTCGTGTGAAGATCAACAAATTCGACTTGCCTTAGAAAAAATGCAGGAAGCGAATATTAAAAAATTGTTTATCAAAATTCATAATACTGATCATTCGACAAAAAACATTCTCATCGACGAAACAATGTCGATCTATCAAATCGAACTTCTTCTTTTTCATAAATATCATCTCAAACCAACATTAACTCATTCCATCATTGAAGATCTACCTGATTTGCATATCTACCGTGTTTTTGAAGATCATCAAAATCTCATTCAAGATGGTTTAGTTCATTGGCCACGTGATTCACCGAATCGAATCTGTTTTCGTGAATACGAAGATAAACATTTCGTTTTTCAAAAGCCTTTTCAATTCTATTCAACTCAAGAGAAAAATCCCGAAAACATTCTCATCGATTACATTTCCTCGGCGAACATCACCTTGCCCGATGATATCACGAGTTTAATCTATATCAAAGACAGAAATCGAAAGGTTTGGAAGAAATCGACGTGCGTTCTACGTCAATCAGGAATCTATCAAATTCCTAAAAGTTCATCGTCGAAACATGATTTCATTTGTTTGATTAAATTCGATTCGAATATGCAGTTGTTTCACGGGAAAGATTGGATTGAATATCTTCGTTCGCCAACTGAACACGGTTTTGCACTCAAATCAGCACATATACAGAAAAAATCAAGCAAATATATTCATTATTTATGTACGAATACCATCGAAGACTATCGACGATGGACTCATGGCATTCGAATTATTTTTCATGGCATTCAATTGTATAAAAATTATCAACGAATTTCTCAAATTGTCGATGAAAATCACGAGAATCTTCTTCATCTTTTACCTAATCAACATCATTTCAATTTTATTAATTCAACAACATCAGCTATGCATCACTCGATCTCAAGTATTTCGTTGCCAATCAATCAAATTATTTCCGAACGAACGGATTCATCGATTTCACTCGATGATTTAGATAGTTCACCGATGAAATATTCATCGTATTCATTAGGTAACAAATCTTCAACTCTCTTCAATATTCAAAATTCTTTTTTTTTCTTGATTTAGATCGATTCAAATCTCCGAAAGGTTCATTTCCACGTTCATCATCATTTCATTCAATAAAAACCAAAAAATTCAACGGCAAACTCTTTCGTACGAAATCAATTTCACCTCCCGATGGTTCACCGACAAAATCCAATGGTCACCTTCTCAAACGTTCGAAATCCAACAAAGAAATCTCATCTCGATCGTCTTCGATCATCCCATTTATCAATCAATGTATTCAAACAGATCGAACGCCAATTCATTTCAAACCGCCCAAACATCCTCCGCCACCAATACCACCGAAAACATCGCCGAGCATGAGCAATCATATCTATGATTCATTGCAACCGACTCCAATCCTCCCAGCGAAAGACTCGAGAACAGTAACAGATGTTTCTCTACCACCAACGAGAGTAACGGATCTCTGAATTTGATTCCGCCGGTGAACTCGTCGAGAAAAACATGTACAAATACGCGCACTATTGGTTAGATATAAACACTATATTATTATTGCATAAGATCAAGAACAACAACCACCACCACAAAAATTGTCTGTTTTTTTTTGTGTACAAAGCAAAGAGATTACATTTCGTTTTTTTTTCGCATTGATTGATACAAAGAGAAAATTCGTTTGAATAGAAATACTAAGTCGAAAGATTCATTCCGTGCGTTTACAATTCGCTGGTACAACGAAGAGATCAGTGTATGAAGGAAGAGAAGTCATATTGTTATTTGAGGGTGTGATAATTGTCGCGACACGAGCTGCTGCAGCTTGAGTGATTTCAGCTGAATAAAGTGAATCTGAAGAGAAATGATCAAGTTTATATGTTTCAATTGAGAAAAGAAAACAGGATTTTACTGGAAAGAGTGATTTGATTTGTGAGAAATCGAGGTCGTTTGGGATTGGGTAATAGTGAAGGATCGTTCGGAGCTGAATCGAGCATGATACGCAGCATTGTATCGATATCTTTACGTGTTTGTTGACTATGTACAGCAAAATCTGGTTGACCGTCATTTCCATCGGTTGGCATTTGATGAATAAAGTTCTACGAAGAATAAATTCAATTGAAACTTTCTTCAAAAGACACAATATACTTGTAATTTCTCAAGAATCGCAATTTGAATTTTGAGATGATACAAGCCAATATCACAATATGCCGCTAAGCCGTGTTTCAATTCTTGAGCAGCTAATTTCTGATGTTTTGCCCATTCATTCTCGACTTTGTTAAATAATTGCTTTTTCGTATGATCTGAACAATGATTATTGACAGCTTCTTGAAAAACCGATCGATTTCGATCGAAATCACTGAGAAGACTATTGTTTAACTTTTCCACCGATTTTTCCAAAGCATTCATCGAGTATTCTACATTCAAAAGAAATCTTTCATCGACAACATTCACAACTATTTCTCTCTCGTTTACCATTGAATATCCGCGAAGACAACTGACGTCTCATTGCTAATGAATCGATTAGGCCGGTTATCTCTTGCAGAGACTTACAACCGGATAATTGACCGATCTCATTTATCAATCGAGCGACTAGATTAAATCAAAGATACGTTTTGACATTTGACGAAGAAATTTACTGTGAATATCTGAATCTGGTTGATCGAGAGTTCGTTGAACAGATTTTTTCGTTCGATTGATTTGAATGAGAGTTGTTTGCAGATTTTTTCGGTATTTAGCTGTGTTATTCAAGAAGGTTTCGTGCGCTTCATTGACTCGACGTGGTTTTTTTCTAAACAAAAGAGAGAATCGAGCGTTTTTCTCTGTCAATCGTCTTACGAAAATCGTTTCCGCCAAGTCGACATTGCAAAAGACGTATGAACACGAGCGAAAAACGAAGTGTGAACAAAAGATTCGCTCGACCAATAACAATTCTAGCGCTACAATCGACAACAAACTCGTTCTCAATGAAACAGAAACGAGATGAACAAAAAAAAACGAAAACAATTATTTTTTCTCTGAACAAAAAAAATCGAAAATTAATTCTTTTCAAAAAAAAATATTTTCTACCTGCTTGATGCTGCCTGTGACAGGTAAGAGTTCATTACATTTGAAATCAATTCTCAATATGGCCGCTGTCATTTTTGTGCTACACCGATGACCTTCGACCGGTGATCGGTTGTTCTTTCTTCGCACTTTTCGAACGCAATCAACAACAATTTTTGTATTTTGTTTTTTTTTCTTCTAGATCCTTGGTCAATGGGTCTCATTTTACGTTTGTCCGTGTCTCTTTTCGTTTGTCTTCTGCTCTTCGGTAGTAGCCGATCGCAATTCGAATGGATCAGCTATGATAAAATCGATGAAATCATGGATCGAATGAATTCAGTGACGGCTGGTAATTGTTTTCAAAAACAACCGACTGAACTTCTCCTACCGGAAGAAGCTGTCTATCAAAAACCGTCGATTGAAATGCTTAAAAAAGACATCATCATGAGAAACAGAACACAATTACTCCACATTCGAAATATCGCGCACCGAAATGCACTTTTATATAGTTATCTTTTTCAACGTTTGTTTGATTTCGAAGAACCAGGTTTAACTTACATTCTTTTGCACAATGCCGGTAAGTTGTGAGACAGAAAACTAATTGAACTCGAGTTTGATTTGAATCTGTAGCCGATATAACCGGTGGTCGAAGTATGATCAATGGCTCAGGTATTTATTTCGATAAAGACATGTATTATCCACATTGGTATAAGAATTTTTTCAACAAAACTATTCCGTTATTCGGACCGTACGCTTGGCGAGCTGATGATTTTTATGGTAAACGAAATTGACGTTTTTGTTTTTGTTGCTTTTTGAATATTCGATCGAATAGACGCGTTTAATTGGAAAAATGAATGGACAAATCATACAATTCAGGAGGAAGACAGTGGTGCAGGTCGAAATCATCAATATACATCGAGATACAATCGAGCGAATGAATGGTACAGCAAATGGTTGCCAGATCAAACACGAAATGATCAAGGCCGAGGTGAGCTATTCGAAAAAACGGACGGAAAACAAAAAATCTTGATTTTGTTTTTCTCTTCTTGCGAACAGGTAAACCAGTTCATACAGTTCAATTGCTGCTAGCTGAACGGATGTATAAACTGCGAGATGTACCACAGAATATCGAGTTTTACGGGCCACCACATCCTGAAGATCCACAAGGTCCAACTCTATGGACACGACCGTATTTCGATTGCGGTCGATCGAATAAATGGGTTATCAGTGCAGTTTCACCCATCGTTGATATCTATCCTCGTCATACTGAGTATCGTCATTTGCAAGCCATGCGTAATTTAGCTGTTGCTGTCACACATATCGATTTCGTCATGATGGACATCAATCAATGTGCTGAAACAGGTCAAACCAATGCTCAATCGAATGATCCTCAATCGAAACAACCGAATCTATTCGGTGGAACGGATAAATGCAAGCCAACAACACGTTGCGAGCCGCTGTTTGGCTTCGGTTTTCGACGTGGTGGTTATCAATGTTTATGTCAACCAGGTTTTCGCTATCCGCCCTATCAAGACGGACCATTCAAAGGTTATATCATCGAAAAAGCAACTGCCGAAGAATATGCAAACAATTTCGATTGTTTAAAAGTCGAATTATACCAACAAATTCCACAGAATTTCTACCAATCGAATGTCGAAGTATTCGCTGCTCGAACACGTCGATCAGTTGATTACAATGCCGATCTAACGAACAACTCGATTTACTCAGATTTAAGTCAAGATCCTCTTCTTCCACCGCTGCCGAAAGTCAAACCAATCGAATCACCTCCGAAAGTGAACCCGATTGCCGCACTTTCTGCTTCGGCAACTTCATTTCTTCAATCGTCAATCCAACAACTCGCTAGTTTATCCGGCAAATTGGTCACTGGCTTCGATGATCCCGAATCTCATGTCAAACGAAGTCGATCGAAGCGTTTCGCTTACGAACGGCCAACACGCGTGGCATCGGTGATGCAGCTCTACGATCGTCTCAATCGCGATCCGAAACTGTGCGAATTGATGACCGAAGACGAATTGACGATGCCCGGCGATGTTCTCAACGACGTCGACATCCAATTCGAGCCTCAAGCTCGTCTAGCTTTGACACTCTCGCATTTCCTCTCGAGTTTCTATCAAGTTGTCAATCCTGCCGAGGATTTTCCGCTGCGTAAAGCCGAATTAGAACTCACTGATGAACAATTGATCGGCGAAGTTTTGGCTGCAGCTGGCGGCGATTACAAAGTCGTTGGCGTTGGCATTTTCTTCGATCGAGGCAAATTTCGAAATCATCGGTTGCCGTATTTCGGTCCCTATGCATTCCGTCCTGAGAAAGATATTAGCCGAAAGTATACGGTCGTCGATTGGGCTGGATTGCCCGATGGTTATGAAAATGAACTTTGGTTTCGAGTAGGACAAATTCGTTTTTTTTCTCAGTTCGATTAGAAAAATGATCTTTTTGCTCTTGTTAGACAATGAAAGCACGTTGGGCTACGAATGCTGATCGAGCGGAATTGACTGAATTCTGGTTGAAATTATTCATTCGATCGGATTATGCGGGTAACGCATTAGTTCATCATGAATCCGGTTTTCCATTGTACTCATACGCGCCTGAACTAAAGTAATACATAAATTCAACATTTGACATATGTTTATCGTTGTTGTTTTTTTTCGTAGACATGGTCAATGGTTTCCACCAACATTTCAATGCAGTCGAAATTACACTCTGCCACGACAATGGATTGTCACGTACGCAGTTCCATTCTTTGGTCTCGATGCGTTAGGCGTTAATCTTGAATTCAAGTAAATCGAAAATCGTTTTTTTTTCGATGATGTCATCATGTTTGTCGGTTCTAGGGGTGTTGTACGTGTCGATACGTATTTGAGTTATCTCGATATCAATCAATGTTCAATGCCTCATTACGTTCCGAATGCGTTCAAAGGCAGTGATCGTTGTGATTATCAAAGCACAGTCGTATGTCGAACACGAACAATATATTCGTAAAATAACTCTTTCTTTTTCAGTGTGAACCGATCTTCGGTCGAGGTTTTCGTCTAGGTAAATACAAATGTCGTTGCCGTCCAGGATACGAATATCCATTTATCGATCAAAACGACTTCTTCAATGGTGATGCCATGGATACACAATGGGGTATCCTAATGAGCAACAATTCTCTTATGTCACGATTCGATCAATTAAAATGTCGTATTGCTATTGCCAGTTCAATTCAACCATTAAACGTTTTTCTACTTTTATTCACTATATCATTTGCAATGTTTAACAATCGAGAAATCTTCTAATTTGAAGATTGCTTTTCTTTCTTTTTTCTTCTCGTGCTCATGTACATAGATTTAGTTTTGACGGTACATTCCACTGATTGAATCTTCATTTTCGTTTTTGTATATGATTATATGTTAATCGTAGTTTTTAAATAAATCATCTTCTTATTAAATAAATAATAATAAAAGTGTTCTTCGATAGACGACGATTCCATCTATCTAGTAATTGGATTGGCCTAGATTGTTTCTCCAATGAACAAGTATTTATTGTTGTTTCATCAGTCAGTTACACTTGAAATAGAAAAAAAAAAGAAAACGAGAAGTTCTTGCAATTTAATGCACTCTCTATAAAAAATCTTCAAAAACAGTCGATTGTTCGTTTTTTTTTAAACTTTTGAAAATTATGGATTCCGACGATGTACATGTTGCCGGAGATTTCTTTCTTCATCCAATGACTAGTGAAACTACGCGACGAAAAACATTTATTGAACATTGTCAACGTTTTATACCCGCTGAAACCATTGTTTATATACAATATTGTCTTCTACGCATTCCATTTGTTCTTATTTATGATTATTTATTTACCGATAAATTCTCATCGATATTTGACAGTCCATTGAAAGAATTCAATCAAAATGATAGTAATGAACCTGTTCTTATGTCAAATAGAACATATCATATGATATTTCGATTTATTTTCTATTTAAATATCAACATAACTCTACCATTATTTGCTTTGCTTGTCTTAGTTTTATTATTGTTAACAACTGATAAACGTTTAGTTATATTTTATAGTTATACAATATCATTTCTTGTGATCTATTTCGATTATCAAATGAATTTAATCAGTGAAAATACGAATACATCATCGATTAATATGTATATTCTTCAATTTCTTCTCTCGTCCATCTACATTCAAATGCTCAACATACGTCCACGTGTATCATCATACAAACTTCAAACACGTTTATGCCATTGCGCACCTTTAGTATTAGTTGTGACACGATATTTAAATTCATCGATATACAGTTTATATTTATTGAGATTCTATTATTTCATTTGGATAGTTGCACATTTATCCGAATTAATTATTTGCCATCGAACTGAACTTGTTGATATTCTTGGCATTCGTTCGATTGAAGAACTTTTTCATTTATATCAAAATCTTGGCTTTCAAACGTTACTCAATTATATTCAAACACGTATTCATATTGGAACATTATTGAAAATATTCTGGTTAACGAAAATTATCGTTCTACCATTGGGTTTTCGTGCGATTTACACAAATCCATTTCTCACAAATCTAACCGAAGCTAATTCAACAATTGAGAATTATAATGAAACAACGACGAAAACGATCTATTTTACAACATTATTCTACGGAACCGAGACAATGTTTACGTAGGTTCTTTTCTTTGTTTTTTTTGTTCTTTCGTTAAACATCTGTTGCATTTTTCTAGTTTAATAAGTTTAGCTTGTTTAATATCACATTTAATGAAATTGATTTCCCGTCGTTTATTTCATCTTCTTCATCTCTGGACTGAAGATGTCGAACAGATTGGTACAGTTGTTGGCATCATGTTTTTTCTCCTATTATTTCAATCGAATATCACTCATCTTGACCTTCATCGTCGACATGTACCTTTACTGAAAGCATTTAGTCTGTTAATTGTTGCATTATTTCATTTTATTCATACAATTCTCGAACCACAATTGCTTAAAGTTGCCATGCAAACAATGACCACTCAAATGGCATTTAATCAATCCAATGATGACCCTCCTCCTCCTCCTCAACAACAACAACAACAACGATCAAATGTGAATATTCTTCAATCATATCGTCATCGACATGTTTACACGTGTATATCAATATTAATCTTAGTTCTTATTTATATGATTTTCCTTTGGCAAATAACAACATTTTCGACATGGTTATTAGCAGTAACCGCATTTTCTCTCGAACTAATCGTCCGTTTACTTGCTTCACTTGCTCAATTTACTGTTTATGTTCTCGATGCACATAATCGTCTATCGAATGTCGAGTCATTTGATGAGTATCTCTTTCGTATCAAAGCCGTGACAGCGATATTCGAGTTTATTCTCGGTGTTTTTCTGTTATTCAATGGATTTTATATTCTATTTTTTGAATCTCGTGGTGCACTACGTGCATTTATGCTCGCCATTCATGCACATTTGAATATATTTAAAAATCTCAAACGTGGCTATCAAATCTTTCGCAATCGTAAATCAGCTTGGCACAATGTCAATCAATTGCCGTTAGCTACTGAACAACAAATCAATGAATACAATGATATTTGTTCGATATGTCATAATCCATTGGCATCGGGTGTCGCTTGTGTTACACCGTGTTCGCATATATTTCATCAGAAATGTCTGCAAAAAGCGTTCTATGCAACACAAAACTGTGCGTTATGTTCACGTCCGATTGTTTTCGAAGATAATCAACATCGAGACTAAACAAAAAACGAGTTCTTCGTCTTCTTTTTTTGTTCCTTGGAAAAAACAACGTTCTGTGATGTAAACTTTTGTTTGTTTTTTTGTTTGTTTGTTTTCATTCGCGTCTGCACATTGATGTATGTTGTTTTCTTTTCTTTTTTCAGATGCTAACTAATCGAATGATATTGATTTTCTATTGTTTATTATCATGTTTTAAAAGTTCAATTCATTATATTCATTTGATTTATTACGTTCAAACATATATTTCAATCTATGAAATGAATTTCTACGCATTTACACTTGTTGAATGTCTTTTTCTTGTTTGGAATTGTTCGAATGACATTCTATTTGGTTGGCTATCGGATCGATTGATTTCGGATCGATTGAAATCATTGAAATATCTAAGTATTGCTTTTTGTTTGTCATCGCTTTTATTTTGGTATCCGGTGAATGATTTACTCTCGATGAATTTACTTGTTAGTCTTTGTTTGTACGATAGTTGTTTGACAATGATCGATTTGAATATGAATTCATTGTTAATCGATTTGAAACAGATGAAAAGAGAACGATTAAGTTCGGCAAATGCTCTCGGAAATGCGATAGGTGATTTTTTTTGAGTAGAAATTAGACGTTTGCTTTTATATTCGAAATCTTTTGGTTGTTAAGGTGCGATTCCATTGTTGATTTCGTATTTATTTTGGTCATCGATTGATCTTCGATTGTTTCGAATTTATGTAACTATTTTAACAGTTTTGATTTTGTTTGGATTTATTTGGATTTTTAATTCGATGAAAACGCTTGTACTTTCGTAGGGAAATGCTCGATTTGTTCTTTGTTTTTGTTGATCTCTGTTGTTAGATCAAATCAACAAGTCGTTCCTAATCTTTGGCAATATTTGAAAACTCTTCATCGACAAAAGAATTGTGTCATTTTTAGTCTTGTCAATCTTCTTCAAGTCGGTTGGAAATTCTTGTTTTCGATTTGAATTCTACGCGTACATATTCTGCTCAGGTCTTTCATTGTCATTTCAATAGTAAAACAATACCATTGATTCTAAATCATTTCATTCCATTTCCGACATTGGCATCGATTGTTCTTGGTAATTAAAAAAAACATTCTCATTCGTTTTTTTTCCAACAAACGAGAAGATCTTTTCTCTCCTAGGTTGTTCATTTTTCGTTCCACATCTAACCAATCTCTATTTTCTTCGTCTATGTGAAACGCAGGGAACTTATTTTATAATTCGTCGTCTATTTTATTTCAAATTCATTTTCTGCTTTATTTTATTCGTTTCGGGAGAGAATTCAATTTATTTAGGTAGCATTTTCATTCTTAGGTAATTCATTTGAAAAACAAAAAACAACACAAAATCTATTTTTTCAGTAATCGAATATTTACCGAAGGAGTTTGTAAACTATCGGATTTGATTATTACTGATCTAATCGATGAAGATCAATACTTGTATCAACGTATTTCACCGATACCAACGTTAATTTTTGGTACAATGTCATTTCTATCGAAACCTGGTGAAACAGTTGCATCAATTTTCAGCTCGAAAATGAATCATTTTATTGAAAATTATTTTCTAATTTTAATCATTTGTTCATTAAGTCAGATTCTTCTTTGGAATCACTATCGTTTTCAACGAAATCGACAATTTATTATCTAAATGAATTTCCTTTTTCAGATTATATTCAAAACATCGGAATCTATGCGGTCAATACGCGATCTTTCCAATGTTCTGTTTTAAAATGGTATTTCATCTACTTGTTCTTCTCAACATATAAACAAGATCTCTTCACTATTCCTTAGGGTCATGGAGTTTCATCGGATACAACCGGTCAGACAGTCATCGAATCGAATTCGAGCGAGCATTATCTCGGTTTAGTCAATGTAATCAACTCTTTTGTTGTTGTTGTTGTTTTCTAAATTGATATTGATTGATTTAGTTCGGTAACACATGTTACTGTAATTCGGTGCTTCAAGCTCTGTATTTTTGTAAACCCTTTCGTGAACATGTTTTGAATTATCGTTTGACGCAAAAAGTTAAGAAAGATCATCTTCTAACATGTCTTGCTGATCTATTTCATACGATTATCAATGGTAAACGACGAACAGGCGCATTACAACCGAAAAAATTTATTAATAAACTACGAAAAGAAAATAGTGCATTTGATAATGATATGCAACAGGATGCACATGAATTCTTGAATCATTTATTGAACACATGTGGAGATATTTTATTAGAGGAAAAACAAAAATCGAAATCGAATCATCAGTTGTTGTCAGATGAAACATGGATTCATGAACTTTTTCAAGGTACACTTGTGTCGACAACCAAATGTCTCAATTGTGAAACTGTAAGATGAACAAAATAAATATTCAATAAAACGTTTTTTTTATTCAGGTGAACAGTAAAGATGAAAATTTTCTTGATCTTTCGATTGATGTCGAAGAAAATACGTCGATAACAACTTGTTTGAAAGTGTTTAGTAATATTGAAACATTATCGGGTGAATCAAAATATTTCTGTGAAACTTGTTCGAGTAAACAAGAAGCAACAAAACGGTAGTTTAAATGTAATTAATTCATAAAATGAATTATTTTCCTTCTGATTCATTTAGAATGCGAATCAAAAAATTACCAAGAATTTTAGCTTTACATTTAAAACGTTTCAAATACATCGAAGTATTTAAACAATACAAAAAACTCTCCTATCGAGTCGTTTTTCCCTTCGAACTTCGACTTCTAAATACTGTTTGTCATTTAACTATCGAAGAAAAACAAAAAACTTGTTCAAAATTCTTTGTTTCTAGTCTGAAGATTGTTCAAATAATGATCGAATCTATGATCTCGTTTCGTTAGTTGTTCACTGCGGAATTGGACCTAATCGAGGTCATTATATCGCTGTGGTTAAACGTGATGATACATGGCTTGTTTTCGATGATGAAACTGTTGATGTAAATTTGTTTTCAAGAAAAAAACAACGAACTTTTCTTTTGATCTTTTTC
>Ga0209915_1002933_pt1 | contig 15989 bp, 9 predicted proteins | sample ThiBiot_750_plan_FD_183952 | JGI IMG/M metagenome (GOLD analysis project Ga0209915, IMG submission 183952) | Wastewater bioreactor microbial communities from Cape Town, South Africa - Thiocy_cont_750_plan (SPAdes) | ecosystem: Engineered > Bioreactor > Thiocyanate-remediating > Anaerobic-Aerobic ... | reverse complement strand
CTTTTACTACTGATCAAATAAATCATACAATTAAAGTGAAAAAAAGCTATTAGAGAACATCGTTTGTATATCGATTATTCAGAAAGCAACGAATTATATTTATTAAGGAAACGACAATATATGTATTTCAATCTTTACTCAGTGAATTAATTCGTAATTCCTTGCTTATACTGACTATGTAAGCATCCGTATCATACCTTGTTAAACCTGAAATAGTATTTGGATCATATTTTTTCACTCGGCTTGTTTAGACACTTAATTATTGTTATACACATCAATTCTCATTATCAGCAACTTCCATACTGTAGTGAACATCCTGACAATCCCGAAAATCTACGCTAACACGTACTGTAACATAAAGAAATATGCTTTTAATACGCAATGCATTTTAAGATACTAACCAAGCTAAGGATCATGACTTTAGCCCACTCCATCTATTTTTCCATCAACACCAGTGTGTTCCGTATTTTTCAACAATCTAACCAACATCAAAATCTCTGGATGGAATTGAGACAAACCACTATCTGTACCGCGAAATTATCTTATATACATCAAATATCGAAGAAAAAACGCCTGATTTTCCTCTTCATTTTGAAAGTTATATCATCTAACAAACTTTTACTTTATTATGAGTAAATTTCTGATGTCACACTTTTCAATTTCACAACATTGGCATCTTTATCGATTCCGATTACACTCTCTCTCAATATTAATATTCAATTTATTTCATCAAAAATAATTTTTATCACAGAAAAGAACAAAGTTTATTCTAAAGAGATACGCAAACCAGTTCTGGTTTCCATCATATTATAGAAATACTTCTTGTTCTCATCTCCAATCTCGTTAGCTGAAAGGTCGAGTTGTGTAAGTGTCTATAGAGAGATCGAGTATTGATATCTGAAATGAATGAGAGAGTAGCTGCATAAGTTACCATATTATGTTGTAATGCTTGAGCAAGATGTCGAACACCTTCAACTCTAATCCGGTTCGATTGAAGGTTGAGTTGTGCAAGCGTCTATGGAGAGATTGAGTAGTGGTGTCTGATATACATGAGAGAGTAGCTGCATAAGTTACTGTATTATATTGTAATGCTTGAGCAAGATGTTGAGAACCTTCATCTCCAATCTCGTTAGATTTCAGATTGAGTTGTGTAAGTATCTATAGAGAGATCAAGTAGTGGTGTCTGATATAAACGAAATAGTAGCTATAAAGTTACTGTATTATGTCGTAATGCTTGACCAAGATGTCGAGCACCTTCAGGTCCAATGGAGTTATCCCAAAGGTCGAGTTGTGTAAGTGTCTATAGAGAGATTAGGTAGTGATGTCTGATATAAATGAAAGAGTAGCTGTGTAAGTTACTGTATTATGTTGTAATGCTTGACCAAGATGTCGAGCACCTTCATCTTCAATCTTGTTAGATTCAAGATTGAGTTGTGTAAGTGTCTATGGAGAGATTAGGTAGTGATGTCTAATATAAATGAAAGAGTAGCTGTGTAAGTTACTGTATTATTTTGTAATGCTTGACCAAGATGTCGAGCACCTTCAGCTCCAATGGAGTTATTCCAAAGGTTGATTTGTGTAAGTGTCTACAGAGTGATCCAGTAGTGACGTCTGATGTAAATGAAAGAGTAGCCGCGTAAGTTACTGTATTATGTTGTAATGCTTGACCAAGATGTCGAGCACCTTCAGGTCCAATGGAGTTATCCCAAAGGTCGAGTTGTGTAAGTGTCTATAGAGAGGTTAGGTAGTGATGTCTAATATAAATGAAAGAGTAGCTGTGTAAGTTACTCTATTATGTTGTAAAGCTTGAGCAAGATGTTGAGCACCTTCAACTCCAATCTCGTTAGATTCAAGATTGAGTTGTGTAAGTATCTATGGAGAGATCAAGTAGTGGTGTCTGATATAAACGAAATAGTAGCTGTGTAAGTTACTGTATTATTTTGTAGCGCTTGCGCAAGATGTCGAGCACCTTCATCTCCAAGGTAGTTCGATGAAAGGTCGAGTTGTGTAAGTGTCTATAGAGTGATCGAGTAGTGATGTCTGATATAAATGAAAGAGTAGCTGTGTAAGTTACTGTATTATGTTGTAAAGTTTGAGCAAGATGTCGAGCACCTTCATCTTCTATCCCGCTAGATCGAAGGTCGAGTTGTGTAAGTGTCTATAGAGAGATTAGGTAGTGATGTCTGATATAAATGAAAGAGTAGCTGTGTAAGTTACTGTATTATGTTGTAAAGTTTGAGCAAGATGTCGAGCACCTTCAACTCCAATGTAGTTCGATGAAAGGTCGAGTTGTGTAAGTGTCTATAGAGAGGTTAGGTAGTGATGTCTGATATAAATGAAAGAGTAGCTGTGTAAGTTACTGTATTATGTTGCAATGCTTGAGCAAGATGTTGAGCACCTTCATATTCAATCGTGTTAGATCCAAGATTGAGTTGTGTAAGTGTCTATAGAGTGATCGAGTAGTGATGTCTGATATAAATGAAAGAGTAGCTGTGTAAGTTACTGCATTATGTTGCAATGCTTGAGCAAGATGTTGAGCACCTTCATCTTCAATCCCGTTAAATTGAAGATTGAGTTGTGTAAGTGTCTATAGAGAGATCGAGTAGTGACGTCTGATGTAAATGAAATAGTAGCTGTGTAAGTTACTGTATTATTTTGTAGTGCTCGCGCAAGATGTCGAGCACCTTCATCTCCAAGGTAGTTCGCTGAAAGGTTGAGTTGTGTAAGTGTCTATAGAGTGATCGAGTAGTGATGTCTGATATAAATGAAAGAGTAGCCGCGTAAGTTACTGTATTATGTTGCAATGCTTGAGCAAGATGTTGAGCACCTTCATCTTCAATCCTGTTAGATCCAAGATTGAGTTGTGTAAGTGTCTATAGAGAGATCGAGTAGTGATGTCTGATATAAATGAAAGAGTAGCCGCGTAAGTTACTGTATTATGTTGTAACGTTTGAGCAAGATGTCGAGCACCTTCATGTTCAATCCTGTTAGATCCAAGATTGAGTTGTGTAAGTGTCTATAGAGAGATCGAGTAGTGACGTCTGATATAAATGAAAGAGTAGCTGTGTAAGTTACTGTATTATTTTGTAGTGCTTGCGCAAGATGTCGAGCACCTTCATCTCCAAGGTAGTTCGATGAAAGGTTGATTTGTGTAAGTGTCTACAGAGTGATCCAGTAGTGACGTCTGATGTAAATGAAAGAGTAGCTGTGTAAGTTACTGTATTATTTTGTAGTGCTTGCGCAAGATGTTGAGCACCTTCAGCTCCAAGGTAGTTCGCTGAAAGGTTGAGTTGTGTAAGTGTCTATAGAGTGATCGAGTAGTGATGTCTGATATAAATGAAAGAGTAGCCGCGTAAGTTACTGTATTATGTTGCAATGCTTGAGCAAGATGTCGAGTACCTTTAGCTCCAATGGAGTTATTCGAAAGGTTGATTTGTGTAAGTGTCTACAGAGTGATCCAGTAGTGACGTCTGATGTAAATGAAAGAGTAGCCGTGTAAGTTACTGTATTATGTTGTAATGCTTGACCAAGATGTCGAGCACGTTCAGGTCCAATGCCGTTTTCTGAAAGATTGAGCTGTGTAAGGGTCTAAATAGAAATAGAGGTCATCTGCAAGAATGTTTTGTTTGGGGAAAGTTGTGGGTGTGAATACATGAATGAGGGTAATTGATTAGAGTGGAGTGTCTATATGAAGTGTAGCAAATGAATGGTATTGTCCACTTACTCGAAATGTGTGGTACGAAAGTTGGATGGCATTTAAGCGTTGACAAATGTTGCTAGCGGAGATAAATAAACTTTTGTCACTTAAATGGTCGAATATTCGGTAGACTATGTCTACTGGTAATGTATGTAATGATGCGCACATTATTGTTTGATATTGGTTGTGGTGAATTTTGATCTGAAAGAATATTTGGGTGATAGAAAGGAAAACATGAATATTGGATAATTGGAAATCGTTATACGTAGGTTTGAGATGTTTATGCTGATTTAATGCTATTGGGATAGGGAATAATTTCGGTGAGATTTTTTGGTAATTTTTATAATATAAGTAGGACTTTGATATTTGAGATTTTACGGAGTTCTGTGACTACCAGAAGCGGTATAATAGGTGACGATGGCTATATGGATTTATTTGATACATTGAATGGAGCTTCTAGAGTTCCACATTTCGAAATTGGAAGGAAAAAAATAATTTATTTTCTGATGGTAAAGGATTGTTGAAGGGCGCATATTTGGTAGGAGAGATGATGAAATGCGAATGTTATCAGTCACAATGATAAGAAACACTCGGTTTCCAAGAGGACAAGCGTAATTCTATCATTGGTCAATATCCAACGAACACCTTTTTTTTGTTTTGCATCTTGAATAACATATAAAATGAATAGATAAGATTCAAATAGGAAGCAAATATTTAGTTAGGATTATTGCGTCTATGGAAAGGTTAAAAAATAGCTGATGGATAAACACTATTTATGTTAAAATCTCATTTTTGCTCTATAAATTTCTTTGTATTGATGTCATTGAAAAATCAGAGGTTTACTTAAGTTGTGTATTACTTGTGTTCTCATCAGATTTTGATGAAGTATTTCACTAAAATTTATTAAAAGAAATCGCACAATTAAAATGAAAGAAAACTACTAGAGGATGTAGAGTGTGTATCGGTGTTAGTACGAGCAAAAAATTGAGAAACTTGAAATGAAAATGCTAGAAGTACGTTTTGTTTTTTTTTCTTTGTGAATTAATTGCTAACGTTCGATTTCGCAGTCAGAATTGTCTAAAATTGAAACTAAACTCAGTCGTTTTCGTTCGACATCTGAGATAAGACGTTATCCATGAGAAATCCTCAACCTCGACTAGTAATAACTAGTAATTGTAATTCACAAAATTAGTTTCCGCCTTCACCCTCAAAGTCTATTTATTTCAATCAATAAATCTGATTTCAACAATTAATTTACGCCATGAAACCGCTGTTAAATCAAACGGTTTGAGTGTATTTCCTCGTGCTAATGTCCAGTTCTGTCTAAATTCAGTAGGAGCTTGTGGAACTATTTGTTTAATACCATCTAAACTCCATTCACACGCGCAGAAACCAAGTTTTGTACAATCAACATAACTTCTACACGTTGGACATAATGATATATCTGTATCTGTTAGAACGTTATATGTTTGAACGTTGAGTGGAATAATCACTTCTTCCTGATGAGCAACACAATTCCTTGAATTACAAATACCGATAAGAGATAGTCCACGTCCAAATTGACGCCATGCTCGAATGTCAGGAAGTGCAAGCAATGTAAATTCCGGCGTGATTTCTTCAAGTTCAATGATGGTCAATCCATCAGGTTGACGTTCACAACTAACTGTTTTCAAGAATCGACCAGGCAATAATAAAATTTCACTTTCTCCTGCATAATATGAATACTGTATCACATTTCGAGCAGTAGATGAGTTTATATGAAACAATGTTCGATTGCCAGTTTTCCCTAAGAAACGATTAACTTCGAGTACTTCTCTCTCATTTGTACACGAGCTAAAACCCCACCATGTTGTAGCACTATTCTTCTGATAAAAGTTGTCAGCAGCTTCATTCATACCACGATATATTTGCGTATCGACAGTAGGTAGTTTTATGAGAGCACCAATAAGTAGTCGTAAATACGGAAACCATACTTTTAAATTATCACGATTTTCCATACGAAGAGTTTTGTTCAATATATAATATAAACTTTCTTCACGCTCACTCCATTCCATTGTATAAAGCATAATTGCAGCTGCTTCGTCTGCACTGAGATCAGTAATACCATTTTGATTTCGTCCTAATGCAGTAATTACTTTTGGTTGAAGTGAACCTTCAGGAAATAACTCCTCGATTGGCTTGACAGCTTCTTGTAAAGACATTAATCGTTGATTTTCATATCCTTCAATAGGTAACAATAGTTTGTTCTTTTCATTTGAAACATCAGTTATTCGTCCAAACTTGAATAGCGCCATGTTTATATGCTGTAGGAAGTACACGACAACAAATTGTAATCTCTAGAAATGCGAATGAAGAAAAGAACGAATGTCGAAAGTTTCTTATCAAACACGTGTGATAAAAATACAATCATAATTCAGAAAGAATTGAAAATGGCTGTTTTTCGAAATAATTTTCGTCGAAAATATTTACAAAATCGTAAAGAATAATCCAATGCAGAAAAAAGACATCATACTATGAGTCATAGTTCGAAATATAAAAGAATGAAAATAATTTTACTGTGCATGTTTTATTTATAACTAAACTGTTTTGATGAGATCAACTACACGTTTGAATATAACAGTTCAACTGTTGAATGGACACAAGTATTCAGTGTTTGTTCAGCAAGATTTCGAACTTGAGGATTTTATAAGAGTATAATAGAGGTTAGTAGAATAACAAAGATTGGTCAGAACGAAAGCAAATACTTGTGGTTGATAACACCTTACAACAACATAACTAACTAAGTAGTAAACGATTTAGTAATCGAAAAATGGATATTATTCTTATTCTTTTCATTATTATTGTTGGAATTCTTCTAAAGAAATTGTTGACTCCATCGATTAATCCTTATCGTTTTCCTAAAATTCACAATTGGTCTCGACAAGGAAAATATTTCAATTTCGATGGTTATCCTGTATTCTACTATGACTCAAGTGTTCGTGATACTTCAGCAAATTCAAAACCAGTTCTACTTCTTCTCCACGGGTATCCAACTTCATCTCTAGATTGGATCGATATGCGAGATGAATTAGAAACAAAATTTCATCTCATTGCTCCTGATTATATCGGCTATGGTTTGTCAGCTAAACCAATTTCATTTTCTTACACAATATCAACACAAGTCAACATGATCGAACAATTGTTGAATTCGTTGAATATAAATCAATTTCATATACTTGCTCATGATGTTGGCGATACGATAGCTCAAGAATTTTTAGCTCGACAAATTGACGATCGAAAGTATATTATTCTGTCAACTGTCTTTTTAAATGGTGGATTATTTCCTGAAGCTCATCGAGCATTTATCATGATGAAACTATTAAAAACGCCAATAATCGGTGTTATTCTTCAAGCAATTATTCCTCGACATGCAATTGGCTCAGGAATAAATCGAGTATTTGGCTCGTCAACACAACGAACTCAACAAGAACTAGACGAAATGACTAGTTTATTGTTTTTCAATGCTCCTTACAATCTAATACAACAATTGCAATGCTATCTTAACGAACGTGCAGCAAATCGTGATCGATGGGTCAATGCAATCAATCAAGTACAAGCATTAGAAAAAAATCCGATTCGTCTTCGATTGATCGATGGACCTTGTGATCCTATTAGTGGCAAACATATGCTCGATCGATATCGAGAAGTAATTCATAATCCTGATACTTGTCTTCTACAATCGCATATTGGTCATTATCCAAATTTGGAAGATCCTCAAAATACATTAAAATATTTTCTTGATTTCCATTCAAATTTATCATGAATGTTTGGTTTTTTTTATTTTTTTAATCTTAGTAAAGTGACACAAAAAAAAACGAATATACATAAATTAGTCGCTAAATCGACTACGTTTGACTGTTGATGTTCCATCAGATTTATTTGTTTGACCCGTTCGTTTTTGGCTTACGGAACTCGGAACAGCTACTGAATGGCTTTTGAGACCAGTATCTGTCGCTGCAACCTTTTCATTCGAAAACAAAAACAATAGAAAAAAATATTCGATTACTAGGAATTGAAATTCATACAAAACTTGATTTAAATTGAGATTGATATGCAGATTTCATTGCTGCCATTCGATTTGATCCAGATGCACCACTTGATGACGATGAACCTCCACGCCAATCGGCCATTGGACCAACAGATGTTGTCTTCAAAAATTCTGCTTTTCGTGCTACTGGTGGTCCATCATCATCGAATGGGTTCGATGAGTCAACTGTTGTTGTTTTCGGTATCGATGATGACGGTCCACCACCCGATCCAAATCCGGGTCGTTCTCGTTGTACTTGAGTTCCAAGTGAAAAATGCTTTCCACCTCCATGCCGAGCTCGACTAGCTGCAAAATGACTATTCTAAAACCACATACATTCATTTTACTGATTTCAGTCTCAACCGTCTTTCGTCAACTGACCTGCATTGCCAAATTCAGTAATTCATTAGGTACGACTTGATTTGCGTGTTCTAAATTTCTCACAAGATTCGGTGCAAATTCTTTATCAGCTGGTGTTATTAACGTATAAGCTGTGCCTTTTTCTCCGGCACGACCTGTACGGCCGATTCGATGTGTATGCGTATCGATATCTCGTGCAACATCATAATTAACAACAGTTTTTATCGATGGAATGTCCAAACCACGTGCTAAATAAATTCATTTCTTTATTCGACAAATAAAACACAAAAAATAAAACGACAAACCTGCAACATCAGTAGCAATTAAAATCGGCATATCACGTTTTTTAAATTCATTGATAACTTGTGAACGATCGTATTGTGCCATGTCACCGTGAATTAAACCGACTGAAATTAAAATTCAAGTTGATTTTCTTCTCGAAAATTCAATCGATTATTTACCAGTAAAACCATTTTCTTTTAGATTCTTTGCTAATTCTGCACAATTATCTTTTCGTGTAACAAAAATCAACACTTTTCCTGCTGAAAGAAAACAGCAGATTGTCGAATTAATTAAAAATTCTGTTCGAACAAATACTAACACACAGTAAATTCAACTAGTTTAGATAGAAGCCATGTCCATTTATTCGGACCATTTGGAAACATATGAACAATTTGTTGAATATCTTGATTAGCCTTGATGAGAAAATAAAAATAAATTTTGAAAATATTCGCATAAAAATATGCTCTCGTACTTCGCCAACTTCACCTTGAACAATTCGAACAGGATCAGTGAGAATATCTCTTGCTGAAAGAAGCAAAACTATTTTCAAATAATAATATTTTCACTTTCATCTAACCTAATTTCTCGACTTTTTTCTTAAATGTTGCACTGAATAATAAACATTGTCGATCTGGACGTACGTGATCTGCGATCGAACGGACTTGTAGTTCCTTAAAAAATTCCCATTTTCAATATTCGTTTCTTTCAACAAGACGAATTCACTTACAAAACCCATGTCGAACATTCGATCAGCTTCATCAAAAATTAAAAACGTCACACGTTCTAAATTCGTTCCTTTCTTCTTGACTAAATCAATCAATCGACCCTAATTCATTAAAATCACAAAATTTACTCCACAACAATCCAAAACTTTCTTTCTTACAGGTGTACAAACAAGTATTTCGCATCCTTCTTGACAAGCTATGATTTGTTCGTGCATATTTCCTCCACCAAATGCACATACAGAATTGATATTATACGGTTTACCGTATTTTTTACATTCGAGATGAATCTGTTGAGCTAATTCACGTGTCGGAGCACAAATAAGAACGATTGGACCATCACCGGGTTTTAGTTGATCCTGTTAATCAAAAATTGAAAATTTCAATTACTAAACAAAAGATTTTTACTTGTGCCATGATGTGAACAATAGCTGGCCAAACAAATGCACCTGTTTTACCACTACCAGTCTTCGCAATTCCGATGATATCTCGGCCACTCAATGCAGTTGGAATTGCCTATTCGAAAAGTGTCATAATAAGAAAGAAGCGTTCGCTAGTTTTGATCATACTTGAGCTTGGATTGGTGTTGGAGTTGTGAACTCAGATTTTCGAAGTGTTTTCATAAGACGTTCGTCAAATCCGAAATGACCGAAACTACTAACCGGTCGAGGAATGTTTACTCCACGTACCTAAATCATCAAATCAAATGATTAATTGAATAGAATACAGAAATATTTCTTACGTTAATGCCAAGTTTATTTCGTAAATCATTGACTTGTTCGTTTGTTAAATTTCGAATGTGTTCATGTTCGCTGTAGAAATTCTTCTCAAAAGGTTCATACGAAATCTCCGAATGATAGATTGGCGGTAGTGGATCAATATGCTATATGAAAAACAAACAAACAAAATGTTTACGAAGATGTTTTTTTTCATCTTGATTTACTTTTGAAATTGCAGGAGCAATTAAATTTCCTACGAGAATTAAAGTAACGAAGAGAAAATATTCAATTTGAAAGAATTACCATCTTCATCATATTGTAATTCTCTATCTTCGTCATCATCATTATCTTCAATTGGTAGACCAGCAGTTGGATTTTCTTCTAACCAACGAAAATACGATTCTTGATCATCCTCTTTATCAATATCATCACGTGTTCCTCTACAAAACCAAACGGTTTAAATAAAAAAAATCAAATTCATCTACTTTTCTTGTTTCGTATCTTTCTTTTTTCCGATGGATTCTAAATCCTTTTTTGCTTGATCATTATTCGCTTTCATGAATTGTTCGAGTGGATCATCTTCATCATCCTCATCATCGTCTTCAGCTGCTTTTTCTTCAGCTTTATAACTCGGACTGCCCGGTGCTGGTTGATAATCTAAATCGTCATCGAATTTTCTCGTTTTCGGTTTAGCTGCAGGTGCATCATCGTAATCTTCCGAATCGAAATAACTATAGATTCAAAAATCTTTAGAAAATAAAAATCCAAGCGAATTATAAGCATACTCTTGTTCACTACGATGTGCTTGAGCAATTACATTCGTTTTTCTGACATTGGCTTGCACACCACTTGGTAAACTAGATCAAGTCACATTGCGAAAGATTTCGAAATTATGACAAAAATGAAATCTTACGGAAACAGTTTTTGTACTTTAGGATCAACAGGTCTATTATTGTTATTATATGACATTATCTAATCAATCACTACCAGTAATACAAAAAAAATTAATTCTTCTTCGATTCGATTTGAAAAAAAGACAAAATCACCGATTTGTCAGGCAAATACTCAAATGAAACTAACTTTGTTTTGCGTCTCATGATGTCGCTGTTCGTCGAACAATCCGAGCTGTTTCTCTTTCCAATTGAAATTCATTTATAGAGTGTAACCTTTTTGATATTTCTAAGTATGTCAGACATTGTTTATACTATAAGTCAATGTAATTATAAATAGATGTTAATTGACAGAATACTTTTTTTCTATTTCACGTCGAAAAAGCATAGATCAATAACAAAGAAAAGTATAACTTCGATTATTCGAATGACAATGAACAGGAACATTCGATGCGAAGGCTTTGTTTAGTCATTGAATTTTAGTGTTAGTTTATTCTTATTTTCATTGACATATGATTTCTACAAAGAAAAAAAAAGAACGAAAATGGCAAACAACAGTACCACTCACTAATAATTATCATTGTTCAAATGTCTATCAAATTTTGACGTTTTATATATCTCTTAATCGATTATATACAAACATGAAGCCTGTCATACTGTAATTTCTACATTCGAGATCAAAGATACATAAGACAACGAATCGAATGTGTGGGCAGATGCTCTTGTATGTATATATACATGTATGTCCGGTTTCGGATGCAAAAGGTTGTTAATATTATTACATTTCTCTCGTGTTTTTTTTTGTTTCAAACAAGTTCCGTGTTTCTCTTTCTGAAAAGCAAGACAAACGTGCCGCTTCCTTTCTGCTAATGTGATTCTATCATGAATGCTCATCTCAATTTCAAGATTGAAAAAAAAGAAGAAGAAGAAGAAGAAGAAGAAAAACGCATAATCATTGTCGGTGATCTGGTATGATTGAATAAAATAAGCCGAAGTATAAACACGATCGATTTTTTTGTTAGTGAAGACGACAGAACGAGTGATAATCGTCGATCAGCAATGAAGCTCACAGATCAAACGCAATTATTAAACAAACAAACATCCTGCCGAGTCTTCTTCTTCTTCTTCTTATCAATTGAATCAGTAGCAGCATTCCCATTGGGAAAATGTTTTCTGTGAGAAATAATTAACTGTTTTTACGAAAAGAAAACTTAGAGTTTGGGGAGACGTGATATTGCATTTGCGCGTCACCTTAAAAATCGAACAATACAATGTCAAACATGATAGCGCGCAAGCATACAAACACTCAACCGTGACATCAAGTAAAAAAACAAAGACGTGTGCTTATAGAAGAATAAGAAACGAGACCTCAACAACAAGGGGCCCGAGCCATTTTCCTAGTAAGCTAAAAAATCTGAATGGCGTAGAAAAACATTCGTTATTATCATCAATCGACCAATCAAATGTGTTTGTTATTGTCGAGGAAGAGAGAAAAAGACGAGAGAGCAATTTTTTTTCCTATCATTGGATAGAAAAAAAAAGAGAGAAATCGAGAGAGAGAGAGAGAAAGAGATAGAGAATAGACAAGAAAATGTTACGAGTTAACGAGTGAAACAACTTCAATCAGTCAATCGTACAAACACACATCATATTGACGATTAGCAGAGCTACACAACACATACGTTTCAACATACATCGACATCGACGAAAAAGAAAAACCAGAAGCTGATATTTGATTAACAAACCAGTCTAATTATTAACAATACAGGTGATTGAAAACTATGTTTAACTCATCAAACGATTGTTTTTTACCATCGCCCTCATCTCCTTCCGGTTTAATATTCAATCGACAAAATCATCATTCACGTTATCATCCGTACAATCGTCTATCGACAACATATTATCCAAATAATGAACTCGAACCTTATTCCTATGAAAATCCCAATCCCAATCATAATTCAACTATATCAAATTATGATCATTCATTAATCTCCTACGATTATAATCTACCATGGACAACACCATCGTCTTCATCTCTTGATAATCAAATCGGATTTGATGGACAAACAACAATGACAAATAACGTTAGCGGAACAGGTAGATTCGAGTTTCTCGACAGAGCTCTCTTTTTTTCTTTATTATCGAGCACAGGAAACTTTTTTATACATTCCAAGGTGCTCCTCGTGGCTTCAAACGACGTGTCTCAGCTAATAAAAAGGAACGCCGTCGTACACAGTCTATAAATACAGCTTTCTCCGATCTTCGAACTGCAATACCCAATGTTCAACCAGATACAAAACTATCGAAAATCAAAACATTGAAATTAGCTACGAAATACATCGAATTTCTCATGGATATTCTCTCGAAAGACGATCCAACAGCGATGCCAAGTGCATTCAAAGCTGAAATTATTAAAACACGTAAAGATCATCGAGATTTAATGAAAGTACGTTGTTGTTGTTTTCTTCTCTCCAATGAAAAAACATAAAAATCGATCTTTATTTCCTCCTAGTTCGATCCTTCACTATCGTCACGAAAAATCAAAGGTCGTACGGGTTGGCCTCAAGCTGTTTGGCAATCAGAACTAAATCGTAATGAAAATTTCCATCAACATTCATCATCAACAACAACAACAACAAATGAAAACGTACATTTACCTCCACCACTTGTAACATCGGGTAGTCTATCGAATTCGCCGACACTTTCTCAAAGTAGTTCATCATCAAGCAGCAAAACAAATACAAAACAACGTGCATATGACAAATCTTATTTAAGAAATAACAACGAAAAAAATCCAATGGCTAGATATGACAAATAAATACCAGCACGTTATTCATTGTTGTTTTTTTTCTTTTTTCTTTTGCATACCGGTGTTGTACATAGATTTGATGTGTGTGTGTTGTTCTTATTGTAAGAAATATAGATATATACATATATTAAAGTAAATGACTTCATTTAAACTCATTTCGATGCACTCAAAACATATCTAAACGTTTTATCTATCTGAAATTAATCGAGCGAGGACGATTTCGAAACTCATCAATATAAATTGCTTGAGGTGAAAACGAAGAAGATGTCAACAATGACTAGTTTATTCTAAGCCCTTGAACTTAATCACATGATGTAATCATTTAATAGATTTTCTTCGTCTGTTTACAAATATTCATTTCTTCTTCTTCTTTTGTGTACATATGTATCAACGAGAATATTATCTGTTTTACTTCTCTTCAACATCGCGTGAGATAGAAACTAATCAAAATCGATTTATGCGCGTGCGAGCAGAAACACACATATTGACAGTGTTCATATGGGACATGCTGCCAAATAGTGTCGTTCATTGAAATAGCTGAATAAATGTTAAACAAATAATCTAAGAGGTGGACCAAAAAATATAAAAACCAGCAAATACGTCACGAACAATTCAATTATTCATATCAAATTAAAAAGGAAAAATTTCTTCATATTAATCTAGTTAATCAATTATTCGTCTTCTTTATATCAACAATTGAAAAGGAAACAACGAAAGAGAAAGAAAGATCTGTTCATTATCAATCATTTTCATCGTGAAAGTAGAGAATAGAAAAAAAGAAAAAGATATAGCCAATTATCATTTGATGTATGAATAAGATTTGATATGAATCAACTCTTCTCTTTTAAAAGGTATACACTTTCTATTCTTCTTCTTCTTCTTCTTTGTTTTGTTTTGTTCATTGACTCAACAATGAAGATATCCTATGGACACGTATCAAACAATATATACATATACACGCGTGCGTTCTGACAAGATAATCATTCATCAATAACTACTAATGGGATGAATGTATCGATGACATCTAATCAAAATGATATATTTGCATGGAGAAGTTGTCTACTCGTCTTTTTTTTATTATTTAGAAAATTGAGCAAAGATTTTCATCACAAGATTTTTGTTCAACAAATAAAGAAAATGTTTCAACTAACAAATAAGCTATAATCGAACCGATCAAAGCTCCTAATTGAACGTTAACACCATACCAAAACATACCGTTCGATGAATAATTTCGAACGTAATTCGCAATAACTAACCGAGGATATCCTAAGAAAACATAGGTACTTAACCAAATAATTAAAACAAAAACATTGCCATGGTTTGTATGTACAAATGGCGGACATGGACTTCGAAATGCAATGAATAAATCACAAGAAAATGTTATCGTACCAACAATGATAAAACCAATTAAAAATCGTTTCGAAATCATTGGTTTTATCATTCCCAAGAGCCATATTAATGTGAACATCCACGGTGAAAGAATTGTCCCTAAGTAAAATATTTGTTGACCATATGGCATGAGAACATACGTAGAAATCGAAAGAAGTAAACCGAATAGAATTGAACTCGTATAAGTACAAGCAAATGAAAGTAAAATGTAAGACAATTTGGTTAAATGTATTGTTGATGAATTCTCTTCTGAAATAAATGCAATTGCAACTTCAGATTGTTGCTCATTCTTAGATTTGAACGTTGCTTTTGAGGTTATCTGTCGACTATTACTACCGATTGATGTCCATTGTAGAATTAGAAATGATATAAATGATATTGTTAAGAGGAAAAATAAACAAAGAAAATAAATTGAAACAGAAAATCGTGCAACTTCATAAACAGCTTCAGTTTGATTACTTGAATTTTCAATTTTTTCACACCGAACTTGCCCATTACCTTGAACGATTGCTAATAGACTTGGAATAATCGATGTTAAACTTTCGCCAAGAAACAGTGCACTTGTATATTCTTTTCGATACTTCTGTATATAATCAGCAAATGATACTGACGATGTACAATCCAGTAATGAAAGAAAAAAAGCTAATACAAGCAAGGCTAAACTATATTGTTGATTGAATATCATTGTTGTTTTTTTCCAGAAGAAAATCAAAAGAAAACAAGCTAACATGCCGATTAATATCACAACGTAATTAATCGGAATTGGATTGACTGTTTGTTTTTTCGCTAAACATTTTACTAGAACAAGTAATAACGGTGCAATATTGCCACAGTTTGTAATCAATGCTAAATAAGCACCTAATTTCCAACGTTCAGGTTGCGTTAGAACGATCTGAGGTAGTTCAGCGAATATGCCATTGATGTCTGTCCATGATGAAAGGAAAACAAGTGTAAGAAGAAGATAGGTTAGATATTCATTCCATGTCCAACGATTTTCGCTCATTCTAAAATATGCGACGTATTCGTGTAGATGAAGTAGAAATAAATTTGATCTT
>Ga0209915_1002929_pt1 | contig 16006 bp, 14 predicted proteins | sample ThiBiot_750_plan_FD_183952 | JGI IMG/M metagenome (GOLD analysis project Ga0209915, IMG submission 183952) | Wastewater bioreactor microbial communities from Cape Town, South Africa - Thiocy_cont_750_plan (SPAdes) | ecosystem: Engineered > Bioreactor > Thiocyanate-remediating > Anaerobic-Aerobic... | reverse complement strand
CAGGCCGGCAGCCTGGTCGTGCGCTCCAATGGAAATTGCGCGTCAGGCGCGAAGACCGGACTGGCCTGCGTGCGTCCGGAATCCATCCGGATCGAGGCGGCAGGAAAAACACCCGCATCGTCGGAAGAGCCCAATTCAGCCGCTGGGCAAGTGCGGGAAGCGATCTTTCAAGGGGCATTCCGGCGCTATCACGTGCAAGTCGGCGAACACCGCGTGATGGTGCAGCAGCCCGCGATGGCTGGGATCGGCGAGGCGCTTTCGCAAGGAGACGCCGTCCGGCTCAGTTGGCCTGACGACGCCGTCGCGCAGATCGAAGACGATGCCGATGCCGATGCTTAAGCGCTTCTCCCTCATGGCCGCCCCCGCGGGCCTTTTCATGGCGATCTTCTTCATCATTCCATGCGGGGTGCTGTTCGCCTATTCCTTCGGCCACACCAGCTACGCCGATATTTCGTTCGGCACGTCGCCCGCCAACTATCTCAGGGTCATTTCGGCGCCGCTGTTTCGCGAGGTCATCCTGCGCTCGCTGGAGGTCGGTTCGAGCGTCGGGCTGGCGTCCGTCATACTCGCGTTTCCGCTGGCCTATGCCATCACGCTGGGGCCGCTGAAACGCGCCGGCACATTCATAATGCTCCTTGTGATCGTCTCTTTGTTCACGGCCTACATCGTGCGCATCTATGCGTGGCGGACGCTGCTGGGCCGCAACGGCGCGATCAGCCAGTTGCTGACCGCCAGCGGCGTGACCGGCGCGCCCCTCGAGGCCTTCAGCTACAGCAAGGCAGCGGTGATCGTGACGCTGACCAGCATCCTCGTGCCGGTGGCCGTGCTGCCGCTGACATCGGCGCTTTCGGGTGTGTCCTCGCAATCCATAGAAGCGGCCAGGAGCCTCGGGGCCTCCGCTTTCGAGGCCTTCGTTCGCATCACCATTCCTTTGGCCAGCCGCGGTATAATATCGGCTTTTGCGCTGACTTTCGTCATCGCGGCGGGAGATTTCATCACGCCGCAGCTTCTCGGCGGCCCGCGGGCCCAACTGGCGGGCAACGCCATTGTCGACCGTTTCGGCCTGTCTTTCGACTGGCCGCTCGGCTCGGCACTGGCGTTCACTCTCGTCGTCACGCTGGGCCTATTCCTGTGGGTGCTGACGGCCTTGCTGCGTCGCCTCGGCGTCAAGGATCGCCCATGAAACAAGGACGCCTTTCAACCCTCGCCTTCAGCACCTACGTGGCGCTGCTGCTGATGTTCCTGTTCGCGCCGATCGCGATCGTCGTGCTGTTTTCCTTCGATTCCAAAGGGATCGCGGCTTTCCCGTTCAAGGGGCCGACAATGGAGTGGTACGCGGCCGTCGCCGGCGACCCGATCATCCGCAAGGCGGCGCTGAACAGCATCATCGTCGCGATCGGAACGACGATCTGCTGCATCCTGATAGGGACCTCGGCCGCTTTCGTGATCGCCCGGTTCCGCTCCCGCAGCGCCTCCGCATTCGCCGGGCTAATGGCGCTGCCTCTTCTGCTGCCGCATCTCCTTCTCGGAATTTCGCTGCTGTCGTTCTTCACGAGCCTCGGTATAGGACTTTCCGTGCGGACCGCCATCGTCGGCCACGTTCTGATCACCTTGCCTTTCATGGTGTTCACGCTCAGCAGCCGCATAGCCGGCCTGGATCCCCAGATCCAGGAAGCGGCGGCGACGCTGGGCGCCGGCCCGGCGCAGGCCTTTTACAGGATCACCCTGCCGTTGATTCGCAGCGCCATGGTCGGCGCGGCGCTGCTGGTCGTGGCCTGGTCGCTCGACGAATTCAGCGTCTCCTTCTTTACGATCGGATCGGACAACACCTTGCCGATTGTCATCTGGGGGCAGATGCGGGCCGGCATCAGCCCCACGGTCAACGCCATATCGGCACTGATGGTGCTGACGACCGTCGTCCTTGTCTGCGTCGTTCACCGGCTATCGGACATCCGCTTCCGGTGAAGACATGAAGCCCCTCATCGGAGACTTTCGGTAACTGCTTCATTCCATAGTCAAATGAGAACCTGAACATGACCAAGTCAACTACTCTCGATCTGACCGGCAAACGCGCCATTGTGACAGCAGGTGCGAGCGGCATCGGCTATGCCATAGCCAGTGCGATCCTGCGTGCCGGCGGCAAGGTGCATGTCTGCGATGTGGACGGGGCTTTGCTGGCGGGTCTGGCGAAATCCGATCCGGCGCTGACGGCTTCTTTCGCCGACGTGGGCGATCCGGCATCGGTCGACCGCATGTTCGATGAGGCGCTCGAAAGGCTGGGCGGCCTCGACATCCTGGTCAACAACGCCGGTATCGCCGGACCGACCAAGCTGATCGAAGACATCGAGGACGAGGAATGGCGCCGGACGATTGATGTCGACCTGACCGGACAGTTCTACTGCACACGCCGTGCGGTGCCGCTGTTCAAGAAGGCGAGATCAGGTTCGATCGTGAACCTGTCGTCTGCGGCCGGTGTTCTCGGGCTGCCGATGCGCGCACCCTATGTGGCGGCCAAATGGGCCGTCATCGGGATGACCAAGACGCTGGCGATGGAACTCGGCGAATACGGCATAAGGGTCAACGCGATCTGCCCCGGCTCCGTCGAAGGCGATCGCATGGAGCGGGTGCTCGCCGCCGAGTCGGTGGCCCTGAACGTCGACCCCGGTATCCTCCGCCACAACTACGTGAAGCATACATCGCTGCGCACCTTCGTGTCGGCCGACGACATTGCCAACATGGTTGTCTTCATCTGTTCGGACCTTGGCTCGAAGATTTCCGGGCAGGCGTTGTCGGTGGACGGTCATACCGAGACCCTCGTCGCGCGGGATTGATGCCGGCCCTGCCGCTCGCCCATCCAAGAACCCGGAGAATCTCATGAGAAGCGAAGTCATCATCACCTGTGCCGTTACGGGCGACGATTCCAAGGTCACCAAGAGCCCTTATTGCGCGGTGACACCGCAGGAAATCGCACGATCGGCAATCGATGCCGCCAGGGCCGGGGCGGCGATCGTTCATATCCATGTCCGTGATCCTGAAACCGGCATCTACAGCATGGACACGAAGCACTATCGCGAGGTGGTCAGGATCATCCGCGAAAGCGGAACCGATGCGATCGTCAACCTGACCGGCGGCGTCGGCGGCTATGTCTACGTCTCTGATGACGGAAGGCTGCTGGGCCCGGAGCACGGGACCGACTTCGTGAGCCAGGAAACCCGTATGCGTCACGTGATCGACCTGGTCAACGAGGGCAAATATGCGCCCGAGATCTGCACCGTCGACTGCGGCCCATATAATGTGGGCGAGGGCAACCGCACCTATCTGTCGACGCCGGATTATGTGCGACGGGGTGCGCGCCTTTGCCGGGAGCTGGGGGTGAAACCGGAGTTCGAGGTGTTCGACACAGGCCATCTGTGGCTCTGTCAGAAGATCGTCGGGGAAGGTCTGGTCGAAGACCCCGTAATGCTGCAGCTTTGTGCGTCAATTCCCTATGCCATGCCGGCCAATATCGGTCTGCTTGCCAGCTTGGTCGCCACGCTGCCTGCCTCCACGCAATGGGCCTCGTTCGGGATCGGGCGCCTGCAGATGCCCATGGTCGCGCAGTCGGTGATGCTCGGAGGCCACGTTCGGGTAGGCCTTGAGGACAATCTCTATCTCTCGAAAGGCGTCTTTGCCTCCAATGCCCAACTCGTGGAGCGGGCCCGGACAATCATCGAAGCGATGGGCGCTTCGGTGGTCTCCCCGGCCAGAGCCCGTGAAATGCTGAAATTGAGGAAGAACTAGGTCGTAGTGACGGACGCTGTCCGCAAGCTTTGAGATTGGAGGCCTTCCGCCGCGGGTCGCGCTGCAGGGAAACGCACCGGTTCCTTCGGATGAAATTGGTCGCCCGCAGGCTCAGAATGGGGTTGACTTGAATGACGGACCTTTCCTTCCGATCGATAGAAACCTTTCGCGGGGTCGTCTATCCATGGCATTGCGATGCCATGGGTCATATGAACACGCAGTTTTATGCGGGTCTTTACGACGGGGCCACGCTGCATTTCCTCGCCTTGCTGTGCCCGACCGCCGAACTGCAATCCGCAGGCTGGGGCTGGGCCGACGTCCGACAACTGATCGAGTACAAGCGCGAATCCGTGGCCGGCGACTTGCTCGTTGTTCGCTCCACCCTTACGCGCCTCGGGAACAGGTCCATCGAATACCGTCACGACCTCGTTGATGCCGAGACGCGAGAGGTGCACGCGACCAGCGAGCAGGTGACGGTCCTCTTCCATCTGGCGCATCGCAAGGCCGTACCTCTCAGCGACGCCATCCGGAAACGTGCCGCGGCTCTGCAACCCGAAACGGCTGCACGGTTGGATGCAGACAGGTGACGGCCCGGAACCTGGTCGACGCCACCACTTCGCGGGCTCGGGATCGCATGGATCACGTCCCTCGCAACTTGCCGGATAAGTGATGATCTGGTCCGGGGTGCCTGAAATATGGAGCAAGGCCAGGGTGGTCCCCGTCCGCCTGCCATGGTTGGGTCTGCGCATCCTTTCCCAAAAGCGTGTTCGGCGACAGCTCGTGGAAGCCGTGCTACGAATATGGGACTGAGTTTGTGCGGCAAGGAAACTATCCCGGATGATCTCGACAGGTCTTTTGGAGCGGGTTCTCCTCAGGCTCGATTTGAATGACAGCCCGAGCATTGACCTCGGCGGCCTCAATCGGATTGTCGCGGCGTTTTCGGCCGGGATTTCCAACGACAATATCTTGAAGCGGATTTGGCTGGTTGGCGAGCGAAGGAGTCCGGTCACCGGCGGAGAGCCGAGCGAGTTCTTCGAGAACTGGTTGCTTCATGGGACAGGCGGCACTTGTTTCCCGGCCAACGGGGCTCTTTTCGCCTTGCTGGCTGCGCTTGGTTTTGATGCGCACCGCCATCTGGCGTCAGTCATGATGGAAGGCATCGAGACAGATGGAAATCACGGCACAGTCGTCGTTCGGGTTGATGGCGCCGACTATCTGGTCGATGCTCAGCTTGCCGCCTATGCCGCGCTGCCGCTCGTGATCGGCCGCGAGACATCAACGGGCAGCGGAATTCACGACATACGTGCGGTTCCTGTGGGGGAGGAATTCGATATTCAATGGTATCCCGGATCCAATCGGCAGACGCCGATGGTCACGCGCCTCGATCTCAATCGCGGACCGGTGGATCACCCCGTGTTTCTTGCACAATATGCGCTTTCGGCCTCAAGGGACCGACGGCGTTCGCCCTTCAACGATGCCCTATTCGTGGGCCGGCATTTTCCCGATCGCATTCTCAATGTCGGCCGCGGCGCGCTGACTGTGGTCTCTGCAGACAACACCGTTTCGAGACGGCAGATATCGCTTGCCGAACGGAGACAAATCCTTGTCGGGGATTTCGGCGTTTCAGTGGAAATGGTCGATAGGATCCCTCCGGATGAGGATGCGAGTGCCTGATCTGTCGAAATTGTGACGAACCAGGAGAGGGAAAGCCGGAGAAGCCTCGTAGATCAGGGACGTTCGGTAAGCGCGCTGGCCGGACCGGCATCAGGGCATGGGGATGCCTGGCGAACAAGCACCGTCCCATGCGATTGCATTGCAGTCAGCTTTTCATGAATGCCGATCAAGCCAGCCTGTGAGCGTCGACATGAACTTCGCGGCCTGTTCGATGAGAAAGAAATGGCTGCAGCCATCGAACATGACCACCGTCGAGTTGCGGATGCGCTCCGCCATCCATTGTGTGCAGGTCGGGGAGCAAATCGGGTCGCTTGCGCCGCCCATGATGAGGGTAGGGCATTCGATACGGTGCAGTTCCGAAAGCGTGTCATGATTCAGGCAGGCGAAATTCTGTTGGATGTAGCAGGCCTGTAGCCGCGTCTCGCCGCCAATCAGATGTTCGATGCGCGCGACCTGCTCGCGTTCCCTGTTGTAGAATTCATAGCCGACGAAGTTCTGGATAGAGTGGCGGGCGTGGTCGGCCCAGCTGTGGCGCCATTCGAGCACCTCGCGCATGTTTGTCAGCACACGCTCGCCGATCGGATCGAGCTTTGCGAATGAGGCGCAGAGGACCAGCGAACGTATGAGCTCCGGGCGCTGCAATGCCACGATCTGTGCGATCGCGCCCCCCATCGAGCGACCAACGACATGCGCGTTGGTAAGGCCGAGCTCGTCCATGAACCCAATCGTATCATTGGCCAGATCGGCAGTCGTGACCGGCTCGTCGACCTGAGTGCTGCGGCCCGCGCCGCGGTTGTCGAACGCAACGACGCGATACCGGCCTTTCAGCGCCTGGATCTGCGGCGCCCAGGCGCTGACGTCGCCTGCCAGACCGTGGATGAAAAGGATGGGAACGCCTGCGCCTTCATCGATGTAGTTGATGTCGTATTTTCCTATACGTGCCACCGGCATCGTGAAGCCCTCCCGTGATTTCTCGACTGCCCCATTCTGCCGCCAAATGACGCCATGGAGCGAAATACGCCCATATCACTGATACATCACAAAATAAAGCATGGTTTGGCGTGCCGTTGCAGCGGTGGGGCAATCGGCATACACGAATCCCGCAAACCGGCGCTGGAGAAGAGCAATAGGCATCCTATTTCACAATGTCTATCAAGGATGTACCCGATGAGGCGCTTTTGGATATCTTGGCCAATCATGGGATTGGCAAGGCAGCGCAGGAGCCTGCCGCTGTCGGATTTTCATTGACTTAATATATCATGGATTGGAAAACTCGCCGCAAGACAGACGTGAACGACAGGAGGAGCTCCCATGTCAGCGGCAGAACGGTCCCTCGACGGCGAGGTCGAAACTCATGGGCATTTCATCGATGGCAGTGAGGCGGCATGGCAAGGCGTCTCGTTGCTTGACGTGCATAATCCGGCTAGCGGCAGGGTGATCGCGCGAGTGGCGCACGGCAGCGCCGACGACGTCGACAAGGCGGTCCGGAGCGCACGCGCCGCCTTCTCGACCGGTGAATGGAGCAGGATGGACACGAGGACGCGCGCCAGGCTCGTCAACAAGCTGGCCGATGCGTTCGAAGCCAATCTGGAAGAACTGCATCACCTTGAGACCATGAACAATGGCCGGCCGCTCAAGGAGACGCGAGCGCAGCTGCGTCGCCTGCCGGACTTCTTCCGCTATAACGCGGGGCTCGCGCTGTCTCGCAGAGACGCGGTCATCCCTGTGGAAGGCGACTACCTGAATTACACGCGGCGCCGGCCATTGGGCGTGGTGGGCAATTGCACGCCCTTCAATCATCCCCTGATGATCCTGTGCAAGAGCCTGGCTCCGGTGCTGGCTTCCGGCTGCACCACGGTGGTCAAGCCTTCCGAATATACCCCGCTCACCACGCTCGCCTTGGCGCGCATCTTTTCCGAAGCGGGGCTTCCGGATGGCGTCTTCAACATCGTTACGGGGCTCGGCGCGACGACCGGAAAGGCGCTTTGCGAACACAAGGACCTGGACAAGGTCGTGCTCACCGGAGGCACCGAGGCAGGCCGGATAGCCGGCGCGAATGCGGGGCGCAATTTCATGCACCAGACGCTTGAGCTGGGCGGCAAGACGCCGGTCCTTGTATTTTCGGATTTCGAGATCGACCGGGCGGTCAACTACGCCGCCTTTGGCGCGTTCATCGGGGCCGGACAGACCTGTATTTGTGCCAGCCGTCATATCGTTCATCGCGACATCTATGACGAATTCGTCACGAAGCTGTCCGCCAAGGCCAATGCCATCCGCATCGGTGACCCTTCCCTTATTGAAACACAATTGGGTCCGGTGATTTCGGAGAAGCAGCGCAACCGCGTACTCGAATATGTCAAGAGCGGGCTGGAGGAGGGCGCCCGCCTTGTGGCCGGTGGTGGCATACCGGAGGAATTGGCCGGAAGCGGTGGATTTTTCGTGCGGCCAACCGTATTCGCAGACGTGAAGCCCTCCATGCGGATATTTCAGGAAGAAGTATTCGGGCCGTTCACCACCGTGACGCCATTCTCCACCGAGGAAGAGGCTGTCGCACTGGCCAACAACTCGCCCTTTGGGCTTGCAGGGGCGATACGAACCAATGACATTGCCCGTGCCCACCGCGTCGCCGCGGCGCTCGATTGTGGAATTGTCTGGATCAACGATCACCACCGGCTGGATCCGGCTTCCCCATGGGGTGGCGTGAAACTCTCGGGCATCGGGAGGGAAAGCGGACTTGAATCTTTCGATGCTCACTTCGAGGTCAAGAGCATCATGGTCAATACCGGTGCCCAGCCCTTCGACTGGTACGACAGCCCTGCCGACCAGGGTCGCCTCAACTGAGGTGGCAAGGCAAGGCGCGCTTCCTTCCTATAGTGATACGAAGCCACGCAGCGCCGACAGAAAGGCGTCGGGGTTCTCCAATGGCGGGCAGTGTCCGCAATCCTCGATCACGCTCAAATGAGCCCCGGGGATTCGTTTCGCGATGACGCGGTTCAACTCCGGCGGGGTTGCCTGATCCTTGTCTCCGTAGATGACCAATGTCGGCGCCTTGATCGCCTCGAGCAAGGGCACGAGATCGCAGGTAGCCAGGAGGTGACATGCGGCGAGGAAGGCATCCGGCTCGACCCCGAGCAGGACCGCACGCCTCTCCTCGATCACTTGCGGTTGACGTTCGATGTACCCGTCATGGTACACGCGGCGTGCCGCGATGGTGGCGATTGCGGCCATGCCTTCGGTGCGAACCATATCGGCCATGGCAACGAAAGCCTGGCGGCCCTGAGCCGGGAATGCCGCAGCGGCGTCGACTATGACGAGTTTCGCAAGCAGGGCCGGTTCTTTGGCGGCGATCGCAAGCGCCAACGTGCCACCGAAGCCGTTGCCGAGGAGCGTCATGTTTCTCGCAATGTCCCACTCGCCTATGGCCCCGGCAATCCGGTCGACATAGGCTTCGATGGTGGCGGCAACAGGACGCGATCGATGAAAGCCGGGAAGATTGATGAGCGTGACCCGATGGCGTGCGCAAAGGTCCGGCAAGACGGAAGCGAAGGCAGTGCGATCGCTCAGCAGCGAGTGCAGTATCACCAAGTCGTCGCCGGATCCGGATTGGACCGCCGTAAGGCTGCCGTCGCGCGTCGTCAATTGTTGCATTTCGATCCCGCTCCCCGTCGCTATCGCATCACACTGAGATATCTCAGAGCTTAGATCAAGCGCGTTTGGCCGGTGGAAGCAAGCGCAAATCCGTTACAGGCATCAACCCAAAACGTTCCATTGAGCTTGACTTGACGGTCGAATATTGGACATGGGACACATGGCTCGCAATCCATAATTTTTCGGAGCAAGAATATCAGGTATGAGCAAGCGCACGAACGTTAAGCGCGAGGAAGTCTATCGTCAGCTTCGCGAGGAGATGCTTACCTGTGCCATAATGCCAGGGCAGAGCCTACATGAGAATCATCTCGCCGACCGCTTTGGCGTGAGCAAGTCGCCGATAAGGGACGCCCTCATGCGGCTCGAAGCAGACGGTCTCGTCACCGTCCAATCGCGAAAAGGCTACAAGGTAGCGCCCGTATCCGTCGCGGACGCGTCGGACATGTATGAATTGCGATCCAAGATCGAGGAAGCCGTGGTCGAAATCGTCTCGCAGACCGCCACTGATGAAGAATTGGCTTCCCTCGATCGGTTCCGCAATCCTGACGCCTGGACGCAGCATGGCGGTTTCATTGCATATAATCGCGAATTTCACTGCGCCATGGCCGCCATGTGCAGGAACAAGCGGCTGAAAGCCATTGCGCTCGATCTGATAGAACAGTTCGATCGTTTCACATTCATCAGTCTGGCCGTCATTGGACCACAGCACTATGACAGGCCCCTGTCAGACCATATTGCAATCATTGACCAGGTACAGGCGCGCGAGCCCAAGAAGGCAGCGCGCCTGGTGAGCCAGCATCTCGAGCGCGGCCGCAAGCGGGTGGTCGGCGCATTGAGCCAGGCCGCGGTCATCATCTGATCGCATCGTGCGCACCAGAGGGTGTCCGGGACGAGTCCTTACGGGCGGGCGTCCGGATACGGCTCAGGTGTGATACATCAGACGAGGCTCATGGTCCTCGTTGCACGCAGCCCGGTTCCGGCCCGTATTGAATTCGGCATATCGTCGAATTCAATAGGGATTCGCTGTCTGCCTGGAACCATCTCCGGCTTGACATGAGATATCACAGCTTGCATCTTTGCCATCGACATGAGGCAGCTGAGGAGAGCTCCTCGGGCAGGGAGAAGGCCATGAAAGTCGAAACCGTTGTCTCGGATAATGCGAAGCCGCTGGCGAATTATGTGGAGGCATACCGGGTTGGCGACTTCGTGTTCGCCTCGGGGCAGTTGGCGACCGATTTCAAGACAGGCATTCCGGTCGAGGCCAGGACCAATCCGCTGTTCCCGTTCTATGGTTCCGACATAAAGCTGCAGACCGAATACATCCTGAAAAATCTGCAGCGCACCTTCGAGGCGGCAGGAAGCTCTCTGGATAATGTCGTCAAGTCTCAGGTCTTCCTGACCAGCCTGAACGACTTTGCCGGTTTTGACGAGGTCTGGAAGAAATACTTCAAGACGCCGCCCTCGCGATCCACCGTGCAAACGACAGGCCTTCTTATCAGGGACGCGCTCATCGAAATCGACCTGATCGGATACGTTCCACGCTCCGGCCTTAAGGCGGAAGTCATCAAGTCCGACAACCCGGCGCCGCTCGCACATTACACCGAGGCGTACCGCGTCGGCGACATGATCTTTGCTTCAGGCCAACTGGCGACGGATTTCAAGGAAGCGATCGCTCCGGCTGCGCGTCCCGCGGCCGGTCTGCCAGGCCATCCTTCCGATATCCGCTTGCAGGCCGATTACATCCTGCAGAACCTGCAGCGTACGTTCAAGGCAGCCGGAAGCTCGCTCGAAAATATTGTAAAGGCACAGATTTTTCTAACGGACATGGCCGATTTCGCAGGGTTGGAGGAAGTCTGGCGCCGCTACTTCAAGATACCTCCCGCGCGCTCGGTTCTCGGTACCGGCGGCTTGCTGATCCGCGGCGCACCGATCGAAATAGACCTCGTCGGCTACGTACCGCGCGATGGTCTTGAGGCCCGGATCATCAAGTCCAGCGTGCCGGCCGGACTGGAGCATAAGAGTGAGGCCATCGCCCTTGGCGATCTCGTCTTCGCATCGGGCCAGTTCGCCGTCGACGCGAACGGCGCGATTGCAAAAGATGCGCGACGCAATCCTGATTTCCCTTACTACGGTTCCGATATCAAGTTGCAGACGGACTATATCCTGAAGAACCTCGGCAAGACCTTCGAGGCGGCGGGCTCTTCTTTGGACGACGTAGTCAAAAGTCAGGTCTTCATGACAGACCTGCGTAACTTCAACGGCTTCGACGAGGTCTGGAAGCAGCATTTCAAGGTTCCGCCTGCGCGTACGACGATCGGCACCACCGCACTCCAGGTCGAACATGCGTTGGTCGAGATCGATCTGATAGCGGCAAAGCGGTCCTGAGAAGGCGCGCTCCGGTGTCGGTCGTAGCCCAAAATCCGCCTGCGCGCAGCCTTTCGGATTGGACATTGTCGGCCCGAGGCGTGACGAAGCGCTTCGGCAACGTCCTCGCCAATTCGGATGTCTCGCTCGATCTGCACGCGGGCGAGATTCACGCGCTGCTTGGCGAAAACGGAGCCGGCAAGTCGACGATCATGAAGATCCTGTATGGGATGATCATTCCAGACGAGGGCGCGATCGAGATCGACGGCAGGCAACTGGCGCTGCAATCACCCAGCGACGCCATTCATGCCGGCATAGGCATGGTCTTCCAGCATTTCATGCTGGTGCCGACCCTGACCGTTCTGGAAAACCTGATCCTAGGCACGGACTTTGCTGGAAGATTCGTGTCCCGGAAATCGCGGGCACGGCGAAGGCTCGCCGAGGTCGCCAGGTCCTATCGGATCAATATCGATTTCGACCGCAAGGTCGCGAGCCTCTCGGTGGGCGAGCAGCAGCGGGTTGAGATCCTCAAGGCATTGGTGCGGGGAGCCCGCGCCCTGATACTGGACGAGCCGACTGCCGTGCTTACGCCATCCGAGATCGAGGACCTTGGAACTACGCTTCGCGAGCTCGCGGCGGAAGGTCACGGCATCATAATCGTTACGCACAAGCTGGCCGAGGCGATGAACATCAGCGACCGGGTCAGCGTCATGCGGCAGGGACGCCGGGTCGGCACATGGCGTACCGACACAATCAGCGCCGAGGAACTGGTCGTGCAGATGATCGGCCGAGACCTCGATGAAGTCCGCCTGGCCTCGGAGCATCGCCGGAGCCAGAAAATCCTCGAGGTGAAAAACGTCGTAGCCATGACCCGACGCGGACTGCGGGGGTTGGACGGGCTCTCCCTCAGTCTCTGTGCCGGCGAAATCGTGGGTGTTGCCGGGGTAGAAGGGAACGGCCAGAACGAGCTCGCCGCGTGCTTGACCGGTCTGTGCCGTCCAGACAGCGGCGACATTGTGTTCGAGGGCGCCTCGATCCTCGACCGCAGCACACGCGATCTTCTGGCGGCGGGCATTGCCCATATACCCGAAGACCGGCACAGGGACGGAGCCGTCCTGGACTTCTCTCTCGCGGAGAATTCGATTCTCGTTGATCATGGAAGCGCGGCCTTCCAGCGCTATGGCGTCATCGACCGCAAGCGGGTAACTGCGTTTACGGACAGGCTCATCAAGGATTTCGATATACGCTGCGAAGGTCCGGGTGCAGTCTTCAAGGGTCTCTCCGGTGGCAACCAGCAGAAGCTGGTGCTGGGTCGCGAACTTGCGCGCGTGCCCAAGCTGCTGATTGCGATGCAGCCGACGCGTGGCCTCGACGTGGGGGCAATCGAATACGTTCACAAACGTCTGCTCGACCAGCGCGCAGCAGGCATGGCAATCCTGCTGATCTCGACGGAGCTTGATGAAATCCTCGCCCTGAGCGACCGGGTCCTGGTATTGCGCGGCGGCCGTATTGTTGGAGCGGTGGAACGTGCCGAGGCAACAAAGGACGCCATCGGCAATCTGATGCTCGGCAAGAGCGGGATGGCGGCATGAGTTCGACCGCTTCCACGTCCATTGTTTCTGACCGCGCTGTTGAATTGTTCAAGGTCGCGGGGCTCATCCTGCTTGTTGCGGCTTTCTGTGGGATCTTGCTCGCGGCTACGGGCGTCAACCCGTTCAGGGCCTACATCCAAATCCTGAAGGGCGCGTTCGGCTCCTTGAATGCCGTGGCTGAATGCCTGGTCTATGCCACGCCGATCACGTTCACAGCATTGTCGGTAATCCTGTGCTTTCGCTGCGGCCTTTGGAATATCGGCGCTGACGGTCAGCTCTATATGGGTGCGATCGCCGCAGTGGGCGTGGGCTTCAACACGATCGGCCTTCCCAACCTCGTCGTCTTGCCGGCGATGCTCCTGGCGGGCTTTGCTGCTGGCGCCGCCTACGCCGCCATACCGGCGCTGCTGCGTCTTCGCTTCGGGGCGAGCGAAGTCATCGTTACCATCATGATGAATTTTCTTGCGTCCACGTTCGCCATCTATCTCATCAGCGGACCATGGGCTTCGGGAATCACACCAGCCACGCCCCCGATAGTACCTGCCGGCTTCCTGCCTATTCTCATCCCGGGAACGCGGCTCAGTGCCAATATCCTGATTGCGGTGCTCGCCGCCGCCATCCTTACGCTGGTGCTGTCGAGCACGGTGTTCGGCTTTCGCGTGCGGACGATCGGCCAGAACATCGATGCGGCCCGCAGTGCCGGTATGCGGGTCGGGCGCGTGATGTTCGCAAGCTTCGCGGCAGCGGGTGGCCTGGCCGGACTTGCCGGTTTCGGGGAAGTCGCCGGCATCTACCACAATCTGCCTGCCGGGCTCTCGCCCGGCTTCGGTTATACCGGCATCGTCGTCGCCTTGCTTGCCAAGCTCAATCCGATGCGCGCCTTGATCGTTGCGGTGTTGCTCGGCGCTCTCAATGTCGGCGCTGACTCCATGCAGCGCTCTCTCGGCGTCCCGGTGTCGATCGTCACGATCATGGAGGGTCTCTTCATCCTGCTTATCCTGGCGGCGAGGCTGGTGGAGCGACCATGACAATTCACTCCCTCTTGGAGCTCACCTTCTGGGTCTCGCTGTTGGCTGCGGGTATCCGCATAGCGACGCCGCTGCTGTTTGCAAGCCTTGGAGAGGCAGTTGCGGAGCGGGCAGGTTTGCTGAATGTCGGCATCGAGGGGATGATGGCACTCGGCGCGATCTGCGGCTTTCTGGCCGCCTTCGCCAGCGGGAACGTCTGGGTGTCGTTGCTGGCCGCGATCGGTGCGGGCGCGCTCGCCGGGCTGATCTTCGGCTTACTCACGATAGTGCGCGGCGCAGACCAGATCGTCACCGGTATCGTTCTGAACATTCTGGCACTCGGGGTAGCCAGCTTCCTCTATCAGAGCGCCTTCGCCTCAGCGAACGACGTGCCGCAGTTGGCTCTGAGAACCGGTGTCTATGCGTTGCCGTGGCTGAGCACCATACCGTGGATCGGCCGTGCGCTCTTCGTTCAGTCGCCAATCGTCTATCTCGCCTACGTCCTGGTTCCGATCTTCTGGTTTCTGATGGAGCGGACGACCTGGGGGCTGAGCGCCAAGGCCGTCGGCGAGAACCCGGAGGCTGCCGACAGCGTCGGGATAGATGTGTGGCGCATCCGTATGCAGGCGATAGTGCTGGGCGGAGCGATGGCCGGACTCGGCGGAGCGACGATAGCGGTCGCTCAGGTCGGCGCCTATGTCGACGGCATGATTTCCGGACGGGGGTTCATAGCGCTGGCCATCGTCGTATTCGGCGGCTGGAGCCCCTGGCGCATCGCGCTCGCTTCGCTCTTCTTCGGTGCGGCTGATGCCTTGCAATTGCGGCTTCAGATCAGCGGCATAGGACTGCCTAACCAGCTGTTGCTTGGATTGCCCTATCTGCTCACCATTATCGTTGTTGTCTTTGTGGCAGGACGCGCGGGCTATCCCGCCGCGATCAACCAACCCTACCGGCGACGCGGGCTGACCATCTTGCCGAAATTCTTTCAGCGAATGACTGGTGCCACTTCGAACGCGGCGCCGCAGCTGGCCGATATCCGGGCAACGGTGCCCGTGCCAAAGGGAGGAAACCAATGAAACGCCTGAAGACGATTCTTGCTGCCTTGACCAGTTTGGCCTCGGCAGGCGCGCTCGTGACAGGACTTTGTTCGAGCGCCACGGCGGCAGATGTAAAGGCCGCCTACATCCCGTGCGGACAAGTGAACGATGGATCCTGGAGCCAGGCAGGCTACGAGGGGATGAAGGCTGCCAAGGACGCGCTATCCAAGGACGGTATCAATCTCAGTATCGACTACACGGAAAATCTTTCACCGGCGAAGGCAGAAGCCGCCGCCCGCGATTACGCATCGAAGGGGTACCAAACGGTCGTGCTCCATTGCGGTACCTTCGCTGATGCCGCCTACAACGCCGGCAAGGATTTTCCGAAAACCAACTTCCTGATCGTTGTTGCGCCGAAATCGGAGAACAACGTCTGGACTTACATCCCGGCAATGCAGGATATCTCGTTCGTGAGTGGCTTCCTGGCTGCAAAGATGAGCAAGGCGGCAGCGGTTGGCGTGGTAGCCAGCTTCAACTTCTCCAACGTCACCTGGCAGGCCGAAGGCTTCCGCCTGGGCGCCCGCTATGCCAATCCGGACATCAAGACTTACTCGACCTATATCAACAGCTTCGACGATGTCGGAAAGGCGAAGGAAGCTGCGCAGGCGGAGTTGGATAGCGGCGCCGACGTGATCTACAGCGCCACCGACCAGGCTTCGCGCGGCATCTATGCCGCAACCGAAGGTGCGGGTGCGCTGGCGATAGCCTCATACTCCGACCAGGCGAGCCTGGCGCCGAAGACGGTGCTGGCGAGCGCCCTCGCGAACATCCCGCTGTTGGTCAGCAATGTCGTACAATTGTCGGCCAAAGACGCTTTGGAGAAAGGCAAGATCTATGCCGTAGG
>Ga0209915_1002921_pt1 | contig 16046 bp, 19 predicted proteins | sample ThiBiot_750_plan_FD_183952 | JGI IMG/M metagenome (GOLD analysis project Ga0209915, IMG submission 183952) | Wastewater bioreactor microbial communities from Cape Town, South Africa - Thiocy_cont_750_plan (SPAdes) | ecosystem: Engineered > Bioreactor > Thiocyanate-remediating > Anaerobic-Aerobic... | reverse complement strand
CGTGAGTGCGAGGTAGCGGTTCTGGTAGCCAGGAGACTATGCAGCGCCGCCAACTCTACTGACCACACAACCGACAGCGTGCTCCAACGGAAGGGTTGGGGGAGAAGAGGGGGGAGGTGTGGCCGGTGTTAAGGATTAGGTGGAGCGCAAGACAACTTGCTCGTCGAAGCCCGGTTGCTGGACGACTATTTCCCATTTGAGGGCGTAGGCTCCGGTTCCCGGCGGCCGATTGAAATGTACGTTCCCGTTTGAAGCCTCGATCCAGCATTCTATGGCGCGCACGGAATGGACAAAACTCGCACGAAAATACGGCTTATCGTCCACCATTAGAATGCTGGACACTTCGATTACTGGCGCCTGTGAACTCCAATGTTCCGGCTTTGTAGGCAATTTAAGAACGTAGTTCTTCCCGAATTTAATAGCCGTTGCGGCACTTTCCAAAAATAACCTCGGCAAAGGTTCCGGGTCGTTCGGAACCTTCGGGCCAAGCACGAGCATCATGCGCTCGCCGCCTTGTGCGGGGTCGAAGCTCAGGAGCGCAACGCACTGCTTGCCACCGTCGACGAGGATAAACAAGTCACCCGGCTCAAGCTTCGCTACCCTGTCGATGTTTACCTGTGGAAATACCTGCATGTGTCTGGTTGTCCCGGCGATTTATTGTTCTAGCGAGGATGAGAAGCGGCGCCAAAGATATTCGCCCGCCTCCTCTATGGTCAGTCGATTCAGGTCCATACCGCCTTGAGAACGGCCAACCATAGCGCCCATTGTCGTATGCAACCGAAGCTCGCCGTCAACCTCTATTGGACTCAGGGAGTCATTAAGACTGTTGGAGATGAAGCTCGTACTTCCCTCGGCATAAGCGATATCGTCACGGCCCATCATGCCGCCGATCCATATTTTGCAGTTCGCGCGACGTTTGCCTGAGACAAATACCTCCGCGGTGAATTTTGTCGCGTCGATCTTTTCGAAGTCAATTTCGATGGTAGTGCTTTGTTGTTTCAACTCCGCCAGAGACCGTTCAAACCTCTCCTGAATTTGGGCGAACGCGCTCCGAGTGAAACGCCTGCGATCGGCGTCAGTGATCGTTCCTTTGATTCGGGGCATAAATCGCTCGAGCGCGCCTGCCTCCCGAGTCGCAGAAGACGCAGGCGGAGCTGGTCTAGGTGAAACAGCGCCGGGAAATGACGGCGGGGTTTTAGGCTTGCGGCGCTCTCCCTTTACGTAATCTAGGAGACGCTCCTTCGCTTCCATCGGCTCCAGGCCAACAAGGTCAACATAGACGATGCTCTTAAGCAGCCCGTCAGCTGTGCATTTCTCGATGCGCACGGGAATCAGGGTACGCGACAGTCCATCGGGGTCCTTAGCGAACGCCGCAGCCCATTCGGCGGCACCGAAACGCGATGAGTCCAGGTATGCCTGCGATAAAACGGCGATGGTCCGCCTAGCGGTCGCGGCGGCCCGCTGCATCTCGATAACAAAATTGCTGCCGGCAGCAAAATCCCACTTCTGAAGGACAACTTTGAAGCCCGCCTCCTCAAGTGTCCAACTGATCCACTCTGCCCACTGCTCATCTGCTTCGGTATAGCTTATGAAAAAATCCGGCATCTTATATCAACCAGTTGGAACGTGTTACATATGGCGATATATCACACGTGGTCACCGTGTTCAAAGGAGCCAAGGCCACAACCTACAAGCGACGGCCGCCCCCCTGTCGCTACCGGACCAAAAAGGGAGAGGTGTATCTATTGGTCGGTGTCGTCTTCTTCCTGGTGGTAAGATTCGTCGTTGAGCCATTCCTCGTATGAGGATTCGTGCAGGATGCGCTCGCGTTCTTCTTCCTCGCTTAGGGGAGGCTGTGGATCGGCCTGCTCGTCTGGTCCATCGCGGAAATAGGACTCAAGGTCCAGAAATGCCTTGGCGCGGTCACTTAACGAGACATAGAGAACGTGCCCTTCCACCTCGCCGCTGCCATCTTGAATTTCTTCCGCGTAATAGTAAGTCAACCAAGGGAAATATCCGTGCATGATCGCGTGTACGGAAGTTCGCACGGCAACTATGTCAAACTCCAGGTCCGCCTCAGGTTTGTCTGGATCATCGTAATACGCCGCTACTCTTCGAATATTGATACTCTTATTTACCCAGTCTTCGATCACTATGTATACATCTTTGTCCTTCCACTCCTCCATGAGAGCCTGGTCTGACGCGAAACGGAATCTTCTAATTGCCTCGACATCAGATGCTATGCCAGCCTCGAAGTAATCCTTGTGGCGAGCATCCAACGTATTCTCGGTGGGAATCGGGATCGACCACCTGTGGCCTCTTATTGTAACTAGTCGCCGTTCGATCCGCTGCCAGAGCGTTTCACCGGTATCTGGGTTGTGCAAAATAAGAAACACTGGCAAGGAGTGATTGGTCCAGTAGTTCAGGTGTCTTATTTCTCCATAGTAAATATATTCTTCTCCTTTCCGACGAAAATACGACGGACCTGATTTAACCTGAAGGGCAATTAACTTGCCGGTAGGCATATTCTTTTCATCAAGCACTTCCACCTGGGCGTCTATTCCAAAATCTTTCTCGTGCTGCTCACGAAAAAACCACCCGAAATCGCGGGAGAAAATTAGACCGACCGCGTGAATACCTACACGGTCTGTGGTTGGCTCTTCTGCCATCGAACTCTCCAGTCAGCACGACGATAGCCACTCATCGATCGACCATCAAGGAAGCGAACCGCTACTTAGCAACGCCTTCCGCCTACCCCCACTCTCCACCGGACAGATACAGGGACGCGTCCCGTAAGGTTGCTGCGTTCCCTGCTCGGCCGTCGATAGCATCCCCTCACTCGGCGGAGAACAACGCACAGGGGCATCGTCCCTTTATGCCGCTTTGGAACGTCTCGCCGGGGTCGATACCGTGAGACGCGGCATGCACTCGGGCCGTCGTCACTCGTGGGCCGGGGTGCAATGTGTTGCTCGCCTGCGAGCGAGGGCATGTCGGAGAGCTATTGCTGCGCTGCGGCAGGGTGTGCCCATCGGCCGAGGTAGATTTTGCGGATCAACCCAAATACGCCTTGACCGGCTCCCCACACGATGAGGACGCCATAGGCGATGGTGCCGATAAGGTCCGCGGCGTCGTTCAACCACGACAGGTCACCAAAGGCGCACGCGACGCCGAAGGAGCAAGCCAGGACGCCTATGTAGATGATCTTCGCGATGACGATCTTGAGCACGCCCTTGAGCGTGGCCGACGTCTTCGCCGGGTCGGCGGAAGAGGTTGTGAGCCACGTCAGTAAGTTTCTGATATTCATAGGTTTAGTATACCGCACGCCACCGGAGCAACGCCGGATATCAACACCTACTGCTGGCTGAGGTCTGGGAGCGCCGCCAACTCCTGTGAGAGGGCGGCGCGGGTTGCAGGGCCGGCAAAGCCGACAGGGGCCAAGCTCTTTGCCACCTGGTAGCCCACGAGAGCCGCCATGGTCATCAAACCGAAGTAACCGGTGCAATCGGCCTTAAGAAGCCCGTAGCGCCTCAAAATGCGCTGTAAGACGTAGACGTCATACCCAGATGTACCTGTCCCCAGTAGGCGATTGAACACCGGCAGGGTTGGGTCCACGCAACCATGAAACCCGTTTAGGTAGTTCCATACCTCGTAGTAGTTGCCCTGTGGGTCACGGTAAGAGCCGCTGGCATCGCTGACGGACGAAAGGCCGTACAACGGCAGCTTGGTCACCGGGTGGACTGGACGCTTCTGGTAGTGCCGGTGGTGGCCGCGCTGGTCACCCGCCGCCTGCATGGCGAGCGTTATCTCGATGTTGCCGGAGTAGACGGTGCCGTGGTTGGCTTCGTAGCCGATAAGATCACCCTTCTGCACTCGCTGGCCTGCCGTCACCGTTGGATCGCAGTGTCCCACCAGCCATTCGAAGCACTCAAATCCGTCATCTACGAGCATAAACACGCCAGTAAAGCCGGAGCCGTCGTTTGATGGCTGTTTGGCAGTCAGAACCTTATACACGAGGCCGTCATAGTGGTTGTAGATGGGCGATTGCCAACCGCAGCCCCAATCTTGCCCTGTGTGACCAACCAGACTAGCGGTTTTGTATGATGGGTTAGCGTTCTCGCTAAAGCCCTGACCTTCGGAGCATGTGTTCATATGCTTATTTAAAAAATACTTGTAATAGCACCTCCCCAAGGCCCAACAGAAGAATCGCAACCGACCCCCACGTCCTAACTACGGTGATACCCTTTTCCGTATCCCGCATGCGGGTCTCGTGATCATCGAATTGTCTCCGGCTAACCGAGTTCGATTCTAAGTTGAGCACTCGCGCCGTCAGGCCGGTGCGCATGTCCGACAGATCAGAACGAATACCGCGCATTTCTGTGCGTAGTTCTATAAGAAGGTCGTGGTCGTTGAATGTGTCGGGCATGTTGGTTCATTAAAGCACCCACACGCGGACCTCTCCGCGCGCACCGCCGCCGCCTGTTATTTCACCACCGCCCCCACCACCACCCGGTGCAGTGCCCGCGACTCCTGTTGTTATGGTCGCGGCACCTCCGGCACCACCAAGAGCTGAACTACCACCTCCGCCAACGCCCCAAGAAGCACTTGAGCCTCCACCGCCTCCGCCGCCGAACGTAGAGGCACCACCGTCACTACCGCCCGAACCCGTCGTACCACCGCCGCCGCCGCCTCCGCCGCCCTGAATCGCTGTACCGCCGCCAGTTGGTGTAGCGCCTCCGGTACCACCACCACCGCCGCCGAAAGTGGAATCCCCACCCGCGGAGGCACCACCAATCGGTGTGCCACCCACCCCTCCCGTATTCGACGCAACGTCTGCTCCCTTCCCAGAGTGGCCGCCGCCACCACCACCTCCGCCCCCAGTGGCTCGGCCACCTCCGTAGGCTGTCTTCCACGACCCGAAGGAGGTGTTGTTTCCTGTGGTTTCCGCAGCAGTTGCTGCTCCAACAACCACCGCCTCTGTGGCTCCAAGAAGGCCCACTCTTATAAAGAGTTCAACAAACGCACCTCCACCACCACCACCGGAACCCGAACCACTGCCGCCTCCTGCACCACTTCCCCAAAGTTGAATAACTGCCAACTCATTCCCGGAAAGTCCGGTCGGCTTCGTCCAGGTGCCGTTTGCTGTGAAGGCTTGGTAGTCCCGGTACGAAAATCCGTTCGGAATTTTGCCCTGAGCATCGAGTTTGGCGACTTTTCCACTGTCCCCAGCGCCGCTCGGTGTGTCGACGAAGTCAGAGGCGAGGATATTTGATCCAGCAGCGATACTCATATTAGACAGCGCTAAAGTTAATTTGCACCGACACGGTCATGCCTTCTAGCGATGACTTCACCCATCCTCCGGTAAGCGCACGGTTAAACATGAGCCCGGTATCGGCCGAGGCAGTTCCGTCGATGAAAAGGGCAAACTCTTCGAACGTACCACTCGCGCTCGCCTTGTTGAAATAGAAGTCGACGTTGATCTGATCGCCTGTCTGCGTCGCGGTTGCGACCTGGACCCGTGCGGCCTCGGTGTCGAGCACCGTGTCCGTGTCGGCTACAGCGGTCGAACCGGTCCCGATCGCCCCATAATTGACCGTTCCAGTAAAAGCCTGGGTGCCGATCAGGCGCTTGGCCATTTCACTACGCGCGGCGAGGACCACGCGGTTGTGCACGACAAGCTCGCGCGTGGTGCAGGAGCGGCGCAGCTCCGCGATCCACTCGTCATACTCTTCTCTGGCCATGTTAGGGGTGGCACGCAGGTACTCGTCGATCGCTCGGGCGCGGTTTGTAGAAAGGACGAAGTTTGTGAACGTGACGATCCCGGTGACGAGGCTGGCCTCCCGGAATTTTCTGTCAACAGTCATATCCTCAAGTATATATCAGGACCATTCAGAAAGGCCCCACACTCCTTGTGGAGAACCCGCGGGGCCATATTGAAATGGTGGGGTGAAGTTGGCATGGGTCGGTGTATCGTCGACCACGGCGGCCGCATCGGCTATTTGCTTCAGGGTGAGTATCTGAGTCACGTCTTGCACCTCGCTCGTCTCCGATGCCAGGGACTCAAGGAACTCCCGAACGCCGGTCAGCTTCCCGCCAAAGCGCACCTGGTAGATGTATTCGGTGGCTCCGCTGTTCTCCTCCAAGGTGACGTTCACCTCCTGGATCAGGAAGGCCGAGTCAGTGTCGATGTCGTAGGTGGGTAGGTTTACCGTCAGATATTGGCCGGCCATGAAGATGGAGCCGCCAGACAGCAACGACGTGCGAGTGGTGAATTGCCCGTTCACCAAGGGCATGGAAAACTCGTCCAACTCCTGCACGGCACGCACAGCGGCCGAGGCTTTGGAGGTTACCGAGGTTTCCTTGACCGTATACTGGTACACCCCGTCACCGCCGTCCTTCGCGGCAAAGAACGCGATGCTCGCAGCATCTTCGCTCTGAGCGATGATCGGGATGCGGGGATAGTAGGTGATGACGACAGTGTCGCTGCCTGTCGGCGTCGGCTGAGCGTCGGTGAGCCGGAGGCTTGATCCACTGAATGAGTAGACGAACACGTCGGTATCCCGCTCGTTCACGTCGAGCGAAAACTGTTTCGTCACACCGTTGAGCTGGATGGATAGGACGCTCGATGGCTTGTCGTTCAGTTCCCAAGCGCGAGTTTCGCCATCTCCTGTAAATGTTTCAGCCACCGTGGTTGCGGATTGCTCGCCGTCGTCCGAGCCGATGACCGTCACCGAATTGCGAACCTGGGATGTATCGTAGGCGATGGAAATATCTTGGAAATTCGCGCTGCTGTCGGTGATCTGCTCGGGCGCGGCGTCGGCGCTGGGGAGTTGAAAGTAGAGGTTCTTTTGGTAATCGACGAGCCACACATAGCCGGTGAGCTTTTGCAATTTCTCCAGGCATTTCCGGATACTGATGTGGTCAAAGGTGATCGAGTCGATCATGGGACCAGTTGCCACGTTGGTTACAGTGAAGCCGTAGCTGGCGTCGACGTATGTGCCCATAAGGTCTGCCACGATGTAGGCGAGCGTCTGATTGGTGTAGGCGCGGGCGGCAACCTTGTTGTTAAAGATGTAGCTGTAGTCGGACGCCTCGATCGCGTAGATAAATAACTGCCCCTCGCCGACTTCCTCGGGCTGGATACGCGAGATGTACCCGCCGAAAAGGAAGCGTGAGCCGTCTTTGAAGATGATCTCCGAACCCTCACGGGGTGTATTTTGACCTGGCTTCACCGTGAAGTTCAAGTTCATCACATTGGATTTGTTCTGTACGGTCTCGCGGATGCGGGCTGAGCCAGTCTGGTACTGCGGTAGGAAATCCGACCCCGCCACTGTGAGGATTTTCGCCATGGCTAAATAGTTGCGAGCTTATGTCCCCGAGATACGTCGCGGAGGGCTTCCTCGATCTCCTGCCGGAGTATGTCGATATCAGCCCGGCTACGGACCTGTGGGTTGCTGATATTGATCGTGTATGAAATGTCACCGCCCCCCGAGCTGGCCGCGCCAGCGGGCATGACGGTCTCCTGGCCGTGAGCGATGATCGGCACCGCGGTGCCAACCGCGCCGGGGACAACGCCTCCCTGTTCGAAGTGGGGCAGACTAGAGAGGGCGTTGGAGACGAAGTTGCCGACGCTGGACGCGGCGTTGGTCACAATCTTGATAGGCTTCGAGACGATCTCGACCATGCGGTTATACGCGTCAATCACGGCCTGAATCTTCGCCATCACAAAGTCTTCGATGCCCTGAAATGCTCCCTGGATCGTGGAGGTAATTGCACCCCACACGGCTGCCGCCTTCGCCTTCAGCATGTCCCAGTTTTGCACGATCCACACAATGCCGGCGACGATGCCGCCGATGATCGCACCGCCAATGATAAAGGGTGCCAAGGTGACCATGAGAGCACCGAACGCGACTACGGCGGCCCATATCGCAGGGACCAGGGCGCCAACGATCGCACCGGCGACGATGTAGATGGCGGCCTGGTGCCGGTCAAAGAAGTCGATGAGCTGCGATACGCGGTCTACCCACGCAGGCAGCACGTTTTGGACTACGTAAATTGCCGCTTCAGTGAACTTCTTCGCCCATTCGAGCAGCTTCTGCCCCTCCCCGGTCAGGAAGATGTTCCAGGCATCCTGCAAGTTGGACAGCATCCCCTCCAGGGTGTGCGATTGCTTCTCCATGAGGTTGTTGAAGCGTCCCCCCTCACCGGACAAGCTCGCCAAAGCGGCCTGCACGGCAGGGAAGCCGACCTCCCCCTTGCTGATCATGTCCTGCAAGTCAGCGACGGAGACGTGGAGCTGCTTGGAAAGCGCATCCAGAAGCGGGACACCGGCCTCGGTAAACTGGCGCAGCTCCATGCCAGTCAAGTGGGTCGCGGCTTTGACCTGGCCGAATGCCAGGATGAGGTTCGGCAGCTTGTCCATGCCTACACCGGCCGCGATGTTGCCGAGGGCGGTCAGGTTGGGGATGACCTCCTCTTGGGCAAATCCATAGGCCAGAAGCTGCTTGGATGCCTGCTCCAGGCCCACCAAGGTAAACGGTGTCGTCTTTGCAAATTGGATGAGCTGCTGGATGAATTGCTGGGCCTTTTCTCCCGAGCCAAGCATGGTCGTAAACGCCACGCTCGTCTGCTCCATGTCGCCTGCTGCTTTAAGCGCCGCATAGCCGAGCCCGCCGGCCGCCGTGGCCGCCACTCCAAGGCCGATGGCGAATTTTTGCGACGCTGCGGCGGTGTCGGCAAAGCTCCTCTGCTGTCGCTCCACCGCCTGTTGCACAGATTTGAAAACGCCGGTCGCCTGGTCGACGGCTTTGATTATGATTTGGAGAGTAGAATCGCCGCCTAGCATGTTTGTATTCTACATCAGCTTCCTGTCGAGCGTTTAGCCTCCTGTGCATCCACTTCGAACTTGCGCATCAAAAGGCGGATGAACCACAGCGGCTGGTTCAGGTAGGTGTGGTAGTCCCAGCCCATCCGCTCGCATATCGCCGCTATCACCATTTCATCGCGTACCACACCCGCGATGTAGCCGGTGACGGCGGCTAGGATTTTCCCTCCGGTGCGATGAGGTTCTCCACCTCCTTGGCAATGGCTGTGTAGTCAGGGAATGGCAGATCAAGGATGCGGTTAAGCAAGTCATCCTCCGAACCGTCGAGCGTGCGAAGCACGAGGAGCATGGTCTGATTGCCCGCGTCGATTTTTGCGGTGTTATCCCCAGCTCCACCCTTTTTCGCTATATCCTGCATCTCTCGGGCGGTGATGTAGTCGTACATGATAACTGCGTGCCCGCCTGGGGTCTCAAAGGATTTGGTGGTTCGTTCATTCATAGGCTATGCGTAGGTGGCGGTCGTGTTGACGCCGATTACGGTAATGAGGCCATCGGTTGGGTCGTGCTCGACCGAGAATTCCTGCTTAAGGATCACGAGACCATCAAGGTTGTATTCCTTAGGCGGGGACGTGAGTATCAGCTTACCTAGCTTAATCTGAAGATTCTGCGTAGACGAAGCCCCGATCAGTGCGCCAGTAAATGTCACTATCAGTGCGTTTTTGGTATTCGCCTTGTATTTGTCCAGCTCCGTTGTGCCATCGAAGTGCAGGGTGTACGAACCAGATATCTGAAGTCGACCCCCGACGAACCCACCGGCTACGGGAGTGACTGCGCCGGACAAAAATGCCTCGTCGACAAGGATGTTGTTGTTGATGTTTAACGTGAAACCTTTCAGCGGCGTCGCGCTCGCACTGCCTGCGGCGGAGAAGGAAGTGCCGAATTTTGCTGTGTAGTCGGAGTAAGCAAATTCAGTCTGTTGGGCGAATGACTCTGAGAGCGTGGAGGTGTCCGGATATGCGCCGATTAGCCCCGCAGTGAGCTTCGCGTAGTCGTCGCTGACTTCAAGATTGAGCGAGTCACAAACGACGTTCGCAAATCGCTCAGTTACCTCCGATCCCTGCTCGACGATCATGGTTGCCGTCTTCATCGACGCGTTGGCGTCCTGCACGGTGACGGTGTGGGTGTATGCGCTGTCGGCGACGCTCGATGACGAGAGGCTACCGAGAGCGAGATAGAAAAGCGGGACCGAGTTGACGTTGTTCGGGATAACCGCGAGCGATCCTTTGGAGTATTGCCTGCGGATGCGGCTGTCCGAGCTGGCGGCGCGGTTTCCGCGTGCCGACTTGAGCATCGTCTTTTCCGAGACGCCCTGCATCGAAAGCTCTGCCCACTTGGGGAAGACTGTTGCAGCGACCGCGGTGCCGGCTGTCGCTTCGAGCCCTAAACCTACATTGACCTGGGTTCCGCCGATTTTACTCACGATAGTTTTTTTATTAAATGGGTAATCAATCCTCCGAGCGAGCCTGTTTCTCCTTCTTAGGCTTCACCTCTGAGATATCTGGATTGGATAAAATCTGCTTCCGCGCTTCTTCATTGTCAGGAAGTTCGCGGACTTCTCCGGCATTGATACCCCAACCCAATTTCGGGAAGTCGACGGACGTTTTAGTGGTAACCTGCATGCTCCCATTCTAACTCACTTCGCCAGCGTCCCTAGCTGCGAGGTGTGCATAAGCTACCGGGTCTGGATGAAGTGACAGGTGAAATCCAACCGCGCTTCGATCGTCCAGGAGTCCTTCTCCCGATCTCGCAAAGTTGTCCCGTAATCCACGCGGGTTGCGGTGGAGAGGTCGGTGCGGAGGTTACGGGAGGTGTCGACGTTGATGTTGCCGCGGAGGATATCGAGGACCGAGGTGGACTTGAGGGTGTAATCCGCGTTGCGCCCCTCCAGGATGTCATACAGCGAGCGGACGCCCTCAACGATCTTGGCCTGGCTCTCGTCGCTTGAGAGGTCTTGGCGCACGTCGGTGATGACCGTGATGCGCAGGCTGATAGAATGTTGATCGTCCGCGTTGTCGATAGGCTGCACGCTGGTGGAGGTCTTGGAGATGATGCAGCAGGGGAGATTGGATTGGGCGATACGCAAAGGCTCCCCTTGGTAATACGTCTTTATCGTGCCGTTCCCAGCTTTCAAAATGTCGATATATTTGGTGATGATAGAGTCAACGTAAGGCATAGCGTTTAGGGTTCAAATGATGCTTTCCCTGCTGCACTTCGGATGTAATCCTGAAAGAACCTCACGATCTCGGCCTTCGTACTCTGCGAGAGTTTCATCATAACACGGCGCGGCAGTCGTGTTCGGGGCTCGCCCGACTGGTGATAGGGAAAGTACGGCGCGGTGTTGCGCACCACCGCCTGATCAGTGGACACGATGCTCTCGAAGGAGCGCTGCATCCGTCCAGTCCGGACAAGCGGGCCGCCTGAAAAGCCAAGGCGCGCCTTCTGCGCGACGGTGTATGGGGAGAGGCGCTTCCATTTCTCCCCGATAACCGCACCCTGGGTGGCAAACACATCCTTCGAGAATTGCCGCACAAGCATGTCGGCCGATTGGCGGAAAGGCGTCCGGTAGTCCTTCAGCTTGCTTTCCAGGCCAATGAGCGTGCGGGATAGCTCCGTTGCGCCCTCGATGGTCCATTGCAACTGGAAGTCGTCCATACATGCTCAATAGCGATCGTCCATGCTGAATTGGGCCGCATCGGTGTCTGTGGCGTTGGGGTAGCCGTTGAGCACGCCGGTTGTGCCCTGGCGGGCCAATTCAGTGCCATCTGCGCCGATAAGCACCTGGGTGCCCTTTTGGATTGATTTGAGCAGCGCCCTGCCTTCACCGAGCCATTTGACGCCCTCGCCGTCCTTACCAAACTCCTCGTAGTCGATGTAGCCGGCCGCTAGCAGCTCGCATATTTGGGAAAGCAGGCCCGGCACCTCTGCGAGAGGCAGGGTGTATCGGGAGAAGATGGCGCTGTTGATCTCGTTCTCGGCCTGGCTGCGCTTCGTTTCCAGACGGAGATCGGAATAGAGGGGATTGCCGGCCAGCCCGGCGTGCTTTCGAATGTTCCACAGGGAGGCGTAGCGCTTGCTCTCGTCGCCATCTGCGGCGCTAGCGTCATCGATGTCCGTCTCCTCGATCGTCTGCGAATTGTAGTAGGTAGCTTTAAAAAAGCTGTAGGTCGTGCCGGTATATTCCAAGACCGTGCCCTGGGGGTCGTCCACCTGAATGTCCTTCGGCGAGCCGTCCCCCGTCAGCTCGACGTACACGTCGTCTGCTGTAGCGCAGCCGTAGAATTTCCGCTGGTTGTAGCGGTACTTCGTCACCGGCTCACCAGCCAGGTGGTTGAATTTCAGCGTGGCGACGCGCACCCCGGTTCCCGCGGTGACAGCCTGGTTGATCTGCTCCAGCTCAGCCAGCTCGCTGCCTTCATATCCAATGACAATGAAATCGGCATTGACGAGTCCGTCGTTGTCCTCCAGGGTGAGAGACACGCTCGAACCAGCAGTAGCGTCAGCAGCGAGCACTGTGCGCTCAACCTTGATGAAATCCTCTGTTGCTGCTTCGAGTTTTCTCATACCAGAATTGTATCACGGGCGGCTTCGCTGGTTAGCACGGCCCCGGCACGCCGCGTCGTAACCATCACGGGACTGAGTTGCAGGTCACCTGTCCTACTGGCGAGCAAGACCGAAGAGCGCCGGGTTGTAATCACGATAGGGCTGAGCCGCTGATTGCTCAGTATGACGGCCGCCACGCCGCTGTTGATACGCGTAGGACCCGCCGCGGCCGGATTTGCCTGGGTGATGCCGCCGTAGGTGGCGCTTGCATATGTGCCGCCGTAAATCATGGTCCTATATCTGCTTAATTCTCCTTGCTGAGTGCTGCATTAAGCCCGTCGAGCTTCGCCTGCGCGTCGTCTACGGCAGCTTGTGCCACGTCGATGTTGTTCTGTGCTGCGGCAAGGTCAGTGTCGTACTGCGTCTGTATGTCAGCAAGATTTTGCTGCGCGGCTGCAACACGATTTTGCGCCGTTGCAAGTGTTGCCTGTAGGTCTTCCAGAGGTATCGTCGTCTCGGATGTCTGGGTGATAATAACTGCCTTATTTTGCGTGTCGTATGTTGTTGTTTCCATAAGTTTTATTTTATCAAATAAATCGCTCGTACGCTGGACACCCCTGTCCGATGGAACCAAACCAGCAGCATTGCTCGGACTACCTACGTCGACGGACTGTCAAGGCGACATTCCAAGCGATCAACAGGCCCATCGCTCCCCATTGCCAGTTCTCCTCCGCGCTGCGCCCGGCGTATGCCACTATGGTCGCCTTGCCATCGATCTCGCGTTGCAATTCCTGCACTTTCGCAATCAGCGGTGCAATCAGCCCCTCATAGCGGACCATCAGCGTTCCGTCCGGCGTCTCCGGCGTGGGGCTGCCCCTTGTGACAAGGTTTGGATACACCCTCGCCACATCCTGGGCTAAGAGGCCAAATTGCTCTTCCGTGCCGCGAGCTTGGTCTCTGTAGAAGAAGGAGACCGGCTTCAACTCGTCAACTCCGTTGGCCGACAGAGGCACGATGTTCATTTTGAGTCTCTGGTCGGAGGTGGTGCAGCCCACCGTGCCGTTTGCATCGGTTATCAGGGCGGTGCAGTTCGCGTAGGTGACGGTGTTGAAGGTGATGGGGCCAGCGTTGCCAACCGAGAAAAGGGTCGTCGTGGCGCTTGCAGTCGAGGAGGCAATGGCGAAAAGCTTCGTGTTCGTGTCGGTTGCGCCTGCGTTAACGGAGAGCTTTGCCATCGGAGAGGTAGTGCCGATACCTACGTTACCAGCGTTATCAATGACCATCTTTGTCGTAACTGCGTTGTAGCCAGTGCCGAAAGCAAGACCAGTTGCAGCACCGCCAAAGGTGTACCCACGGATATCAGCAGTTTCAATCCCAGAATTTGCGCCATTGTTGGTGAAAACGATACGACCACCACTACCAACAATACTTCCGCTATAAATAGCTTGCAGTTTCAGTACATTCTGTCCACTGGCGCTTGCGGCGGAAGAATTATATACGTCTAGTTTGGTATCTGGCGTTGTCGTGCCTAAACCAACATTCCCCGCGAAGTAGTTGTTCGCGGTAGATTGATTATAAATGCCATAGTTTAACGTTGCGGACGCACCACCAGCGCCCGTTATAAACAAGCCGTAGTTGTTGTTGGTGCCCGTGCCAGACCCACCATCTAGCTGCGCATAAAATCCATAGTTATTTATGGTGCCACCAGACGCTGCCGATGAACTTCCGCCCGATGTGCGAAAATGGTAGTTATTTATGGTGCCTGTCGTTGTGCCTGTTCCGTTAACAAGGAAACCACCGCTGTATTGGTAAAGATTTGTTACTGGATTTGCGCCAAGGATACTCGGGGAACCTGCACTAAACATATAGCCATTTGTAATGGTGCCTGTGTACCCTGCTCCCGTATCGAGGCGGGCGAACAGTCCAGTGGCGTTTGTCACTGGTGCGCCGCTGTTGTCGTGCTTGTTTATGAAGAGGATACCATAGTCGTTCGATAGAGACGCGCCTGTTGGTTGAAATGTAGCAGATGCGTTGATGCCGACCTGCTGTGCGGTATTGCTACCGTTAATCGTTGGGGTAAGGGTCACAGCGCTGCCACCCGTTCCAGTTACCGTGCCCGTGTTAGAAAATATACTCCCCGTATATGTACCAGCAATATTGAGCGCGTTACCGGAGTTGTTTGCTGTTCCAATGGATATAACGCTGTCTGTGTGTATCGCACCTGTAGCGGACAACGAGCCTGCCGTTGTGTTTACGGAGCCAATACCAATGCCGCCAGTAAAATATCCATCGCCCGTTACGGAAAGCTCCTGGGAAGGTGAGGTCGAGCTGATACCAAACTTTCCACCGTATGTAGCTGTAAGAAGTGGTGTTTGTGCTGCGTTTGCTAGCTGGAAATTACTCGTATTATTTACCCCACCGTTATCTGTGACCCCCATAAAAAATGAGTCCGCCCCCAACTGTGAATTGTTGTATGCCATGCGAGTGGCAAGCGCCGTACTCGCAGGGGTAAAAACCGCAGGCCCGCCGTTCACTTGAAATAGGTTTGCTGGAGCAGATATACCGATACCCACGCGGCCAGAGAAGTATGCGGAATAGATGCTGTCGTCTCCCACCGATAACGCGCGCGAAGGGCTAGTCGTAGCGATACCGACACTTCCACTGCTGTTCCAGATACCGCTTGGAAAGTGGGTGTTCCCCGTGAAAGTTGATGATGCGGTAGAGAGGAGTCCGTTTAGGAAGCCAATGGTGGTGGAGGTGGCGTTGCCGTAGGAGACTGGGGTGAAGGGGAAGGCAGGGGCGACGGTGCCATTTGACGCAGCCGTGATTAGTCCCTTGCCGTTTACGGTGATGCTCGCATTGGTGAAGCTGCCGATATTTGCGTTGACCGTGGCGAGTGTAGCCGCCGCAGAGCCAGGCCCGCTCGCGGTCACGTCGCCCGTGAGCGCGGTGACGTAGTTTCCGGCCGACTGCTTTCCGTTGAACGTCGTCCAATCCGCGGCGGTGAGGCAACCAAAGACAGAGCCACTCGCCGTGTTGCAGTTGAATGAGTTGCCCGAGTAGGTCAGTCCCGTCCCTGCGGTTGTCGTCGCGCCGCTCGTCACGAGTCCGCCATAGACCGCGAGGCTACCGTTGGACAAGGAGCTGAGGTGTAGGGGACCGCTAAACGTCGATGACGCGGTCGCGAATAGCCCACTCAGGAAGCCGATAGTGGTTGAGGTCGCGCCTCCGTACGCGGTTGGAGTGAATGGGTATGAAAAAGACGGATATTGCGGGACATTGAGCGTTGCGCCGTTGAATGTCGCCGAACCGCTGGTGCCTGTCGTGGTGAGCGTGATGGGACCTTGGTAGTCGACGCCCGGCACGGCCGTCTGCACCGGGTTGGTGCCGGCTCCCTTCAAGATGCCGGTGAGCGTGGACGACGCGGTACAACCGCTGAAGACCTGGCACACCGTTGTTGCCGCCCTGGTCGGTATGTCCGACAGAAGCAGCACCACGAGCGTAAGCGTCCGGCCTTCCCGTAGCGCTACCCTCGGGGCGTGATGTTCCAGGGTAGAAGCGCATCGATTTTGTTGATTGTGTGCCCCACGGCGATCTTCGCTAGAACGTCGCGCAGATAGGTCTC
>Ga0209915_1002918_pt1 | contig 16068 bp, 13 predicted proteins | sample ThiBiot_750_plan_FD_183952 | JGI IMG/M metagenome (GOLD analysis project Ga0209915, IMG submission 183952) | Wastewater bioreactor microbial communities from Cape Town, South Africa - Thiocy_cont_750_plan (SPAdes) | ecosystem: Engineered > Bioreactor > Thiocyanate-remediating > Anaerobic-Aerobic... | reverse complement strand
ACCATTATTTTCTTGTGAATATAACATTACTGTTTGAGTATCAGATAAACCGGCTAATGGATGAGCTCGTTTTGTACCTGCATGCCATTCAAATCCATCCGATGAAATTCCAACATAAACATAACGTTCTGGTTCATGTTCATACGTCATTTTAAAGATTTCGGATCGAGGAATTCCTGAACGTGTATCAACAAAAACTGAACCTAAAAATTCATTGACATCTGTAATAAAAACAATATTTGTTGGTACACCTGGTTTTGTTCCATTGGCTGTATATGGATAATACCAAAACAATGGCTTTTCCCATCGAACTCCATCACTACTATTTGCAACACAAATCGAAACATTATTAAAAAATATAATTGTCGAAGAATCAACACATGAATAATAAATCAAATACATCGGTTTGCCTGTTACGGACAATTGAGATGGAACTTGTAAGAAATTTGTATAGAAATGAACTGCCGATTCCCATGGATATTCAGGATAAACTATTGGATTATCTAAATCTTTTTCAATTACACCATTTTCAAATTCTAATGTTGAAATATCATCCAAATATTTATTATCAACAAATAAATGAACTTCGGTATTTAAACGAATTGGTTCCAATGATTGACTTCTTATTCCAACAAAAGAAACAACGACCAACAAAACAAATCTTAACAACATACTTCTATGCGTTCTTTTGTACTTTCAATGAATTTATCTTTTATCTTTTCAACCTGAAAAAGATTTTGTTTTTCTTATCTTTTCGTTTTTTTTTATTTCATTCGAATAACATCAGAACCAGTAGCATTGATGACAAATGAGCCCAATGCATACGGAATATACGTTGTTACAATTAAAATATACGAAAATGATCTCTGTAAAAATACATTGAATAGAAATTCATTCGATTGAAAGTCATTCTCAATGAGAACATTTTCACTTTGATTCAAAGGATTAAATTGATTTTGATAGATAAAAGCATGGATTTCAAATGTCGAATCATTTCTACTTTGAAATCTATAAAATCCAGTTGTTAACACAGTTAATGTTAATGATTGATAAAAATATCTCGATGAATTGTTAATTAAATAAGATGAACTGAGATAGGTCAATTCCGATGAATAAATATAACTATATCTCAACAAATAATCACGCATATAAATTAAATCAGGACCTATTCCAATCAATGACAATGATCCATTTGTATTTGGATTATATGTTGTTACAACTAAAATATATGATTTCAATGTTTCCAAACAAAGATTTAATTCAAATTGAGTATTTCCACCACCATCATCATTAAATGCTATTTGATTGATCGATGGATTCGATGAATTGAATTGATTCACATAGAAATAACCAAATGTATCCATAGAACTAGAACTTACAATTTTATAACATCCACTCAATGAAACAACTAACACAAATTCTTTGTAATAGAACAATTGATTTGAACCACAAGATTCACTTAAATTATAACGACAATATGTCGAACTAGACGAACTCAATTCTAATGAATAAACATCTAAAATAGATACGTATAGGACAGACAAATATTCAAGATTAGGATTTTGTATATTTACAATCATAGACAAGATCTGTTTCAGCAAAATTGACAAGACTTGAACCAGTTAGAATAATAAAGAATGATCCAATATCTTGTGGATCAATTGTTGTAACAACAAGAAAATATTGTGTTGAAGATGTTAAACTAACATTGAATAGAAATTGTTGATTGAAACTATGATCAACTTCATTTTCTTGAAGAAGATTTACAGATGGATTTGAAGGATTGAAAAATACTTCATACATTGATCCATACAAATCGAATGTACTATTACTTTCAATTAAATAATATCCACTTGTTGTTATACTTATTGGAATTGATTTATAATAAAATATTGATGAATCATTTGAACATAATATATTCTGACGACAATATACTGAACTTGAATTTGAGATTTCCGATGAATATGTACCTTCAATTCAAAATCAATTACAGGAAAACATAAATGTTTTTTTGTTTTTACTTGTTATTGATACTTGAGCAAAATCAATGGATCCTGGTCCAATAGCAATAATACTAAAAATACCAGTTTTACTCGGTTCAAATGTTGTGACAACAAGTGTATAACGAATTGATGATTGTAATGTTAAATTCAATTGAAATTGTTGATTATTTGCATTGATATCATTATTTTGTTGTAGTAAATTCTCGTCATTTAAAGTTCCTTGATAAATATATCCATATGGATTCATATGATCATTATTTGTACTTGTAATAATATAAAATCCACTTGTGAATACAGTTAATTCTCTTGCTTCATAATAAAATTGAGCTGAACATGTTATCACTCCAGGACGACAATAATATGAACTAAATGTTGTCAATGAAGATAGATAACCCGATAAAATACTCGATGAACTTGTTGCATCGTGAATTGTCGTTTGAGTATTTGTCGATCGAGTTCCTAAAATTGAACCAAGAATAATTGCAATGATACTCAACACAATGAAGAAACAAATTGGAATTAGAAATCGTTTCTTTTGATACCAATGACGTTGTGAAATACTTTTAATGATTCAAAATCATCAATATGAAATTCTGTTTGAAGAAAAGAAAATGTTTAGTTACTTTGTTGTTGTTGTTGTTGTTGTTTGAGGATAAATTTGTGCACCTTCGAAAGGTGGTTGAAGTAGAATTTTTGAAGGTATGATTTGTTTCAAATGAATAACATAAAGATTAGCTGCTGGACTTAATTGTGATTGAACAATGAAATGAGTTGCAGGTAAAAGAAGAATTTCATCTTCATTAGGATAATTCGAATGTTTATTAATCGATCGACCATTGATCACTTCAGCAGAGAATAATGTTCGATCACCGATTTGTCCTAAAAATTTATTATTTTTGAGAACAGGTAATTGAGTTGTACATGATGAAAATGCCCACCAAGTCACTGATTGACCAGCAGGAAATCGACAACTTAAATTTCTCGTTACTCCTCGCCAAACAGTCGATGGAGGAACACATGGTAAACGAACTAAACCACTCAAAAATAATTTCAAATATTTGAAATACGGTCGAAGTGCTTGTCGATCACCACTATTCAATATTGAATTCAAATGAGAATAAAGACTTTCTTTTCTTGTCCTCTTTGCCATTCACTTGTATAAAGACGAATCGATGCACTTTCATCAACAGTTAATCCATCCGATGGTTTCGATGGCGTTCTTCGTAATGCTTCGTTTACATAAAATGAAAGATTTGAAAGAAGATGTTCAATTGGTTGACAAGCTTCGACAAGTGATACCAATGATTCATTTGCATAGTCTCTTAGAAGATCATTAATACCACTACCCATCAATACCGGTTCATTTTCATCGGTTATTATATCGACAAATCGACGAGTTTCAATTGTTAAATCATCATCATCTCTAATTTCAATGATTATTTCTTCTGGTTTATTTTCATCATGAGTTCTCATTGAAATTAATTCGATTGATGAACGATTTGTTTTTTTCGTGTATTTATTCATCGTCAGTCAAAAGTATGTGTATATGCACATTTTATTTGCCTACCGTCATAGAATCAATAATAATAGAAGTTCGACAAAGAAAAAAAAAAAAGAAAAATCATTCTATTTAGTTTTATTCGGTTTTTTTGCTTGAGAATAATTAACAAAAGGTAAACCGAAATAAAATCGAATTTGTAAGTGTTCTTCGGGTTTAAATACGTTTCGAGACGATGATGATCGATGCTGTTGATATTTTGTTGCTAAAAGTCTCATAGCTTGTCCACAAATAATTCCTACATGACAATCGAAAGCACAAAAGATATGCCACCATGCATGTAACTGAGGATTAAATCCAATTCGAAAATGATTCAATTCTTCACACAATTGTTGATCAATTAACCAACAGATCGATGCAATTACTATCAAACCAATATAATATTTTATTAAACATTTTATTGTTTTATTATTTCGATAAGGAAATAAACGATACAACCAAATTAATTTCACAATTCCAAATAAAACCATTAAAACAAAATGAATTTGAAAAACAAGTATAAATGTTTGTAAACTATGAACATATGTCCATAATAAACCATAAAATATGCCAAACAATATTAATTTATCTCTTTTGAAATCATTTGAAATATGATTCATTCGAAAGAGAATAAACCACCAGATAATCATCGAATAAACCATTGGAATTTCATCAGCCATTTGACCTAAATGTGTCAATGTTCCATGAAAATAAGCTGAACCAAATCCAACTAAACCAAAAGATAAACTTAAAAATAAAAATCGTTTTTCAATTCGATTTGTGAAACCATGAACGAATAACATTCCAGCAAAGAGACACATCACTAAACTCGATAAACAATTCCAAAATTCAGCGATATACCAAGTGACAACATAATTTCGTTCACACCAATCGATTGAACTTGTTGATGGTGACCAATAACCAATTTTATCATCGATTTCTTTTTCGAAATGTTTTACAATTGTTCGACATTGAACTTCAATTGAAAAGAGAAAAATTAATAATATCAACAAACTCAACATTTTCTAACGAATGAAATCAAAATCAGTTTCTTTTTTTTTCTTATCACTATGACGACATCTGTTTGTCTCGAGATTGACTTTCGGCAATCATAAACGCAAGAGCGGTGTCCATTTTCGATGATTAAGCCAAGGTGAAAGTATTGGATTCATTTGTATAACGAACAAATTAAACGATGAATGCATCGACAAATACATATGGATATTTTTTTGGAATTGGAAGTAATATTCAATCAAAGACCAATTTCATCAAAATCATTCAACGACTTGTTCAATTATTTGGTCAAATTCAATTGAGTCGTATATTCTCGAAACAGAACCAGTGACAATTGAAACAGATAACAAATTTCTCAATGCTGTTTCATACATTGAATCAAATCTCGGCAAAGATCTTCTCAAACAACAAGGGACACACAGCTGATCTCGATATTTTAACAATTATTCAAACAAATTCATTTCATATCGAACCAAACCAAATTACAGATGAAACTTATTATCAATCATCAATGATCGAACTTTTACGTACAATGAAATTTGATTGTTCACTCGAATACAATTCAAGTTTAACTTGTGATAATCCAATTGAAATCATATTCAATAATATGTCCATTGGATTACAACTAGCAACGATTACATTCAATCGTTACTTGATATTCTACAAACCTATCCTTATCTCGATGTTTTCATTAATAATACATTTATTAGTGAACAAACAACTCTTTCAAATCAATTCTCTCGATTAATCCCACACATGGAACTATCGTTGACATTCATCATCAGAAATCGTTCTCTCAATGAACATCTTATTCGAATTGATCGAGAACAATCTACCAACGATCAACAAATCTTGGTGAAGATATTTCACGACAAGGTCTTTTCAAAACGCCGAAACGTGCTGCTGAAGCCATGTTATTTTTTACAAAGAGTTACGAACAAACAATTGCTCAAATCGTGAAAGATGCAATCTTTGATGAAGAATGTCAAAATATGGTTATTGTTAAAGATATTGAGATTTATTCTCTTTGTGAACATCATTTAATTACATTCTTTGGTAAAGTTTCTGTTGGTTATTTGCCCAATCATAAAATTATTGGCTTGAGTAAAATTGCAAGAATTATCGAAATCTTCAGTCGACGTCTTCAAGGTTCATTATTTGTTCATTTTGTCAATGAAGCTGTTCAACCATTAGATGTCGGTGTTATTGTTGAATGTGTGTAAGTTTATTCGAATTGTAAATCTCTTATAGATATTTTTGTATTTCTTTTTGAGTCATACTTATGTATATGGTGATGAGAGGTGCTCAAAAATTGAATTCACGAACAACATCATCGGCTAAAACACATGAAGAATTTATGCTTTTGACACGAATCAATTCCAAATAAATTTTCGTCATTTGAAATTCAATGTTATGCAAATACTCCTACGTTCTTTTTTTTCGGTTCAAAAGTTTATTGAGACATATTTCTATTGGAAGAATATTTACAATTGAAAAATGTGTGAATATATCGTTTTGATTAAAGACAATTAACAATTCCACAAACAGTTGAACCAATGCCAATACCAATGAGAACAATTCCTGCAGTAACAGCACCAAATGAAGGTCCTGCAGAACCAAGAAGAATTACAATTAGACCAACGATTGTTGTTATCACGCCGAACATAACAAAGAAACTATAAAACCAATCGGATCCACCGCCACGAACACGAACGACACTTTCAGGAACAGATTCAATATCATTATTAGTTCTTCGATTTTCAACAAGAAATTGACGAATAGATGAATAGAAACGTTGCATGTTCACAAACAAAATATGAAGAGTAAAGTTCAACACGTAACTAAAACTTTCGAGGAAATAGTAATAAGTGAACTGTACGTAACAGGAATAGAAAGAAAAAAGAAAAAGAAAAAAAAACGTTTGAATGTGTACAGTAGAACTTTTTTTTTTTCTTCGTTCTGTTCTGTTGAACTACGTCGAAAGAAGAAAGAAAAGAAGAAAAAAAAAGGTCACTGAATTTTTTTTTTGCACTCTAATAATTATTGTTTGTAGAAATGTGTGTCGTTGAAGGATGTGTTCATAGTTTTATGAGCCGTTTGTAAACCATGATCAATCATTTGTCGAATATGTTGAGGTAAATCGACTTTATTCAAAAGTTCGTTACAACGTTGAAAGAATAATTGATGTCGATTGGAATGCCAAGCACAAATACTATTCAAAAGTAAAAGACCCCATTCATAAATCCAATTTTCAACAAGAAGAATATCATTTGGCAATGGAATATTCAATCCAACTTCACTAATCAAATAACATTCATCGTAATTTCCATTGTTTTTATGATATTCTCCAAGATAATACAACGATTCAGCACGAATCGGACGAAAATCAAATGTTTTCCAATAAAGTTCTTCAATAATTTGTGATTGACGAGGATTGACAAGTTGTTCAAGTCGAGCTATTTGTAATAAACAAAGAAATCGTTCTTCATCGAATTCATCGAAATCAAATCTTCGAGAAAGAATTTCAATTGCTTTTGGATAATTCTTTGTGAGAATATACGATTGACCAAGATAGAATAGATAACGAGCATTGTCCGGATCGTTTACAAGAGCTTCTTCAAGAATTTTAATATCTTTTTCAATTGTTTTCGCATCTTTTGATCTTGATCCATCATGCAAATAAATATAACTGATATTTTCCAATACTTCAGAAGTCAACGAAGAAGACGAAGGAACAGACAAATATTCATGAAGAACTCCTTTCCATTTCAAATCCAGTTGACTTTTAAACAATTGAATTCGTTTATGTTGATGATTTCCATCGAAAACGTTCATAAAATAAAAATCTTTGTCAAGATTTGTAAATTGAAAATGTGTTTGAAAATTGAAAATATCATCAGCATCAATAATGAGAATATAATCTGCTTTGTCTTTAGCCAATTGTAATGCTTCATTTCGATTGAATTCAAAATTAATCCAAGATCTTTGATGTAATTCACCTGGAATATCATGAAGAAATTGACGAATGACATGTTGAGTACCATCTATTGATCCTGTATCAACAATTATCCAATAATCAATTAATGATTTGCAACTTGAAAGACATCGACGAATTGTATCGATTTCATTTCGAACGATCATATTCAAACAAATACTTTTCTTAGTTGTTCCTTCATTTATTTCAGAATTACACAAAATAACAAAAAATAACAGACAAATTTTCATTTGTCAATCTTTTTCGTTTGTTTGTCGAGTTAAAGTTGAAAATGTGTGAAAGAGAGAGAAAAGAAGAAGAAGAAGAAGAAGAAGAAAAAAGTCCATTAAAATGTAAGTGTTTATTTGCATTGTTTCTTTTGTTTATGATGAGCAATAATAGCACCAGTAATTCCACCGGCACCAGCTCCCACAGCAGCACCAGCAGCAGCAGTAGCTATTGCACAAGGACCACAAACAACACCAGCAACACCGCCAACAGCAGCACCAGCAACCGCTCCTACACCAGCTCCAGCCACAGCACCAACAGCCACAGCACCTTTACCACCACCACCAATACGTACAGGACGAACATGTGAACAATTCTTCTGTTCATCATCATCATTATCATTTGGACATTTAATATGCAATTGATTCTTTGCAATTTCATACGTTTTTTCGACTTTTTTACGAATTCCTTTTTCATTTCCAATTAGTTTACAAAATTGTTTAATACCAGGTTTCATTCCTTTGTCTTGTTGTTGTTGTTGTTGTTGTTGTTGTTTTGTAAGTTGTAATTGAAAGATCATCTCATGATAAGTTTTATCTTGTTGTTGTTTAACAAATAGAAATTGTTGTGTCATTTGTTGAATTTCCGATTGAAATAATTGTTGATTACTTTGAATACTCTGATATTGATCTTGAAGAGTTTGTCTTAATCTGTGTAATTGATTGTATTGAACAACAATATCCATAGACATTGTTTGTTGTTTTTCATGATGCTGTGCAATAAAATAAAGAAATCGATCTCGATTGAGACCAAATTTGTCATTTTCATTAGCATTGAAATGATCGATGAAACAGAAATCTTGTAATGAAATCGATATTGGATATAACAAATTTTGAAGTACAGTCAAAAATGTTCCTTCAAATGTTGGTGTTCGTTGACTGGGCACATTGTTAACAATAAACATCAATGATTTCGATGGAAAATTGAATGCTTGTTGAAATGCTTTGAAAGCAATAATATCATCATAATGTGGTATTCCATTGATATGTCTCCATACAAATATAACAGCTGACATTGGACATTCTTTAAATGATTTCATAATTTCACATTTATTTTGTTCAATTTTTGTTTGATTGGAATCGATTAATCCTGGAAGATTATAAATACGAAGATCATTGGTTGATTCAGTATGAAATTGATGATATTCAGCCGTTGTTGTTATTGATTCTTGTCGGCAATCACTCGTAAATCGTTCATAACCAATAATCATATTGCAAAGATAATTTTTACCTGATCGTTGATTACCCAAAATCATGAGACCATAATCAGACTTTGTTTCCACCATTGTTGTTATTTGTCAATCGATCAATGAATAGATCAGACGATATTATATTACTTTTATACAGCAAATGGTGAGTCAGTACAATAAATATTTACGATTGCAATGATTGACTACGAATGAAATCGAATCTGATAAAATTGTTGTTTTTGTTGAAAAATCATGAGAACCGAGGGTGTCGATGATTTGTTATCTATGCTGTTGGACGAATCCTGTTGACTTACAAAGATAAACTTATTTAAACGAATATCAACAACAAAACGAAATTCATAATATCATATTTTTTTCGTAAATTGGTGTGCAAATGGATGAAGATACAATTTTTCCTGCTTTGTCTGTAGGCGAACAAATCATAGACAAATATCGTCATATTGAATGTTGCAATAGTATCGAAACGATTGTCATTTTAACGAATATTCGTTTATTGATTCGTTGGAAAGAACAAATTTTCTGTTGTTTTCATCAATCTTTATATTCTGCAATTGAACTCAATTCGATTCAACGTATCGATGAAACTCGTCTAAGTATGAAAGCATTATTTTCTTTGATTATATTGGCATTTATAAGTTTTATTCTGATGATCATTGGATATGCTGGTCACAATGCAGCATGGGGAACAACAACACTTTTTGTTTTCCTTGGTATTATTGCCTATGGTGTTTATTATTATTTTACTCTTCAATGGAGATATATTACATTGAAAGGACATTTTGGCAGTCAAACATTGAAATTTGAAGTTGGAGTAGCACGACAATTCGAAGCAAGATTAAGTGAAATGATGCATCAAACTGGAAAACAACAACAACTTCCTCAAACATCAGTTTTAATGCCTTCCAATTTTGCATAAAAAAAGACAAATCTTTTAACGGACAAAAAAAAAGAATTTTAATAAATAAATACGAAAAACATCTTTTCAATCTTTTCAAAGTTAAAGATTAAAGATAAGAAATAAAATAAAATAAAATAATACGAAGAAGAAAAAGACGAAAAAGAAAGCAAAGCAAGAAAATGTTATTTGTTGTTGTTGTTGCATGTAGATGTTTGTTGAATACACGCTTTACGTTGAGAAGAGAATTGCATTTGATTTGGACATTTTAAATGTGCAAGAGGTTGATCTCGACCAGGCACACAAACATAATAGAATTCACAATTTAATTCATCAGCAATGAGATCTTTGTTTTTGACTTGACTACATGGATTCGATGAATGTTTCGAAGGAATTGTTGAATCACGTGAAAACACACGTGATACAACTGAAGCAATAGGAAATGCACCTTGTTTACATGATAAACCAGTAAAATCATCTAAATCAATGGAATCAATGAGAACACCACCGATTTGAGAATGTTTAATAAATTTGGCTTTTAATTCGATAGTTCCATTGATTGATGTTGTTCGATTGATCTGTAATGAATGTGTATCATCAAATGTCATGAATTCATAACCTTTTTTACCATTAACAATAATATTATCATTCGAAAGAAATCGTTCGTATCCATCGAATTCAAATCGATCACAAATTTCAAATGTTGAAATAAGACCTGGTGTTTGTGTCGTTGGACCAGGTAAACCTTTTGAAACGATGAGATCACCAATTCGATATTGATCTACACTTTCTAATGTATAAGTTAAACCATACGTTGGAATACTTAAAATTAATTTCTCTTTTGGAACACCAACTGATAATAGAAACATTAAAATTGAAACCATTGAAAAATCACCAATGTTCTTCTTCGGATCAGCTTGAACAAATGAAGTTAAACTATTCCATGGTTGAACTTCACGAAAACGTTGAATCGATTGACCATGAAATGGAAGAATAAGAAGATAATCAACTGATTGATACAATTGAATCATATCGAAGAAAGACGCTTGTTGAGTTGGATCAGTTGGCAATTGAAATGAAATTGTCAATAAACGATTTCCTTTCAACAATTTCGATAACTTTTCAATTGGATCAATTAAATTTCGAGTAAAAGTATTTGAATTTAATTGAAGATTAATTCCATCGATTTCATCCAAAGATAAATCTTCTTTCATTTGATTGATATCACTTTTTTCACTGAAATCAACGGAAATCACAATTTGAAGAGCTTTATTGACGTTTTTCAATGTTTCAAAATTTGTTTTCGATACAAACGAACTATTTTTGTCGATTAACAAATGTGTACAATGATTAGGATTGAGATGACTTAAATCAAATGAAATCTTGTTCGACACTAATTTTGAAAATGAACTAATCGAACAGAAGATTGATGAATCATTTTCAGATGGATCTTCTTCAGTTTTCGTTTGAATTTTATTTGGTTGGAAAATATTCGAAATTGAATTTAAAATCGGATAAGAACCTTGACCACATTGTCCATCGATATCATCCATACCGAGTAATGATAAACTGATGCCTGCTAATCCTTCGAATTTAGCGTATTGAGCTTTCAAAGAAATATCATTAATTGTATCTGAACTGATCCATTGTTTTCGTTTGATATTGAATGCATACGATGAACGACTTATTTTGTTATAACTACGTGTAAATTCTGGACCTTTGATGATTTTACAAATAGTTGAATAAGGTAAAATTGTTGATGATCCGACAATAGGTGAACCAACGTCATTTTGATTTCCATCAGCTAAAGCAAACCAACGACCATGAGTCGGAATGCCAAGTGTCAATTGTACTGGTGGAATACCAATTGTTAAAACATAATCAATTGTTTGTTTAATACTCGATGTTAATTGATTATCAATGGGAAATAATGGATTGACAAGTGTTGTTACACCTTTCGATATCCAATCAAACGCCATTAAACGAATGAAATCAACTGTAGAAGTTATTTTAGAAAATTCATAACTAAAATCAAGAATATTCTTTTGTGCACTAATGCCAATGGATAATGAAAGTTGTCTCGAAGTAAATAGATCTCGTAATTCTAAAAGCCAAGTGGACAAAAAGAATTTATCGTATAATGTTGATGTTGAATCCAATTCAACATTCCAATCAATATCAAAACCATCGAATTCATTTTTAACAAGAAATTCTTCGAGTTTAGCATTGAAATCTTGTCGTTGTTGTGTATGACGAATCATTTCTAAATGTTTCGGATTCCATTCACCAAGAATTGAATATAAAATTTTCAAATTTTTATTTTTTGATTTCATTGTTTGAAATTGTTCCAAAATATTCGATGAAATCGATGTTGAATCAAATAGATTATCTGTATTTCGTGATTTCGAATCTTCAATAATAATTAAATGTGTACATAATTTCACATTGAGTGTATTCAATACAAGTGGATTCACAGTTGTCATACAAATAACAGATGGAGATGGTAATTGAGATGGAGGAACCACTGGTGGAACAAATGAACTTGTACTTGCACTTGTCGTCGTTGTCATGGTCGTTGTCGTAGTTGTCACAGTAGTAGTAGTAGTAGTAGTGGATGATGGTGCAGTAGGAATATCAATGGGAAGAATAACACCCGATCGAATAAGATTAACAACTGTATTCATCAATGGATATTTGCCACGATTACAAAATTTGCCCTGAAAATCATCAAGATCTGGTGCCCAAAACATAACTCCACCAAGATCTTTGCCAATAATATAATTGGCTCTAATAGTTAACGTATCAATATTATCATATCCAACCCACATTCCATCACCATATGCATACATTGATTTTTGTACATCATCATATTGACTTTTCCATGTTCCACTATTTAATTTCTCACAAATTTCATAATAAGATAGAAATCCTGGTTCTCTGGTATATTTGCCTGCTTGTCCAGGACCTGATGAAGGTGCTCCAACGCCATTGTTCGATGGATCAACTAATTGAAATGTTCGTCCATAAGTAGCTAAACCCATATTAATTTTATGTTTGGGTGTTCCTTGTTGAATCCAATGGTTAACAGCCCAATTTTGATTCCATGTCATTAATTGTTGATTTTCTTCTGGTCTTGCATAGAGACCTGTATGAAGTCCGGTGATATTTTCCCAAGAACCACCATGAAAATCATAGGTCATTAAATTAATAAAATCAAGTTCCGAAGCAATTTTATCGATTTCATAGGCTGTTTTTATTGTTGGTTCACCAGCACCAACAGCTGCTGTCAATAATAAATTATACGGACGAAATGCTGCTTTTAATTCTCGAACTAAACTTGTAAAATATTGTTTATCTTGTGGTCGACTTCCTTCTCGATTGCTTGGATATTCCCAATCGAGATCGAGACCATCGAATTGATGTTGACGTAGAAATTGAACTGAATGTTGAACAAATGCTTGTCGTAATTGTTGATCTTGAACCATATCTGAAAAAGGTCCCGAACCAAAATTCCATCCACCAACAGCCAATAAAACTTTAAGATTTGGATTTGTTCGTTTTAAATTCATAATTCTTGAATACATGCCTTTACTCCATTCAGTATCTTCGTCATTCCATTCGAATGGTGCAAGTTTATGATCTTTTAAAACGGCAAATGCAAAAATAATATGCGTACAAAGTGATCCATCGAGATCTTCAGGAAAGAATTTGCCACCATCGGGTCGATATTGTGCCCAATTAGTATAATAACAAACGATACGTTTATTTTGACCTGTTGGTGGAAGTGTTGTTGTTATGGGTGGAAGAGTTGTTGTTGTTGTTGTTGTCGTTGGAAATGATGTTTGTTGACGTAAAAGTTGAACAGCTGTATTCATCAATGGATATTTACCCTGGTTACATTGACTACCAGTAAAATCATCGAGATCTGGTGCCCAAAACATAATACCAGCTAAACGCATATCTTGAGCATATTTTACTTTAAAACTAAGTGAATAAGCATCATCGAAACCGGCCCATTCTGTTCCTTTGAAAGCATAATTCGCTTTTTGAACATCGTCAAATACTTTCGTCCAATTTTGTTGTTGAATTCGAACACAAATTTCATAATAAGCTAAGAAACCAGCTTCACCTGTATATAAACCAGCTGAACCAGGTCCAACAGCCGGTGCACCAATGCCTGTATTTGTTGAACTTGACAATCGAAATGTTCGTCCATAGAGACCTAAACCTAAAACAAGTTTCGATGGTGAACAACCATTATTAATCCAATAACGAACAGCCCAATCAACAGTTAATTGTTGATTAACTTGAGAATCAGTTGAACGAGCAAATAAAGCCGTATGAATACCCGTTTGACTTTCCCAAGATCCATGTAAATCATAAGACATTAAATTAACTAAATCGAGTGTTGAACAAACTTGTGCAATTTCATAAGCAGCATCAATCGTTGGTTTACCAGCACCAACAGCAGCTGTTAACAATAAACTATACGGACGAAAAGCAATTTTAAGTTCACGAATCAATTTCGTAAAATCTTGTTTATCCGTTGGTCGTGAACCTTCACGTGAACCAGGATATTCCCAATCTAAATCGAGACCATCGAATTGATGTTTTTGTAGAAAGATAATTGTTGTTTCAATGAATTTAGCTCGTTTAATTGGATCTTTGACCATATCTGAAAATTTGCCACTTCCATGATTCCAACCGCCGACTGCCAATAAAATCTTTGGTCGACCCGATCGACGTAAATTGATCATTCGTGCAAACATTCCCGTTGACCATGCTGTACTTTCATCATTCCATTCATATGGAGCGAGAACATCATTTTCTAATTTAGCAAACGAATAAACAATATGTGTACAAAGATTGACATCCATATTCTCGGGATAGAAACGACCTGGACCATTTCGATATTGAGCCCAATTTGTATAATAACAAACAACAACTGCTTCGTTATTATTATTATTATTATTATCTTTAATTAAATGTTGATCTTCAAATGAAGGTGACAACCATTGTTGCCAATTCGATGGAAGTTTATCAACTTCATTTCGATTAGAAATTGTAAATGTTTGAATGGTCACAGTTGTTGTTGTTGTTTCAATTGAATCAATGGAGGATGAAGCACGTTTTATTTCGAAATTTAAACAATACGTTTCATTTGTAAACACAAATTTCCATGGGCAATTTTTATCTTCAGTTTTTTCAAGTTTCGAAATAATTGAATTGATAATATACGAAAGATTTTCGATTTTGAGTTCAGTTGTTGAATGAACTACTTCGGGATTTGTTTCATTGAAATTGAATGATTGTTTATCTAATTTCTTTGTTAAATCTTTGGAGATTTTATCGGCAAGTAATGGTGATGAACGAAGATCATGTTGAGTTAAAATATATTCTGTCAATTGTTTTATAAATGGTTCAACATAAGAAGTTACATTTTCACCATTGATTTGTAATCCATTGAATAAAATCAACACGATGAACAATTTCAACATCGTTTATGATCAAATATGAATATTCGTTCTCGTTTTTATACGTCGACAATTTAAAATCAAATGATAAATCTCTTCTGTCAATCTTTTACAAAAAAGAATGAACAAGGTCAAGGTTTAACTCTTCATTGAACACATTTTCTCTATTCTTTCAAAGGTGAAGGATATATTCTCATTCATTCAACCGTGTACATTCGTAACAAATGTACTTCTCGTCTTTTCTTTTCAACGATTCACCATCAAATTAAATACATTTTCTTCGACTAACGACAACTACAATTCTCATTTCAAAAGAAAATCAGTTCGACAGCTGTTTATCGCGATTCGTCATTTTTCTTTTTTTAATGTTTTTCAAATAAAGAGAAGAAGAAGAAGAAGAAGAAGAAGAAGAAGAATCATAGATTGATTGGATAAGATTTGTGTTGTTGTGCTTCTAGTAAAGCATTTCGTGCTATTAACCACCAATCTTGATAATATGCTGAGAATTTCATTTTCGATGTTGGATCAGTTTCATTGGGCCATGAAAGTGTTTCTGAATGAGCACCATGAGATGGAATAGCACTAAAAAAGACTTTGTTTCCAGCTCGTTGACGTATACGATGACTTGCTTTCCAATCATCTTTCGGTTGCATAAGAGTATCTTCGAAAGCTA
>Ga0209915_1002908_pt1 | contig 16111 bp, 12 predicted proteins | sample ThiBiot_750_plan_FD_183952 | JGI IMG/M metagenome (GOLD analysis project Ga0209915, IMG submission 183952) | Wastewater bioreactor microbial communities from Cape Town, South Africa - Thiocy_cont_750_plan (SPAdes) | ecosystem: Engineered > Bioreactor > Thiocyanate-remediating > Anaerobic-Aerobic... | reverse complement strand
GTACGGCGCGGCTCGATGTCTGTCTGTGCTCCGTAGTCCACCACGGCTGGTCAACCTCCCCCAAGGCTCTTCCCCTCCGGAAAGAGGCGAAGCAATGCTGCTGGCGTGCCCCAGGCACACCCGCGATCATCCTCTACGGCATGCCCGGGGAAACATGTCGTCGACAACGAATTCACCGTGATCATAACAGGGCCGTGATCGGACGCGCAGTTCGTTCCTGTGGAGGATCAGACGGAATCAGCGGCCGGTACTGACGCCGGAGTGAGCGCCTCGCGGTAGATCCGGCGCAGGTCCTCCTGCTGCCGCGACGGGGTGTGCTGTGCCAGGGCATGGGCGCCCACTGCGCGCAGCGCCTCCCGGGCGCCGGGGTCGCCGATCAGCACCTCGACCCTGGCCGCCAGCTCGTCGTCCGACACGACGAGTTCGCGGGGCAGCTCGTCGGCATAGGGGCGGTCCACGAGGAGCGAGGGCACCCCCGAGGCGAGCGCCTCGAGCAGCCCGATGGGGAAGCCTTCCCACTCGGCGGTGTGCACGTAGAGGGAGGCGCGGCTCAGGTGCTCGGCAACCGCGTCCGGTGAGATCCAGCCGGTGACCTCGACGCCGGCGTCGAGCAGCGGCGCGGCGAGGTGCTCCTCGCCGCCGCCGACCCACACGGCTCGTGCGGGCACGCCGCGTTCGCGCAGCTCTCGGGCGAGCCGTGCGAACGCGGCGATGCCCTTCTGCGGTGCGAGGCGCCCGATCATGACGACGGTCGCATCGCCGGGCGGCTCGGCGCGGGCGCTGCCGTCCAGCCCCGGGCGGGGGATGTTGGCCACGACGCGGACCGGGCGTCCCGGCGCGAGGGCGCGCGCCAGCAGCGCCTCCCGCTCCGAGCATGCGGCGAAGGAGGTGGTGTTGGGCACGAGGAGCCGCTCGATCGCCTGGTAGACGCCGCGCATCGCCGGGCTCAGGTCGCGCCGTTCGAAGGACAGGCAGTGTGGCGAGTACACGATCGGCACGGTGCGCCTGCTCACCGCCAGCCGGGTGTAGACGCCGGCGAAGCTGGAGTGGGCGTGCACGAGGTCGGGCTGCAGCTCCCGCACCCTGCGTCGGGTGGCGCGAACCCTCGCGCTGTGGCCGGCGGGCAGCGGGACCGCGCTCGCGAAGCCGTCGAAGATCCCGGGCGGCACGTCGACGCCCGGGCGAAGGGCGTAGAGCAGGTGATGCTCGTGCTCGGGCGTCGCGATCCGGAAGCTGTTCACGGCGTCGGACACCCCGCCGCCGAAGGACTCCACGACGTGGAGGATTATGCTGGCTTTCTCCGTCGGCATCGTCGGGACTCGTATCCCCTCATGGTGTCGGACCGATTATCGGCACATGATCGGACTGATGACGCGGGATTGTGCGCAAGACGCGGTTCCGCGCTTCATATAGTAGTTGTGCGTTAACTAGGCGGTTAACTCATAGTAGTGACGTCGGCGTCGGTCGGCGCACCGGGGACGAGGGGAAGAGGAGCGCAGGGTCTTCGCGCCCTGTCACGGTCATGGGGATGAAGCTGCTGGTCAACGCCGGGCGGGGATTCCGCGTCGATCTCGAAGGGATCCGCGGGGTCGGCCTGCTCGTCATCCTCTTCTCCCACCTGATCGAGTGGCCGAAGGGCGGATTCGTCGCTCTCGACCTGTTCTTCGTCCTGTCGGGCTACCTGATCACCGGACTGATCATCCGGGAGCATCAGCGCACCGGCACGATCGACCTGTTCGCGTTCTATCGCCGCCGCACGCGGCGTTTGGCCCCCGCGGCGACGGTCGTCGTCGTCGTCACGGTCCTCGTGGGCTTCCTGGTCTTCCCGTTGGTCCGCGCCGTGTCGATCCTGTGGGACGGCGTCTGGGCGATGCTGCTCGTCGCGAACTGGAACTTCGCGCTCAACAACACCGACTACTTCGCGACCTGGCTCCCGCAGAGCCCGCTGCTGCATTACTGGTCGCTCGCCGTGGAGGAGCAGTTCTATCTGCTCTGGCCCGCGCTGATCCTCGCCGGCGTCTGGCTGGTGCACCGGCGCGCCCGCCGTCGCCCGGCCCTGCGCTATGCGGGCGTGATCGGCGTGATCATCGCGGTGACGGTCGTCTCCCTCGCCTGGAGCGTCTTCCAGTCGGCCACCCATCCGCAGGTCGCCTACCTGTCCACCCTCACACGTGCGTGGGAGCTCGGCGCCGGCGCGCTGCTCTTCTTCGGCAACAGGCTGTGGGAGCGGATCCCGGCCGTCGTACGGCCGATCCTCTCCTGGAGCGGCCTGATCGTGATCCTCGGGGCCTCCGTCGTGCTCACCCCGCAGGACCCCTATCCGGGCTACCTCGCCCTCATTCCGGTGATCGCCACGGCGGCGATCATCACGTCGGGCGTGGGCGGCGAGTCGCATCTGCTGATCGCGACCAACCCGGTCATGCGCTATCTCGGGCAGATCTCCTACTCGGCCTACCTGTGGCACTGGCCGATCTTCGTCTTCCTGGCGGCGCTCGTCGGCAAGCAGTCGCCGCTGTACCTCTGGGCGGCGATCCCGCTCTCGCTCGTGGTCGCCGCGGCGGCCTTCCACCTGATCGAGGACCCGATCCGACGCTCCTCGTGGCTCGAGCCGCGCACATCGCGGCATCGGCACCATCGCAGCAGCGAGCGTGCGCGGCGGAGGCGGACGATCGGCGTGCGCGTCGCTGCGGTCGCGGCGCTCGTGGCCGCGGTGGCCCTCGTCGGGGTCGCGCTGGTCGTCCAGCGCACTGATCCGCCGATCGCGGCCCCCAACGCATCGGCGTCGCCGACGCCCACCGCACCGGCGGTTCCCGGCGGTGCAGACGCGGTGAGCACGGTCGAGACCGCCGTGACCGCGGCGCTCGATGCACGCAGTTGGCCAGGCCCCGTCGTCGACCAGATCAACTCCGGTGCGGCGAGCCCGCAGTCGCTGCTCGGCAGCAGCTGCCTCGACGTGACGGCCGACACCGAGGACGAGTGCGTGATCGGCGGTGCCGACCTGCCGCGCACCGCGGTGCTCCTCGGGGACTCTGTCGCGCTGTCGTGGATGCCGGGGCTCGGACCCGCCCTGAACGAGCTCGGCTACCGGGTGCGGATGCTCAGTCATTCCCAGTGCCCGTTCGTCGACGTCTCGGTCTCCGGATCCTTCCAGGCGGGGAACCGCCGCGCGGGCTATCCCGAGGAGTGCGACGCGCACCGCGAATGGGCCCGTGATCGCACGCTCGCGCTGCACCCCGACCTGGTGATCGCCGCCGACGGCGAGGCGGAGATGAACGCGCTCATCCTCGCCGACGGGCAGACGGCGCGCGAAGCGTGGAACAAGGGCGTCACCGCCTCGGTGCAGGCGCTGAAGGGTCTCCCCGTCGTGATGCTGACCTCGCCTCCGCAGGGGCCGAGCCTCAGCGACTGCTACACGAACATCGCGACGGTGAAGTCGTGCACCGGCCGGATCCGCGACACCTGGCGGGACCAGCTCGCGGCGGCCCAGACGGCGCAGAAGTCCGGGACGGCATTCACGCTGATCGACACTCGGCTCTGGTTCTGCTCCCAGGACGGCTGGTGCCCGCCGTTCGCAAGCGACACGGTGATCCGGGCCGACGAGCAGCATCTGGCCGCTCCCTACGCCGCCCGGCTCCAGGCGGCGCTCGTCGAGTCGTTGCGTCCCGTGACGGGCGCAGGCGCTCCGCCCGGGGGATAGGCGGCGCCTGGGCCGCAATCCGCCGGGAACGGGGCCCTCGATGGTACAGAATGGGAAGGCGGCGCATCCCCTCGCGCAGCATCCCCGATCCGAGAGGACACCGCCGTGGGGCTTTTCGACGTGCTGAGAGTGTTCCAGCGTTTCTGGGCGCTGATGCTCCTCCTGCTCGCGGTCGGCCTCGCCGTCGGCGCCGGTTCGCTGCTGCTCGTCAAGGACACCTACGCCTCCACCTCACGTCTGTTCATCTCCACCCAGTCCCTGGGGACGGCGAGCGAGCTGCTGCAGGGGTCGACGTACACGCAGGCGCGCATGCTCTCCTACGCGACGGTCGCGTCGGATCCGATCGTCCTGGAGCCGGTGATCGAGCAGCTCGGGCTGAAGACGACCCCGGAGCAGCTGGCCGGCCAGGTCTCCGCGACGGCGCAGAGCGACGAGCTCATCATCGAGATCACGGCGAAGGCCGGGAACCCGATCAGCTCGTCCGACATCGCGAACGCGGTGGCCGACCAGCTCTCGACGGTGATCGAGAAGAAGATCGAGGCCCCCGTCGCGGGATCCGATCCGTTCGTGAAGGCGACGGTCATCAAGAAGGCCGTGCCTCCGCAGGCTCCGTCCTGGCCGACGCCGTGGATCTTCATCACCGTCGGCGGCCTGTCCGGGCTGCTGCTGGGCATCGGGCTCGCCTTCCTGTTCGGCGCCCTGGACACGCGCGTGCGGAACGTGACGGACATCGAGCGCTCGCTCACCGTCCCGGTGCTCGGCATGGTGTCGAAGGACAAGCGCCTGCACCGGCGGCGCCCGCTCGACATCATCGAAGGTCGTAACACCTTCGCGGAGTCGATCAGGGCGCTGCGCACGAACCTCCAGTTCGTCGACGCGGAAGGCGATGAGCGCCGGGTGCTCCTGATCACCTCGACCGTGCCGAGCGAGGGCAAGTCGACGACCTCGCTGAGCCTCGCGGCGGTGCTCGCCGAAGGCGGCAACCGGGTCGCGCTGGTCGACGCCGACCTCCGCAAGCCCTCGATCGCGGGGCTCGCCGACATCGAGGGCGGCGTCGGGGTCACCGACGTGCTGCTCGGCAAGGTCTCGCTCGCCGACGCCCTGCAGACCGTCGGCTCCCACCGTCGCCTGCACGTGCTTCCCGCGGGGCGGATCCCGCCGAACCCCGCCGAGCTGCTCGCGTCGCCGCAGTTCGCGGAGCTCATCGCGGTCCTGCGCCGCCACGTCGACTACGTCGTGATCGACAGTCCGCCCGTGCTCGCGGTCTCCGACGCGCTGGTGCTCTCGCATCTGTCCGACGCGTCGATCGTCGTCGTCGGCGTGGAGCGCGTGCGCCGGCAGCAGTTCACCACCGCGATGACCGCGCTGCAGCAGGCCAAGGCTCCGCTGGCCGGCGTCGTGATGAACCGTCTTGCGCGCACCGGCGTGGACGCCTACGCGTACTACACCTACGGATACGCCTCCGCGACCAACGACCTGGAGGACGAGCCTCCCGCAGAGGGCGAGGGCGATGGCGTGCTGGCCGAGCTCGTGGACGAACCGCCGACCCGAGAGGCCGACGGTCTCGACGACGATCTCGTCGAGACCGGCCGCGCCACACGCCGGAGAAGATGATGGATCTGCGCCAGAAGTGGCAGCAGGTCGGCTTCGCGCTGTTCAACATCGTCGTCACGCACGTGCCGTCGCATGCGCTGCGGATCGGCACGCTGCGCGCCTGGGGTGCGCGGATCGGCGAGGGGAGCACGGTCGGCCGGGGCAGCACCGTGCTCGACATCCATCGGCTGCGGATCGGCACGGGCTGTTCCCTCGGGTTCCGCTGCATGCTGGACGCGCGTGGGGGGATCGACATCGGCGACGACGTCGCCCTGGCCAGCGACACCCACATCATCACCGGACAGCATCTGGTGCACTCCGACACGTTCGAGGCGGAGTTCCTGCCGGTCACGATCGGGGACCACGTCTGGGTGGCGTCGCGCTCCACGATCGTGGCGGGCGTGCACATCGGCCGCGGCGCGGTGATCGGCGCCTGCTCCCTCGTCCGGGAGGACGTGCAGGAGCGTGAGATCGTCGCCGGCGTTCCCGCGCGGCACCGAGGGGAGCGCCGATCCGCATTGGCCTACACCGCGCGCTACAAGAGGATGTTCCACTGATGCCGCAGCGCAGCGCCGATCCGCTGTCTCACGCGACGCTGGTCTACGTCGCCCCGCGCCCGGGATCCAGCGGCGTCAGCGACTACGCCGACGACATGCTCATCGAGGCGCGGGGCGCGTTCGGCCACGTCGTCGAGATCCGTCACGGGGGCGCAGGCCAGGACTCGGTGCGCGACGTGATCCGCGCGCGCCGCGCGATCCGCGCTGCGGTGCGCGCGGCTCCGGGGGCCGTCGTGGTGCATGCGGAGCAGAGCGGGGGAGTGCTCGTGCCGTTCTGGGGACTCGCGCAGCGGGCGATGCGGGATCCCCGCGTCATCCGCAGCGCCACCCTGCACGACGCCCCGCTGGGCGTGTGGCTGCCGTGGCGGACGCGCGGGATCGGGCGCAGCCGCCTGCTCGTGCACGCCCTGCACTACCCGACCATGCCGCTCAGTCGCGCTCTGGAGCGCAGGGTGCTGAGCGGCGTGCACCTGTCCGCTCTCACCGCCTCCGGCGCCGAGGCGATCACCGCCGAGCTCGGGCACGGCCCGGTCGCGGTCAGCTTCCTGCCGCCCCCGGCCCGGCCCGTGCTGCCTCCCGCTCCGCAGCGCCCCCTCGCGGTCGGCCTGTTCGGGTACGTGTACAAGGGCAAGGGCTTCCAGGATCTGGAGCGGCTGCGCGTGCTGATCGACGACCGGATCGCGATCCGCGTCGCGGGCCGGGGCACCGAGCTCCTGCCCCCGGTGCCGGGGGTGGAGATCTTGGGCGGCGTCGAGGGCGCGCAGGAGGATGCGTTCTTCGGCGGCGTCCGTGCGATCCTGCTGCCCTATGGGCGGCGCAGCTCCTACGGGCCCCAGACGCACGTGGCCTCCAGTGTGGCGGCGCGGGCCATCGCCTACCGCACCCCGGTCATCGCGCTGCGGTACCCCGGCCTCTCCGACGAGGCCGAGATCGTCGACGGCGGGATCGACGAGCTCGCCGCCGCGGTGAACCGGCTCGTGCTCGACGAGGAGGCGATGGCACGGCTGGACGCATCGGTGCGGGCCCTCGGCGAGCGGCTGACGGTGCCCGAGGCGTTCAGGCGCCTCGCGACCTCATGGCGCGCTGCTCTGCCAGCCGCCTGAGCAGCCGACGGCTCGGCTCCTCCACGAAGTGATAGAGGATCCCGCCCGCGACGACCGTGCCGGCGAGTGTCGCCGCGACGACCGCGATCGTGCCGGCGACGCTGGAGAAGAGGCCGAGCCTCTCGGCGACGGTGCGCATCACCAGGATCAGCGGGAAGTGGACGAGGTAGACCGAGTACGACACCTTCCCGCACCAGATCGCGGGTCGGGTGGAGAGCAGGCGCGCCGGCCCCGAGTCGCCGGAGGCCAGCGCGAAGAGCAGGGCGGCCAGGAACGGGTAGGCGAGCACCGGGAGGGTCACCGCGCCCGCCGAGGGCGCCAGGAAGCACGCGGCCACCACTCCGGCGAGCGACACCGGCAGCAGCACCCGGCTCAGCCGTCGCCGGCCCTCGGCCGGCTGGTCGCGCCAGAGCAGGTACAGCAGGCAGCCGATCGGGAAGCAGACCACGATCCGCGTCCACATCAGGGCGTAGCCGGACCAGAAGGCCCAGCTCTCGCCGTGCCAGAGGATCAGCCAGAGCGCGACCATCCCCGCGCCCAGCAGCACTCCGATCAGCGCCAGGACGGCTCGTCGTCGCAGCCGCACGAGCAGGGGGACGAGCAGCGGGAACGCGAGGTATGCGGCGAACTCCGTGGAGATCGACCATGCCGGATCATTCCACGCGAGCGCCGGGGGCACGGCCTGCAGCATGAGGACGTTCATCACGAAGCTCACCCCGGAGAACTGCCGGCCGTTCGTGGGCGGGGAGCCCGCCGCCGTCATCGCGGCGACGAGCACGGCCACCACGAGGAGCATCACCAGGTGGACGGGGTAGACGCGGGCGACGCGGAGCCAGAGATAGGTCCGCACGGCCCCGGGCTCCCGCGGCGCGCGCAGCCGGTCGAGATACGTGTAGGAGATCACGAACCCGCTCAGCATGAAGAACAGGTCGACGCCCAGGTTGCCGCCGTCGATGAGGCGGTCCAGCACCGGTAGCGCCGGGAGCGCGAACAGCAGGTGGACGTGCAGCAGGACGACCCAGCCTGCGGCGAAGCCGCGGATGCCGGTGAGCGGATCGATCCGGGCGCGCACGCATCCTCCCGCCGGTCAAATAGGATCTGGTGAGGCCATGCTATCCGGCGCGGGCCGGACGCTGGTCCCGCCACCCGGCGATGCCCCGGCACACCTGAGCATCGAGAGGACCGTGCAGACATGATCCGCTCGTTCCTGCACCTGGGCGCCGCCAGCGTCTGGATGGTCGCCGGGCGGGCCATGGGCCTGCTCTGGACGGTGCTGCTGATCGGGACGCTCGGCGTCTCGGACCTGGGCGCCTACGCCTCGGCGTACGCGCTCGCCGCGATCGTCTCCGCACCGATCGAGAACATCTTCGTCGTGCGCTGTGTGCGCGTCTCGGAGGAGGAGTTCGAGTCGGAGCGGACCCTGCGGGCGCTCATCGGAGCAGGCATCGCGGTGCTCGGAGGGATCGCGTACCCCTGGTCCTTCCTCCTCGGCTTCGCCCTGCTGGTGGCCGGGCTGGAGATGATCTTCAACGCCTACAAGAGCGAGGCCATGCGAGCCGGGATGCCGGCCCGCATCATGCGGGTCGACGCCTACCGGCAGATCTCGTCGATCGTGCTCGCCGGCGCCTACATCCTCGTCGCGGGGCACGCCGCCACGCTGCCGTTGGCCTGCCTGATCTACCTGCTGCCGTACCTGCCCGTCGTCCTGCTCACCGGACGCGTCTGCGCGGGGCATCGGCCGCGTCGCTTCGGGCACTGGCGCGAGCACGCCGCCCTCGTCATCGACGCGGTGGTGCTCTCGTTCTACCTGCAGGGCGACATCCTGCTGCTGGGCCTGCTGACCGATCACGCGGTGGTCGGCGTCTACTCCTTCGCCTCGCAGCTGGTGCTGGCCGCCTCGACCGTGGGGCAGCTCTACGGCCAGCAGTTCGCGGCGTCGCTGCGGGAGGTCGGGGGCGGCGCGGCCGGCGAGCCTCCGCTGCGCCCGACGGTGGGCATCGCGGTGGTGCTCACGATCGGTGCCTATGCGGTCGCCGTCGTGCTCCTGGCGATCCCGCACTACCGCCCCATGGGTGAGGTGATGCTCGTGCTCGCGCCGTTCGCCGGGCTCCGCGCCATGACGAACGTCTGGGTCACGGTGCTCTACGTCCGCAGGGCGGATGTCGCGCGCATCGCGGCCAACGCCGTCGCCCTGGTGCTCCGTCTGCTGCTGCTGATCTCGTTGGTAGCATGGCATGTCGGCGGCGACCTGGCCGCGGCGATCGCTGCCGTCTGTGGAGAGGTGCTTCTGGTGGGATTGTTCGCGCGACTGGTCCGCGTCTCGCGCCCGAATCCGGTGACCGATGCGTCGCGCTGAGTTCCTGGTCGCGAAGGATCCCATCCGCGACCAGACGGGGGACATGGCGATGCTGCGCCTGGTCATGTCGCTGGCGCGCGAGAGCCTCTCGGTGCGCTACATCGGCATGGGGCCGCAGGAGCAGGCCCGGCCGGACGGCGTGATCGTGGAGAAGCCTCGAGTGCGCCTCCCGCAGGTCGCGGCGAGGGCGTTGCGCACGGGGCGCAGCGCGGTGCACGAGCGGTTCGACGTCGAGGCGTTCCGCCGCGCTGTCGCGCAGAGCGACGCCGACCTCTTCGTCGCCGACCACGCCTATATGGCGGAGCCGTTCCTCGCGACCGGGCGGACCTCGCCCCTCTATGTGAACACGGTCGTCTCCGAGTCCCACGTCTGGTCGGCCGCCTACGGTCTGGCGGGGCGCCTGCAGGCGCCGGCGATCCGCCGGGACGAGAGGCGGATCGCACGCACGGCTCGGTCGGTGGGGACCTATGACGAGGACGAGGCGGCAGAGTACCGCGCCGCCGGAATCGACCGGGTGCGCTGGCTCGACCTCACGCTCCGGGCGCGCGCCGACATCCCCGCACGGGATCTCGACGCACCGCGCGTGGCCTTCGTCGGCGATCGGCAATGGCGGCCGAACGCCGAGGGGCTGAGGGTGCTGCTCGAGATGTGGCCGCGGATCCGTGCCGGCATCCCCGGTGCCGAGCTCGTGATCGTCGGGCGAGCGGACACCGAGCTGCAGCTGCCCGAGGGCGTGCGCGATCTCGGCTTCGTCGACGACCTCGACGGGCTGCTCGCGACCTGCCGTGCCGTGCTCGCGCCCATCCGCACCGGCGGCGGCGTGCGGGTCAAGATCCTCGAGGCGGCCAGCCGCGGGCTCCCGGTCGTCGGCACCCGTGCCGCGATCGGCAGCCTCGACGGCGTCCTCGGCCTCACGGCGGTCGAGGGCGCCGAGTTCATCGAGGAGGCGCGGCGGATGCTCCAGGATCCGGCACATGCGCGGGTCGCGGGCGAGGAGCTGGACGCCCGCAACCGAGCGCACTGGGCCGAGGGGGCCCCGCAGAGGGCGGTGGCGGAATGGCTGGCGTGAGCTGGCGCGCCGCCGGCGTCGTGCTGATCGCCACAGCCTCGTTCGCGCTGATCGCGCTCGGCCTGATCCGCACGAGCACCGTGCTCGTCGTCGTCGGCGTCGCGATCGCCGCCGTGCCGCTGCTGCTGCACCTGTTCCTGCGCCATCCGGGCGTGTTCGCGGCGGCCCCCGGATTGGTGCTGGGGTTCGCGCCGTTCGCGGCTGTGCCCGGCACGGGGATCCCGCTCGCGGTCATGCTCGCCCTGGTGCTCGTCCCCCTGGCGATGCTGCACCCGTACCGGGGGCGGCAGCCGCTCGGTGTCCTTGGCGGCGCGGTCATCGTCTTCATCCTGGTCTGCCTGGTGGCCTGTCTCGCGGCGTTCACCGGCGGGAAGGGGATGTGGGAGTACCTGAAGTGGGCCATCGCGACCGGGACGATGATCACCGCGGTCTGCCTGGACGACCCGCTACGGCGCGTGCTCATGCGCGCCTTCGTCCTCGGCGCCGCCGTCGGCGGTCTCTTCACCGTGGCGATGCTGGTCCTGGACCCCTCCGGCGCCTGGGTGAACCGCTTCGCCTTCCTCGGCTACGGCGGCGATGCGGCCGTCAACGCCCGCACCGCGCTGGTGCGAGGGTCGGAGGTGCTGCGCGCCTCGGGACTGTACGTGGACCCGAACAGCGCCGGCCTGGTGTTCCTGCTGGCACTGGGCATCGCAGGCGCCGTCTTCGCCGGGGCACGCAGGGCCGTGCTCATGGCCGTGCTGGCGGGCTCCCTCGTGGCCACGCTGTCGCGATCCGCGCTGCTCTCGCTCATCGTCGCCGCGCTCGTGCTGGTGGTCGCGAGCAGGATCCACGCCGCCGGGAGGACGGCGATGGTCATCGCGGGCCTGGCCATGGTCGCGGTGATCACGATGGTCCCCGCGGTGTCGTCGCGGCTGTTCGACTCGTTCAACAGCCGCGACGTCGGCGCGAGCGCGCGACTTACTGCGCTGGGCAACTACCCGGAGCAGATGTCGGGCTTCTGGCTGTTCGGCCACGGCTGGCACATCCGGGAGTTCTACGACCCGATCTACGGATACCACGTGAACTTCGCGGCGAACACGCCGCTCATCGTGATCTACCGCGCGGGGATCTTCGCGGGTCTCGTGTTCCTGATCCTGCTGATCCTCGCGCTCGTGCTCGCCGTCCTGGCGATGCGCCGGGGCACCCCGGGGGCCGGGGTCACGGGGAGTGTGCTGATCGGGCTGATCTTCATCGGCTTCCAGCTCGACTTCCCCGTGGTTACCATGCCCCCGCTGGCGATGGCGTTCGCTCTGCTGCTGGCGCAGGTCCAGGTGCTGGCCCGCGAAGGACGCCCCCTCTCCTCCGATCCCGGGCCCGCGTCGCCGCGGCTCCGTTCCGTCCACGTCGCGGAGGTCCCGGCATGACGCAGGCACCGGTGCGGACGACCCGCGCGCGCCTCGTGGGCCTCGACGGTCTGCGCGGCTTCCTCGCGCTCTGCGTCATCCTCGTGCACGTCACCGCGCACTACTCGCCCTCGATTCTCAAGGTCACCCACGTCGAGGTCCTCGGTCAGGCGATCGTGGTCTTCTTCGTGATGAGCGGGATGCTGATCTACATGCCGTTCGCCCGGGCGATCCTCGACGGCTCGGCTCCGTTGCGCGGCCTCGGCGGCTACGTGCGCGCGCGCATCTTCCGCGTCTTCCCCGCATACCTGCTGATCTTCTGGGTCGCGAACCTCTTCGGCGCGCTGTACGTCGAGAACGCGATGGTGGTGCAGGCGCGCGGCGGCGGGGGAGGGACCGGCTCGATCTTCGATCCGGGGGCTCTGCTGCTGCATCTCACGCTGCTGCAGAACTACCTGCCGAGCCAGCTGCAGACGGGGATCAACTCCTCGTGGACGCTGACCGTCGAGCTGGCGTTCTACCTGATGCTCCCGTTCCTCGCCGCGCTCGCGGCGGCCGCGGCGGCCAGGCTCGCGCCGCGCGCCTCCCGCTACGCGGTGGCCGCGGCCCCCGGCGTGCTCCTGATCCTCGTCGGAACCGTCAGCCGTGTCGTGCTGGCCCTCGTCGCGGCGCGCAGCCCGCTCACCCCCGACATGACCGAGTGGGGGCCGAACCCGATCGCCGTGCTCACGCGGAGCATCCTGCCCTGGTCCGACAACTTCGGATGGGGCATGCTCGCGATCGTCTTCTTCCTCGCGCTGCGCCGGGGCGATCTGTCGATCGACCGCGCGCGGACGGTGCGGCCGGTGGCGTGGATCGTGCTGGCGGTCGCGTTCGTCGCGAGCAGCGCCTTCTTCTTCGTCGCGCCGCGGCTGATCGCCAGCGCCTTCGCGATCTTCGCCACCGCGCTGATCCTGCTGCTGATCATCCCCGTCGACGGCACCGGGCGGCCCTGGCGTGTGTCGGGGATCGTCGACAACCCCGTGCTGCACTGGCTGGGCACGACCTCGCTGAGCATCTACCTCTGGCACTACCCGGTCATCATCGTGCTGGAGCGCTGGGGGCTCGCGGGCGGCGACGACTGGGGCGGGTGGATCCGGAGCCTTATGCTGGTCACTGTCATCAGCGTCGCCCTCGCCTCGGCCAGCTTCCTCCTCGTGGAGCGTCCGGCGATGAGGCTCGGCGCGGGGAGGAAGGAGCGATGATGGCTCGCGGATCCGCACGAGCGAGGACGTCCCGTCGCACGCTGCTCATCGTGTCCATCGTCGTCGCGGCGTGCGTGGTGCTCGCGGCCGGCGGCTTCGTGAGCTGGGTCGTGATCGGCATGGCCGTCGATTCGGCGAAGGGGAAGCCGGACACGACGCCGGTGGCTGCGGCGGCCGATGCTCCCGCTGCCGGCGAACGGCACGCGCTGTACTCCCTCGGGCACACCTCGGCTACGCTCCCGATCTCGGTGCCCGCCCCCGGCGTCGTGGAGGAGCGGGTGCCGTTCATCCCCTCGGTCGACGCGACCCGGTACCGGCTCGTGATCCGCAACCTCGACTACCGCGGCGACCAGATGATCGCGAACCCCGTGCAGGTGAACGCGGTCTATCTCGGCAAGCAGGGAGCCGAGAAGGGATCCTTCGACGGCGCTGCGACCGCGCGGCTCTCCGCGGGCGGCAAGCTCACGGACGGCAAGGCGCTGGTGACCGACTGGTTCGACGCGAGTGCCGTGCCGATGACCGCGGGAACCTCCTATCTGCTGGGGGTCTCGTTCAGCGCCCCGACCAGCACGCAGATCGGCGTCTCGCCGGCCGTGGCGTGGGTACGCTCCGGCGTAGCGAACGGCCCGATGACGACCCAGGCGAACCGAGGCCAATTCACGCTCCAGGGCGGCTATCTCGATATCGCCGTCGAGTACGCCTTCGACGACCCCGAGCACAAGATCCCGGTGGTCTCGGTGCTGGGGCATTCGCTGAACGCCGGCGCCAACCAGAAGGTGTCTCACGAGGGCGAGATCAGCTCCTGGCACCAGCAGTGGGCGCGGCAGAACGGTGGAGTCGCGTCGAGCCTGGCTGCGGCCGGATCCTGGACGTCCAACTTCCTGCCCGACTCGCCGAAGTGGCAGCTCGCCCCGGAGATCGATGCCGACTACGTCGCCGTCTGGGCGTCGTCCAGCGACCTGGTCGCGGGCACGAGCGTGAACGATGTCGGGGCGGCCTGGGTCGCACTCGTCGGCAAAGCACAGCAGGAGTGGCCGAACGCGAAGATCATCGCCTTCACGGAGCCTCCGCGCGGAGCGGAGGGCGAAGGGGAGGAGGCCCGGAACCAGTGGAACGCGTTCCTGCGAACAAGCCCCTCGCAGGTGGCCTGTGTCGTCGACGTCGACCGGGCCGTCGCCGACCCCGCCGATCCGCACGTGCTGAACCCGAAGTACAACGGCGACGGCAGTCACATGACCCCCGCCGGCAACGCCTACGTCGCCGAGCTGTTCCAGGAGGCGCTGAGCCGACTGAACAACGGCGAGAGCTGCCTCTCGGCCGCGCCTTAGGCGCAGGCGGCGGCGATCGACTCGCCGAGATCGTGACGCGGCGTCCAGCCGAGATCCTCGCGGAGGCGATCCGCGGACCCCGCGATGCGGAGCGCGTCGCCCGGTCGGATCAGGGCCGGATCCACGATCACCCGCGGCACCGGCCGGCCCAGCTGCGCGCACAGGAGTTCGAGGATCGTGCGCCCGCTGGTGGAGATGCCCTGAGCGACGTTGTAGACGTCGTGAGCCGGCGCCGCCGCGGCGGCGAGGTCCAGGTAGGCCTGCGCGACGTCACGGACGTCCGTGTAGTCGCGGGCGGTCTCCAGGTTGCCCGCGGTCAGCGCCTCGCCGTCCGGGAGGGCACGCAGTCGGATCGCGAGATCGGGGATGAGGAATCCCGGACCCTGGCCGGGGCCGATGTGGTTGAACGGCCGCGCGACGATCGTGTCCAGACCTCGGGAGCGGTAGTACTCCAGCTGGCGTTCGACGAGGAGCTTGCTGACCGCGTAGGGGGAGGACGCCGCGGTCGGAGCATCCTCGGTGACCGGCGTCCCGTCGGCCGGGGCGGCATAGACGGCGCCGGAGGAGACGCCGACGATGCGGACCGGCCGGCCCCGAGCGAGCAGGCTCTCGCACATCGTGGTCACGATCGCACTGTTGTCGGCGATGTAGTCCTGCGGGTGCCGGAAGGACGGGCCGACGGCCGAGCGCCCGGCGAGGTGGATCACGGCGTCCGCCGGGACGTCCTGCGGCCAGGCGGCGCGGAGATCCAGCCCCCGGTAGGAGGCCAGCACGTCCGCCAGCAGGTCGTCGACGCCCGGTGAGCGCGAGAGACCGTGCACGCGGGCCCCTGCGGCACGGGCGAGGCGGGCGACGTGGCGTCCGACGAATCCGTCGACGCCGGTGACGACGAGGTCCATGCCCTCGAGCGGTGAGGTCATGACGACAGGCGGCGCTGCTCGGCCAGGTCGTGCTGGACCATGAGCGATACGAGACCGTCGAAGTCGACCTCGCGACGCCATCCCAGGACGCGCTCCGCCTTGCGCGGATCCCCGAGGAGGATGTCGACCTCGGCGGGACGGAGCAACTGCGGATCCTGCCTCACGTGCGCACGCCAGTCCTCTATGCCGACGGCGGCGAATGCGCGCTCGACGAACTCCTCGACGGAGTGCGTCTCGCCCGTCGCCAGCACGAAGTCGTCGGCCTCGTCGTGCTGCAGCATCAGGTACATCCCGTGCACGTAGTCGCCGGCATAGCCCCAGTCCCGCTTGGGCCAGAGGTCGCCGAGGAGCAGCTCGTCCTGGAGGCCCAGGGAGATCCGGGCCGCGGCCTGGGTGATCTTGCGCGTCACGAACTCCGGGCCCCGTCGCTCGCCCTCGTGGTTGAAGAGGATGCCGGAGGAGACGAACATGCCGTAGCTCTCCCGATAGTTCTTCGCGATCCAGTGCCCGTAGAGCTTCGCGACGCCGTAGGGGCTGCGGGGGTGGAACAGCGACTCCTCGTTGTAGCCCGATCCGGGACGGTTGTAGTCGAGGCCGCCGAACATCTCCGACGTCGACGCCTGATAGATCCGCGTGCGCTCGGCGCGCCCGGTGAGGCGGACCGCCTCGAGCACGTTGAGCACGCCCTGCCCGGTCACCTCCGCGGTCAGGGCGGGGTTGCCGAAGGAGTAGCCGACGTGGCTGACCGCGGCGAGGTTGTAGACCTCGTCGGGGTCTGCCGTCTCGACGGCGCGGATGAGGGATCCGAGATCGGTGAGGTCGCCTTCGAGGAGGGTCAGGAACGGGTACTCGGCGAGGG
>Ga0209915_1002882_pt1 | contig 16295 bp, 11 predicted proteins | sample ThiBiot_750_plan_FD_183952 | JGI IMG/M metagenome (GOLD analysis project Ga0209915, IMG submission 183952) | Wastewater bioreactor microbial communities from Cape Town, South Africa - Thiocy_cont_750_plan (SPAdes) | ecosystem: Engineered > Bioreactor > Thiocyanate-remediating > Anaerobic-Aerobic... | reverse complement strand
GGAGGTGATCAACAACAAGGTGGTCAACAGGGAGGTCGACAAGGAGGTAACCAACAAGGTGGTCAACAGGGAGGTCGACAAGGAGGTAACCAACAAGGTGGTCAACAGGGAGGTCGACAAGGAGGTAACCAACAAGGTGGTCAACAAGGAGGTCGACAAGGCGGTCAGCAAGATGGGCAAGGATTTGGAAGTGATCGACAACAAGGAGGCCAGCAAAGTGGTCGACAAGGCGGTCAACAAGGATTCGGAGGTGATCAACAACAAGGTGGTCAACAGGGAGGTCGACAAGGAGGTAACCAACAAGGTGGTCAACAAGGAGGTCGACAAGGCGGTCAGCAAGATGGGCAAGGATTTGGAAGTGATCGACAACAAGGCCAACAAAGTGGTCGACAAGGCGGTCAACAAGGATTCGGAGGTGATCATCAACAAGGCGGTCGACAAGGAGGTCAACAAGAAGGTCGACAAGGATTCGGAGGTGATCAACGACAAGGAGGTCAACAAGGAGGTCATGGCTTCGGAGGTGGCCGTTCACATGATGGTAGCGGCAGTCGAGATAATTAAATCTTTTTTAATTGTGCTCCTTTTGTATGTAATAACTTATTATTCAATTCAATTAAATATCATTTTATTAAATAAATAATTATACAAATACCTATCAGTCTATATAATCAGTAATACTTTTTACAATTCATTTCACTAGAACATAGAACATAGTAAGATATGCGGGATCTAGTTTGTTATTCTAGTTTTTATCAACAAATATTGCGTTTTATTTTTTCTTCATATAATAAATAGATATCCCAACTATAGCGCTAACAAGAAACAGCAGAAGAACGCTACCCACTACTAGAGATGCAAATTTCATTATATCTTTACGAGTTTTTCCTAGTTGTTGTGCATTAAGTCGATCTTTTCCAGCAGTAGTATCTAATTTTAATAAGGTATTATGAGAAAATGATTTATTCTTGGCATCAATTCCTGTTTGAGGTTGATTCTTCGCATGTAGAATTGTCAGAGCATCGGATATATTTTGTTCAATTAACAGAATTAATGATAAACATAATTGAACATAATAAACTATTCGAATACACTTATTGAACATATTGAACAAAGAACTAAACGAACTGAAATTATGTTCTATATTAAAACTTAGAAGAACCAATGACTAATTGCTGCATAGCAACAAAGTACGATATAATTTCGTCTACAAGTAGAAATTTGTCAATAAAAGAACAATTTTTTGTTTATTACCACGAAATGAAAATAATAGTGATTTGAGTCGTACATTCACCGATTTCATCGTAAAAAAAGAATGAAGAATTTTTCTTTCCATTTGGTTACCTAGACATACGAGAAAAAATTTTTTCCTATTCAAACGAATTCTGTTGTTTACAGCTGCATTTTTTCCTCTCAATCACTGCCTTACAAGTGCATGTCAATTCTTTTCGTTTCACAGCAGCAAAGAACACAAAAGACAAAAATCCTTTCCCCTATTCTTGTCAATCAGTACGAAGAATATCGAAGCTATGATTTATATTATTATGATTTTTTTGTTATTTATTGGTATGATTTTGTTTTTTCGATATAAAATGGGAGCTAACTAGGTTTTAAATTTCAATAATAGATGCAATACACACAGTCAATGTATCATCCAATAACAATTTCTTTCCAAACATCGCTGTTATTGTTGATTTTCGTGAACTTGATCATATTATTGCTGTTGTTCACAATGTAAATCATCATATTCCATCGACATGGCCAATTCAGATATTTCATGGCAAAGACAATGAACAATTCATTCGAAATTCAACATTAGCTTCATTAATTCAATCAGGCAAAGTCTTTCTTACTCTCATGACTGATGTTTATGGTCGTGAACAAACTGATCTATTGTTAACTGATCCTAAATTTTGGAAACGTGTTCAAGGAGAAAAAATTCTTTTCTTTCAAATCGATTCGGCGATGTGCTCGAATTCACCACATAAAGTAACGGATTTTCTACAATATGATTATATCGGTGCACCATGGGATCTTTCATTTTTTACATTTAATCAAACATATCGTGTTGGTAATGGTGGTTTTTCACTACGAACACGAAGCAAAATCTTAGCTCTACTTGAATCAGTTCCGTACAATAAAAAAATTCCTGAAGATGTTTGGTATGCACAGAATATGCATCGTGTCAACGGTTTAATACCATCGATTGAGATTGCCAAAACATTTGCAGTCGAATCGATGTACTACGAACGACCCGTCGGTGTTCATCGTTTTCCATGGCATTGTCGTTTTCGTTCGGATATATCTCGAACATGTCCAGAAGCAATGTTAGTTATGCCAGAGATATGTCATTAGAATATTTTTTTTAAGATTGATAAATTAAAAAAAGAAAAAAGAACTAATGTTGTAACCATAGTATACGCATATAGGTGATGAACAGCATGAATCAGTCACACATAAATAATTTGCAGGTGAACAAATTATTCCACTTGATGACGTATCGAAGACATACAAGAAGAAGTAGTACAACTTATTAATGATCCTGCTGATGCTTGTGCTGAAGCAAATTACTTTCTATTAGATAATTTCTCTTAATAAAATAAAAAAAATGACTCGCTTATATTTTCTAAGTGCAATATCTACAGTCATCAGACAAAAGTAATTATAAAAGCCGAATCATTATTTGTACATGCTTGAACATATTCTCATCTTTTGAATGATATATGTGTATTGTGTTTTTCTTATCAATCAATACAATCAATTGAATAGAATCAAAATGCCTGAAGGTTAAATGTTTTGTATACACCTGTTTAGATATTTGTATTTTTTGATTTCTATCTAATCGTGTTTAGTCGAAAAACCTCTAATAGAATTTGAAATTAGTTGAACACGACGACAACACCGACAAATAATATAATAAGCTTCTTTTTGTTATATAATTGAAAATTGACATGATGTTAAAAAAAAAGTTAATTATAATATCAGACAATAGTTTCTTTTTTAATTTTTCAAAATTTTTGTTGAACATGTCAAACAAATGAGAGAATATTTCATTTAGAAATACAAGAAAAACAATGTTCAGCCTTGAATAGAAAATTCAATGAAGTGCCACTCCCAGCATTGAAAAGAAACCTCACATATCATCTCTATACATGTCATTGTCATCATTCATCTCATTTATTCTTGATTTTCTCTCTCTCTATATATATATATATACGTATTCAACTCCTGCTGATGCTGATGGCTTTTCCGCTGAATGAACATATACATATATTTAATGACCTCCTGATCGCAACGACACATTGACAGCGTAGTGCAACACTTTCTCTTCAGTAAAAGAAACAATAGGTCGACTTACATGTTAATGATTACTACCTCCTATTGATTGATCTCATCTTGAGAGAGAGGGAGAAGAAAAAACTTTTTATGGTTACTTGTCATTATAATCTAGTGATTAAAAATGTTCGAGTGCTCGTTCTCTAGTTTAATCTAATGAATTTCTTTCTTTGTCTTTTTGTTTCTTATAGCGTGATCATTTGTCAACAAGCAATTGAAAGGCGGAGATCTATTACTCAGTCTGTACACTTGCTGATGGATAATATTGAAGACCTTTGATTGCATTTGGAATATTGAGAATACAATTAGTTCGATGAATTTTTCGTTGAAGAATATGTTCATAGGATGGTGTTGAAGGAATTGTTTCGAGTAATTGATCGACAAGTGTGAGATTCTGTCGACATGAATCGATGGCTTGTCGAACAAACCAACGAATTGATGACAGATTTTTATCATCATTTTCAATAATTGGTGAAAATGTTGATGCAACAAATTGGTCAAGTTCATCATCATTGATTTCTTCTTCATCTTCTTTGAATGTTGCTTGCATAAATCGACTATGTGATATACGTGATGATGTTGATTGAGCAAGAGTTGCCGATAGATGTGTTGTATCATCAAGAATTAAAGTATTCGAAAGATTGGATTGCGATGGACGAAGAATTGTTGAAGCATTATTATTATTCACATTTTCAATTAATACTACTAAGCAAAATGAAAATCGATTCATTCTAGTTGAATAAATATTAATGAGATTTTTTTTCTTCTTCGAGCCTAACCTGTTCCGTCACCTTTCTCATCAAGATTGATTTGTTCGATTTGTTTTTCAACATTAATCTCATCATCTGATAAACTAATATCATCATCGGAAAAATATTTTTTTAAACAATGTTCTTCACCTGTACGAGTGATTTGATATTCATCTAACGATAATAGTGCATATTTATTCGAACCTGTTAAACGAGCTTCATCACCTGCTTCTTTACTTAAATTATCTGTTTGTTCATTTGTTGATATCGTTTGAGTTTCAGCTTCGTACATATAAACTTTTTCGACTTGAATCGGATTTGATTTTGTTGATGATGTCAAGAATGTTTTCGAATTAAGTATGAATTTAACAAATTCATTTGTTGGTTTTGATTGTTGTTCATCTCTATCCATTGTTGGATGATAAATAGATATATAAAGATGCTTTTTTTTATAATTGCTCTTTCGATTTGGCGCCCAACAGTGAAATTATTCTTTTTTTGTCTTCGTCTCTCGCTCGTCACCTGCTGTTACTTGACTACTTAAATATTCGTATTTCTTTCTTTTTCCTCATCTTCGTGTTGAACCCTAAGGAGATTTGGATTCACTTCGTTGTCTTTTCCGTCAATGTGATCAATGAACATAAAATCTAAAATGATTTTTTGAGATTAAACATTTGACATCGTATATCGTTTGTTTTTGTTTTATTTAACGGTAAAAGACAAGCATTTCAGATCAAAGATCATCTACAATGAACATGCGTCTCAACTGAGATTAACGCTTCATCTCGATATGTATATGCATGTCGGTCTTCTATATATATTCGTTGTTTGAAGATATTCAATTGATTCTGTCAGTAGTGTAGGTGTGATTGACGGCCTTGACTATGATGCGAAGAAGACACAAACAGATCTGTTGCTGACGTTTACTGCTAAGTCACGTCGTTCTATGTCTCCCATGAGTCGAATTGTCTTCTTTTTAAGAAGAAAGATTTTTTTGTTCAATGAGGCAAATCTAAACAAACCTTTTTTCTCTTGTCAACACGATTTATAAGTGTATACATGTATGAGAGAAAGAGAAAGTGGCACCTTTCTCCTCTCTCTCTCTTCCCTTTTTCTTTCTCTTCTTTTTCTTAGATGTAAAAGAGAACGAACGAACGAACGAACAAACACTTCTGTTGTGATAAATGATTTGACTGTTGCAGAAAGACAATTGTTGTAGTTTTATTACAAACAACGAAATAAGAAAATTAGAAACTCTAGAAATCAAACGAATTCGTTCTTGAATTGTTAACCTTCTATTTAGATTTTCTTCTTGCACTTGAAGGTAAAGTATGTATGTGTGTGTGTGTGCGTGTGTATAGAGTACGGAAATAGACAAAAAATAGATAAGAATGACGATCGTATTTCTTGAAATAAAGAGAAACGAGTAGCTGTTGCATACACTCATAGCTAATTACAAGTAACCTGTATATTGCGTAAGTTCCATCGAAAAAGAATAGGTCAAGGCATTATACACTGATGACAGACAGGCTTCGAAGACAGAGCTTTTCAACGTTAGTTTGTTAGATGAAGAGCAAAAGCGAGAGGGCGAAAAGGGAGAGTTACTTCCGATTGATGATCGATCCCTGAAGCAATGGTCGGTTGTATAAACTCGACATTCTTAACCGAAAAAGAGAGAGAGAGAGAGAGCATATAAGAGTGCAATGTTGAGAAAAAAAAACTAGTTAATGTCCGCCTAGTTTTGTCAAGAGTAAAGATAGTTCATCAACATGAAAGGTAATAGCTTGAACACGAACTAGGATGTCCTTGTAAAACTCATAATAGAAAACATTGGACATTCAATACGTTCTTTTGTCATTTGTCTTCTACTTCTTCTCTTCTCGTTTTCAATTAGATGTGTATATTGACTTGACTAAGATCATGTGTCGTAGTAACTAAGATTGATTGTAACTGCCTTCGCATCAGAGTCAAGTATGTGTGGCACCTTCTGTGCATTTGTAGATCCACGTTCATGATTGAGTGAGACGTGTTCAATGATAGAAGAAAAGACGAAATAAGTCGTGTCGTTATTTTTTATTGATTGTTAGAAGCTTATATGCAGCTGATACTAGTCTCGGCACAACCACAACTCGTTGTCCGATGATTGTATATAAATGTGTTTATACAAGAAGCTGATAAAATGAAATAGATACTCTTTTAGTCGTCATCGTTGTCTGTGAACATGATGATGTTTTCTATGTTAAGTGATTGTTTTAGTCGTAGTATAGTCATAATCAGCCAGTTGTTATTCTAGACAATTTTCATCTTCGTTCTGTCGTCATCATCATCATCATCATCATCATCATCTTTGATCATACCTTGTGCATGCATTGACCGAATTAAAGCTAGTAGACATTACCTGCTGTGTTTTTCACTCTCATCTTCATCACCATCTTCTTCGTTTTCTTTTTTTATTATGATTATATATTCTTTATTTGTGATAGAATCAACTAATTGCAAGAATAGTGTACAGAGATGATTTAGACTCATCATTGAGCTTAGCATTCATTTGTTCATGAAAAAATTCTCTTGTGTCTTGGCGGTCGAGTTCAAACAAGAGTGACGACGATTGAACAGTTAAGCAGTACGACTTATAGTTGTGCACGTACGTACAATATACGTGTATGTATATAAGCACAATCGTTTCGATTCTCTTACGTCAATATACATTGAGAGACGAGAAGAAAAAGAGAGAGAGAAAAGAAACTGATTCTTTGTGAGAGAGAGAGAGACAGAGAAGAAGAGAGAGAGCAATGCACATTATTGTTATGATTATGATTCCTCTGTTGTCTTCGTCATTGTACATTAGACGAATAATGTCGTCGAGCACATTCTATCGAGCTGTTGTTACTATTATTCTAGCCTGTAGTGAACATATCTATAGATCATCAGGTGAGAGTCGAAAGTCATGCACGCACAAACAAAGATCTCATTTGTTTCCTTGCTTCATATCCGTCTACGTTCTTCTCTAGGGACAAACACACTTTATATTCAGATGTTGCCAAGGATATTTCTTCTTCTTCTTCTTCTAGCACCTTTTACTGTTTCTATAAGCGGAAGTGATTTTTTCCTTCAAGCTCATATACGTATATATTCTGTTCTTGTACAATAACAAACTTATTCAATCGTTATACGTAAGAATTCGATAAGCATGAAGGACTTAGTTACCAAATACGATGTGACATCACATTATTAAGAAAAAGAAATCGAATAAGAGATTCGAAGGAGTAAATTGTTTTCGAGTGATCAGATAAGTTGAGTGAAATGTTTCGAGAAGGTTTCATTCCACCTGTATGCCCTGATGTTCTTGTTGATGTTAACGAAGCCTACTCAAGTGTATATATTTGTATAAATATATACATATATTGCTGGTCAGTCAGAATCAACTAGAATGCAATTATGTGTTTAGAGTGAAGACAGAGAAAGAAACAGACTCATCTGCATTGAACGATCCATCTTGATTACCCGTCTGTCTGTAGCGTGTCTGACCGGCGAATAATCACTATCCTATTTTCTTGTTTCAGAAATGGCATTAAGCCGACTTCTTCAACTGCTCATCTTCTATTCAATTTTATGTAAGTCACCCAACAAATAAGATCTTTATGTTTTTGAAATAATCCGTTTCGTCTTTCTAGACTTATCCAATAGTCAAGGACAATTCTATGAAATTAAACCTCATGATATATCAGCTTTAATTGGTTCAAATATAACTATTCCATGTGTTATCGCACCACCTCATGGTGATGTTCAATGGACGAAAGACGGTCTTGCATTGGGTAAGTTCAATCATAAATATATGCGTACACACGCACATTCAATATAATTGCCTAATTGCCATTATCATTGTCTATACGAGAGACAAGTGAAGTGTATATGCATATGATAAACATCCATTATTGATTCTTTTCTTCATCCTTAGCCATTGGGCAAGTGTTTAAATGATTCGTTTTGTTTTTCTTGTCTCCGCCTTATTTGATAATGATAAGTGTAAAACCTTAATCCTCTCGAATGTCTTCAGAGTTTTCGAGATCATTAGAAAGTAGGTGGAGTCAATCATCGAACATGAAGAGCAATTAACTCTCGTTATCATAGCAGGAATAAAGAGCGTTGATTGACACACATATTTTATCGTCCGACAAAAATTACTAAGAATAACAGTTCCTATCACCAGATGTGTAACTATCTTCTTCAGACTAATGAGCATAACTTCGACATAAAAAGATGATTGACCTTTAGGATTTTTTGTTTGTTTCATTTAGGTTATGATCGACAACTTCCAGCATTTCCTAGTTGGTCAATAATTGGCAATGAAAATCGAGGCGAATTTAATTTTTTTATTGAATCATTAAAATTAGATGACGAAGGCGTATTTGCTTGTGAAGTCTCACCGTATAATAATGCTCCAGCATTGAAACATATTGCACATGTACGAACACTTGTTCGACCTGAACGTGTTCAAATCAATGATCGACCATCGACAAATGATTTAACTATTGTTACAATGAGATACGATGAACCGATTCATCAAATCAATTGTCGTGTTGATGGTGCACGACCAGCAGCACAAATTCGTTGGATTAATGAAAGTGGTCATGAATTTACGGCGAGCACAAGAACATTTACTCAAGGTAATCATATACAAAGAGATCTCGTCTTTTTTTTAATTAACCAGTTGTGAAAAACTCAAGTAGTCAACCTCGAGAGTTTTGTGTTTTTCAAGTGCAATACACTTTTTTTATTATTAATAAATTATATTGTTCTTTTAGGTCGTCTTTTTTCAACAATTAGCACTCTATCATTGAATCCATCGTTATTATTACATAAATCTCGTTTTACATGTGATGTTCGTCATGAAACATTAAACGATGATACAACGAAACTTCAAACATCATTTGCCGTCGAAATCACCTCGCCACCAAGTCAACCGATTATTCGTGGTTATCCATCGACATTTCATCTCATCAATGGTTCACGTTTGACACTTTCATGTCAAACACGTGATGGACATCCACTCGGTCGACTATCTTGGTATCGATCCGAACACGGCAATGATACATCCTATTTAATCGATAATTCATTTGTTGTACTTCATCAACAGAATGCAACCGAAAACAATATGACAATGTTGATTTCACCAGCTGATAATAATGCAACACTTTCCTGTCATGTTGTCAATGCATATTTGTATTCACTTGGACAAAAACTACAAACAAACATCACATTACAAGTTGCTTTTGGCCCATCGTCGATACAAATTCGTGGTAATTCACCGAATACAAGCATGAGTGTAACGACGTTAGCTGAAGGCACAACTCGTCAGTTTATCTGTCGAACAACATCGGCCAATCCACGGCCAATTATTTCGTGGAAACTCGATGGACAAATCATTCCGAGTGATATCACACCATCGGAAGAACGTGGCGAATATGCCGGTACAATTATTCAATTAGTCAAAACAATTGGTTTGGACAAACAATTACGAGATTATCATATGAAAGTTCTGTCATGCGAAGCAAGAAATCCTGAAACTGGACATATTGTTGTCGATTCCACACGATTGAATATTATCTATGATGCAACAAGTATTGATATGCATGGAATAATCAAAGAGAAAATTATCAAAGCTGGCGATACGATTACCGCTGAATGTATTCTCACAGGAGGCAATCCGTTGGGCAAAATAACTTGGTTTAAAGGTGATGAACTTCTTCGTTCGGAATATATTAGTGAGACTAATGGCAAATATGCGTTGAGTCGAGTGGAATTTATCGCATCACCATCGGACAATAATCTTCCATTGATATGCAAAGGACAAGTCGAAAATTTTCCTGAACGTATCGCTTCGTTTATACTCAATGTTGCTTTTCTTCCTGCTGAAATGAAAATTCTTGATAGTTCAGTTCTATCGAATCTAACTATTGGAGGTAATACAACTCTCGATGAATTCGAATGTCGAACATCATTATCAAATCCTCAAGCGAAACTATCAATTATTCGACAAACAAACGACGGAATTAGACATACAGATATCATCACTAGAGATCCAAGTACTTATATCAATGGAATAAATTCTCTTCGATTTAGTTTACCATCTATTGACCTGTCTTTGCACGGAACTCTTCTCACTTGTGAAGCTACATTAGATATTAGTCCAGTTCCGTTAACTAAACAAGTTACTTATGTACTCAATGTTAATCATAAACCACATTTTCATGATTTTCATGATTTTTTTGAAATGAAAGAAAATCAATCGCTGAATTTAACATTGGAAGCAACAGCTTATCCAATGCCAATATCTTACACATGGTATCATCCATCTGGTCGACAATTATTTACTGATCAAAGTCGAATTTTTATTAATCAAGGACAAATATCGATAATAAATCTACAAAAATCTGATTCGGGCGTTTATCGTGTTGTTGCAGGAAATTCCTATGGAAATTCTGAAGTGAATTTGACTGTTAAAGTTCTTTATGGGCCTGTTATAACTCGTACTCGTGGTTATTCCGTGCCAGATGCAGTTCTGCCAGGCACGACAGTTACACTTCTTTGTGCTGTCGAAGCTGATCCGTTGAATTTAACGGATATAAAATGGTATCGAAATGATAGTGAACCGAAATTGATAACGAACAATGCTCAATGGGAACGACGAATCGAAGGTACAGAAGCGAGTTTGATCGGTAAATTTATTCGAAAGGAAGATGCGGGACAATATTCATGTGAAATTGAAAATCCCTATGGAACAAGTCGAGCAGCAATTCCATTAGTTGTTCAATATTTACCACAAATCGATCGAACTGATCCAAGTCGAAATAAAGTAGCAACCGATTCCGATCGTTATCTAACTGCTGAACTTCATTGTTACATCTCAGCCATTCCAAGACCTACAATCATTTGGATAAAAAATGACCAAATTCTACCATCCTCATCGAAATATCGTATGGTATTAAACGAACGAACAACTTCATCATCAACATTTTCGCCGGATCTTCTCTTCGATGCTGTACTTTACATAGGCAATATCAGCAAATCCGATTACGGTACTTATCAATGCAAAGCTGAAAATACCTTAGGCATGGATATGAACGAAATCGTTCTTTCCGGACTGACTGTGCCCGATCCTCCAAATGATATTCGAGTTTTGAATACATCTCATTCATCATTGTTCATCAGTTGGCAACCGGGTTTCGATGGTGGTGCACGACAAACATTTCAAATTCGTTTTCGTTTAGCAACAAACAATCGTTATTCATACGAAGACGTACCATTGAATAGTCAAACATTTGATCTCAAAAATTTACTCTTAGCTACAGATTATTATATCAGTATTCGAGCAAATAATTCCCATCATTTAAGTGATTGGTCACCTGAAATTCGTGCATCAACATCACGTTATTTGCCAACATCACCATTCTATTCGTTTTCAACATCAGTTTCATCGACACGATTCTCTCTCACTGTCATTGTTATCATTGCTGTATTTGGTTTATTTATACTTTTGATAAATGTAATTATTATTTCATTATTTGCTCTTAAACGTCGTCGATCACATGTCAATAGTGATAATTCATCGACAACAGGCACAAATGAAACGGAAGCGAATACTGTCGATATATTTCAACCGATACCATCGAATTTGTTCTTTGATCGACCTTACTCGTCAAACACAAATGCTTATCCATTTAATACCTATCAAAAATATGAGGATGATGATGTTAAACGACCATTTGTACCGACATATTCAACGGCAACATTGACACGTTCAATACCGAATCACAATCGTTTATGGCCACATGGTAAAGATTCATTTTGTTGATCTGCCATAGTAGATTTGTTCGTTTTAGATGATGTTTCCTCGTATTTAGCATTAGATGCCAATACTAGAACGCGAGCTACATCACCCTATGCGGCCATTAAGGTTCGTAGACTTGCTTTCTCTCTTCAAATTTTATTATTTCTTATTGTTTTTCTTTCCAGAAAGGACGATTTTCTCCATATGATAATGTTCGTTTACATCCATATTCTCCTTCAAATCTCGATAGTAGTCTTATAACCTACAAAAGTTTCAAAGATGGTGTCGGAAGTACAACATTAACTCATGATTGTATACGAGCTGAACTTGTTTAAATAGAATAAATAATAATAATTTTAAATGTTCGTTTTTTTTTCAAAAACAGTGATGATTTTTTTGTATGTATGGCATTTTCTCTTCTTAATATCTCACAATATATGCATTGTTGTCTTCTTTTCGCTATACTGTTTGCTAACTAGTTCTTTTTTTTCTTTCTTTTTTTATTTTTACAAGAATAAATGAATTTCATTGATGAGATGAAATGCGATGATGATGATGATAGATATTAAGATGTCGTTAATTTCTGTTCGATTGGTGAAAACGAAAGATTTTCGACTACCAATCAGATGTTCTTCTCAGACAGACAGACAGACAGATATTCAGTTATAGATGATGACTATGAAACGATTGTTCAATTTTTCCTATCGATTTGTCAATATTCGTTATGCATCAACGAATACTCAACGAATGGGCTTGCCATTTAAAATTGATGAAAATCAAGCATTAACTTATTTCAATCGTTGGAGGAAATCACTTTGGTATAGAATTCAAATAAATTTCGTTTTTTTTGTTGTAAATTATCCTATATTCATTTACTTTTTGTTCTCTCTAAGAGGTTAGCGCCCAGTGATTGGCAGCAAACACCAGTAACTCTAACAGCACGTTATTTACCCTATTGGTCATTTTCACTTGAGGGCAATATTTCTGCTGAAGCTTATGTAAGATATAATTTCATTATTATACATTCATATACATCTTTCACAATTGATTAGATCAAACGTGGTTCATGGCTATTCGGTGGTACTGAATGGCATCCATTCTCTGATAAATTATCATTGAAAAATACGAAATTATCGGATATAAATATCTATGCTGCGCATACATATGATCGACGACATATCGATGAACTTGAAATCAAACTTGATGACGATCTTAAATCGATTGTTGACGCATCGGATTTAATCGAAGAATGGACAATTGATCGTGATACAGCTTTTGAAATCGGTTGGAATTTAATTATTATCAATCGAATTCAAGAACTTTTTCTTAAACAATTAAATCGTGAGAAAAAAAATGAATATCGTTTTACATCCATTCGTTTTCCAATTACAACTGAAACACAAGAATTAATCTATTTTCCAGTTTATATTGTCGATTATCAATATCGAAATCGACAATGGCAATGTTTAATCAACGGTCGAACAGGCAAAGTTACTGGTTTACGACAATTTTCTCGTTTCAAAGTATTCGAATAGTTTCGTTTGTCTTTGAACTACTCGTTTTTTTTTTCTATAGATAACTGGTGTTATTCTCGGAATAATCTATCCAGCTTGTATCATGTCATCGGTTTCCGTTCTTTCATTTCTTTACTATGCTGTAACACATCGTATTTTTACTATACCAATAGCTTTATTAACGACAGGTTTAACTTTACCATTTGTAACAATTGCTGCTGTTCAACTTGGTCGATATGTTCGAGATTATTCGCATCTCTACCGAGGCAAACGTGATATTCAAGAATGGATTAATTTCAAACGACAAAATCCGAATATATTCAATGAGAAATATTTCGAACAAAAAGATGAACCACCTATTTTCGAACGACAACGAACTCAAGAAACTCGGTAGGCAAACAAAATATTTTCATTTTGACGATTCGATTTTCTTTTTTCTTTTAGAAAACCAACTTATGGCTTTGAAATTGGTCCTGATCTCTATGGAATATTAGGCATAAGTCGAGTTGCATCGAATGCCGTTATTAAACAAGCCTATCTTTCAAAAGTCAAAGAATTTCATCCCGATCGAAATATGGGCAGCAAAGAAATCGAAGAAAAATTCAAGTTAATCAATCAGGCCTATGCAATTCTGTCCGATCCTGAACAACGACAAATTTTCGATGAATACGGTTATGAACATGTGAAATATAAATGAAGATGAAGTTTATTCGATGCTTTTTGTTTTGTTTTCGGTTGATTAAAAATAAAAAAAGGAAGAAAGAAAGAAAAGGGCTTGCGAGTTCGATTAAAATCAATGGTTTATTTCGGTTTAAGTCCAAAATTATTTAACATAACATTGAATGCAGCTTCTGATTCGGTATTTGGCGCTTCGAAATCAGCGATTTGACCGGATTGTATTTGTGCGAGTAAATAACGGAAAAGTTCAGGATCATAATCAAGAAATGGTCGACCATTGGCATCCATATCAGCCGGATTGTTCATTGTTAAAAGATTCGAAAGTTTCGAATTCGGTACACGTTTCAATGTTCGACGTGTTGTTTGAACAATTTCATCGCCAACATTGAATGTAAATATATCGTCATCACTTTCCGGTGCTGGCTTAAGGCCAAGTTTAGCTAACATAGCATTGAATGGAGCGACTTGACTTGGTGTCGTTGGTGGATAGAAAACAATGGGTTCACCATCTTCGAATAGACGTAATTGTTCGAGTAAATGTCGAAATAATGTTGGATTGAAATCGAGAAATTTCTTGCCATTTTTATCGACACTAACTCGATCGCCAGTTGTTTCTAAAAGAATTTGTCCCAATTTAGAATCAGCTATGTGAAGAACACTAGCACGTGATGTAAACATGAGTTGTCCGCCGACATTAAATTGTATGACTTGAGAATCTTTAATAAATTTTAGAGCGATTTCTTTTTCTTTTTCATATTCAGCGCGTTCGACTTCGAAAGTTTGACGAGCTTTGTTTAATTCTTCACGTTTTTGTCGTAGCTCTTCTAATTTTGCACTGTAAGAATCCGATTGAGCATTTGCTGCGATTGAATTTGCCGAAATATATTCAATACTCAAAAAGCAAATTACGAATAAACCAAACTAAATATTTCGACATACAAGATTCTTTCTCAGTTTCTTTGTTTGTTTGTTACTTACGAGATACATTGCGAATAGATCCAATTAGAAATGTTAACTCTTAGCTCGATTCTATGTAGATATATACGTATTTAAGACAATCGTCTGTTGCTGTTATCTATCTGTCGGTTGTTGTTGTTGTTGATAGACATGGGAGACGGCAAGCTTTCCGTTTTTTTTCTTTTCGAGGAAATAAACAAACGAGACGTTAACACCAATGAATGATAAAGATATCAAAAACAAAAAAAAAACGAAGACAAATTATCCTTTGAAAATATTATCTTTGTCACTTAGCAGACATGATTTTCTTTCTTTTCCGTGAATTTCATATTTTTATTTGATTAAATTCCATTTCTCATGAAAAAAAACTAGCAGATGGTTAGTTAACCAACAAGAAGAAACATTCTTATATAAAGACACTGTTTACTAAAATAAAATAGGGGGAAGGCGTATTTAATTTGAATGACTGGGTGTTTTATAATAATTGATAATGTACTAAAATCCATTAATTATGCCATCTTTGATCTATCTGTCACAGGAATGCACAATATACATTGGATATTTTCTGTTAATAGCCGGTGTATTTGGTAATACATTGAATATATGTATTCAATCAACTGTTCAAAAATATCGTTCAACATCGAGTACATTCTATTTATTGGATTTTTGATTCGTATTATTGAAATAGGTCATGAGAATTATCAAATAAGTACATCTATTCAATTCTGTAAAATTCGACAATATTTCCTTGTTAGTACATCGATTGTTTCTTTCTATTGTCAATGTTTTGCTACAATCAGTCAATTTTTAACAACATCAAAACATGCACGCATACGACAAATGAATTCAATGAAACGAACCTATTGGATTTGTTTCATTAACAATTCTTTTCGGATTTTTAACTTATCAAAATGTTCGCGAATCAACTGGTTTACAATATTTACATGTTGATAGACAACTCACAGTTATGATTTGCATACAAGTAGTTCTAATTATATGGAGGACAATTCCATACGGAGGATTTATGTGATATTCGTTAATAACAAAACAAATTCAAAAAGATACAGATCGAATATTATTTCGTTGAATACGTATATTCATACAGCTGTATGTACATAAAAAGATTTTATTTTTTTAATTTTAGGGATGTTTTTATGTTTTTCTTGTATCGTCAGCTCATTTTCGTGAAAGAGTCAGAGATCAATTACATTTTTGGCGACCTTCAAATCAAAT
>Ga0209915_1002881_pt1 | contig 16297 bp, 24 predicted proteins | sample ThiBiot_750_plan_FD_183952 | JGI IMG/M metagenome (GOLD analysis project Ga0209915, IMG submission 183952) | Wastewater bioreactor microbial communities from Cape Town, South Africa - Thiocy_cont_750_plan (SPAdes) | ecosystem: Engineered > Bioreactor > Thiocyanate-remediating > Anaerobic-Aerobic... | reverse complement strand
AATCAAAGGAACGAGAAGATCTCGAACAAGATCTCGTTCGGAATCATCGACATCGATGCCGACTCGCCGTCATCGATCAGCGATCGAATCATCGTCATCGTCGAGATGGCTTGCTTCATCCATCGAGGAGCATGTCGATGTCGATCAGGTCGCCATGTGAACGTGTCGGCAAGCCATTGATTGGCTCCAATCACATGCACTCGATTGCCTGCCGAGAAGGCGATGAGACCTCGATGCTCGTCGAATGCAACATCGTATGGATGTCCGATATTACAGCAATCGAAGGACGAGATGTGATGGCCTTCGGGAGTGAACGATTGCAATCGAAGGTTGCCAGTGTCGGCGACGATGATTCGGCCTTGGTTGTCGATGCACAATCCTTGAGGATTGCTGAGCTGGCCTGGTTGGTCGCCTTGATGGCCGAACTCGAGCAAGAACGAGCCATCGATCGACGACAATACTTGCATTCGATGATTTTCCGAGTCGGAGACGATGATTCGGCATCGATCATGATCGATCGCAATGCTTGATGGCGAATTGAACTCACCGGGTTGATATCCTTTGATGCCGCCAATCTCGAACAAGAACGAGAGATCGATCGACGACAAGAACACCAATCGATTGTTGAGGGTATCGAGGACGATGATGCGGCGATGATGGTTGTCGATGGCGATGCCATGGGGATAGTTGAACTCGAGATCTCCTGATCCTTGCTTGCCGATGGACGACAAGAACGATTGGTTGCGCAGAGACCATGATTGCACTCGATTATTGCCGGTATCAACGACGAGGATGCGATCATGATCGTGATCGATGGCAAGGCTCCATGGATACTCGAACTGGCCTGGTCGGTCTCCTCCCTCGCCGAACTTGGACACGAACGAGAAGCCTTCATCACAAGAGAATACTTGCACTCGATGATTGCAGGTATCGACGACCATCAAGAGACCTCGATGACGATCGAACGCCAGGCCTCGAGCAGCGTTGAACGAGCCGTCATCGTGGCCGTATTGGATGGTACCAATCGAGAGCTTGATTCGAGCATCGATATCATCATGGTGCGGCTGGTTGAGATGATCGCTCATGATTGCAACACCAACAGCACAAACACAAAGACTGTTCTGCCGACCACAGCAACAACAACAAGATATCGATTGATTGATTCAACGAATCCAACACGTGATTGTGATGTGACTGAAACTATTGAGAGTACAACCCTGCGAGAGAGACAGTGTGGATGTGCGAGAGATTACGAGTGGATGAGCGCACACGAGCACGAGAGATGATGATGCAGCAGCAGCGAGACGACGAAGCAAAGAACAGCAGCTGATTGTATTGCCATCTTCAACCTGACGAACATCGCGAATACAATCAGAGAAACGAGAAGATCTCGAACAAGATCTCGTTCGGAATCATCGACATCGATGCCGACTCGCCGTCATCGATCAGTGATCGAATCATCGTCATCGTCGAGATGGCTTGCTTCATCCATGATGGAGCATGTCGATGTCGATCAGGTCGCCATGTGAACGTGTCGGCAAGCCATTGATTGGCTCCAATCACATGCACTCGATTGTCGGCTGAGAAGGCGATGAGACCTCGATGCTCGTCGAATGCAACTTCGACCGGCTGTCCGAGGCGGTGGCAATCGAAGGACGAGATGTGATGGCCTTCGGGATTGAACGATTGCAATCGATGGTTCCAAGTGTCGGCGACGATGATTCGGCCTTGGTTGTCGATGCACACTCCTTGTGGAAGACTGAACTGGCCTGGTTGGTCGCCTTGAGATCCGAACTCGAGCAAGAACGAGCCATCGATCGACGAAAATACTTGCACTCGATCATTATTGGTATCAGAGACGATGATTCGGCATCGATCATGATCGATCGCAATGCTTGATGGCAAGCTGAACTCGCCAGGCCGAGATCCTTTGATGCCTCCAATCTCGAACAAGAGCGAGAGATCGATCGACGACAAGAACACCAATCGATTGTTGTAGGTATCGACGATGATGATGCGACGATGATGCTTGTCGATGGCGATGCCTCGAGGATAGCTGAACTCGACATCTCCTGATCCGTAATGGCCGATGCACGACAAGAACGATTGGTTGCTCAGAGACCATGATTGTACTCGATGACGGAACGTATCAACGACGAAGATGCGATCATGATCGTGATCGATGGCGATCCCGCATGGATACTCGAACTGAGCTGGTTGGATGCCTTGCTCGCCGAGCTTGGACACGAACGAGAAGCCTTCATCATCATCATCACAAGAGAATACTTGCACTCGATTATTGTCGCCGTCGACGACCATCAAGAGATCTCGATGATGATCGAACGCCAAGCCTCGAGGATCATTGAACAAGCCATCATCGTGGCCTTGTTGGATGGTGCCAATCGAGAACATGATTCGAGAATCGATATCGTCATGGCGTGACTGATTGAAATGGTCGCTCATGATTGCATCACACGCACAGCTGCAACAAAGATATCGACCGACACTGCACGAGACTCACACGACCGAGAATGAGATGCTGGGTTGTTTGGAGATACGAGAGGTTCGTGCGATGACTGTGCGAGAGGCAGACACGCACACACAGCGCGAGAGGCAGACGAGATGCGAGCACGAGAGGGACACCAAGCAACAACGACCTCGCTCTCTCTCTCTCAAGCGCAGACCCGCCACTGCTGACTCGAACACTCTCGAAAGGACCTTCCAATTCATCGCCATCATGATCATGATACACATTATTGACAACAATCGAATGGGTTCATTTCTCATGATTGATCGTGACATTGAGACGCATCGCAAAGAGCTCAGATGCTGATGGCACACACGCCAAGCGCAACTGCTTCCAATCTCTCTCTCTCTCTCTCTCTCTCGCGATCAAAGGAACGAGAAGATCTCGAACAAGATCTCGTTCGGAATCATCGACATCGATGCCGACTCGCCGTCATCGACCAGCGATCGAATCATCGTCATCGTCGAGATGGCTTGCTTCATCCATCGAGGGGCATATCGATGTCGATCAGGTCGCCATGTGAACGTGTCGGCAAGCCATTGATTGGCTCCAATCACATGCACTCGATTGCGTGTCGTGAAGGCGATGAGACCTCGATGCTCGTCGAATGCAACACCGAGTGGCTCTCCGCCACAATCGAACGACGAGATGTGATGGCCTTCGGGAGTGAATGATTGCAATCGATTGTTAGTAGTGTCGGCGACGATGATTCGGCCTTGGTTGTCGATGCACAATCCTCGAGGAACGCTGAACTGGCCTGGTTGGTCGCCCTCTTGGCCGAACATGAACAAGAACGAGCCATCGATCGACGACAATACTTGCACTCGGTCGTTGTTGGTATCAGAGACGATGATTCGGCATCGATCATGATCGATCGCAACGCTCGTTGGCAAGTTGAACTCTCTTGGTCGAGATCCTTTGATGCCGCCAATCTCGAACAAGAACGAGAGATCGATCGACGACAAGAACACCAATCGATGGTTGCAGGAATCGGCGATGATGATGCGAAGATGATGGTTGTCGATGGTGATGCTGCGAGGGTAATCGAATCCGAGATCGTAAGTACCATAATGGCCGATGCACGACAAGAACGATTGGTTGCTCAATGACCATGATTGTACTCGATGACGGAACGTATCAGTGATGAGGATGCGATCATGATCGTGATCGATGGCCAATCCGCACGGATTGCAGGACTCGGTTGATGGATGATGGTTCTCGCCGAACTTGGACACGAACGAGAAGCCGTCATCATCATCACAAGAGAATACTTGCACTCGACTGTTGAAGGTATCAGCAACCATCAAGAGACCTCGATGATGATCGAACACCAAGCCTTGAGGCGTGTTGAACGAGCCGTCGTCATGGCCTTGTTGTGTGGTGCCAATCGAGAACTTGATTCGAGAATCGATATCGTCATGGTGCGGCTGATTGAGATGGTCGTTCATGATTGCATCACACGCACAGCTGCAACAAAGATATCGACCGACACTGCACGAGACTCACACGACCGAGAATGAGATGCTGGGTTGTCTGGAGATACGAGAGGTTCGTGCGATGACTGTGCGAGAGACAGACACGCACACACAGCGCGAGAGGCAGACGAGATGCGAGCACGAGAGGGACACCAAGCAACAACGACCTCGCTCTCTCTCAAGCGCAGACCCACTCTTTCTCAATCGCGAATGCATTAAATATGAGAGCATTGTATTGCGTATTGTGTACAGTGTGCCCGTGACCATCACGATGGTCGTTAGCGCGATTGACAGAGAGAGAGAGACTCAATTAAACACATGATTGACGATATGTACAAGATCGATCGATTGGTCGATTGGATTGTCGCTCCTCGATCGTGGCCGGCTGGCTGCCATCCTCTCGAGACTATGTACAAGCGATACCGGCTTGCAACAATGGCTGTCGCTCTCTACAACGTTGTCGGGAGAGTGAGCGAGCTCTCGGGTATTTACAGATCTGATTGCGATCAGCCATTGTCGTAGCAGCGGTAGTAATATCGGAGAAGAAGCGATTCGATCGATGGATGGATGAGCCGTGTCACTGACGATCGAGGAGGAGCTCGTGCATGTCATGGATTAGCGTCGCTTGCGCATGGCGCGTTGCTGACGCTCCCAATAGTGAAGATTGAGATCGAACGAGTGCTTGACGAGCTTGCGATTGGCGTCGCGCCAATGCGGTACGCCGGCGGCTTTGGTGTAGGTCTTGAGGAAGCATCGCTGCAAGGTCGCGAGTCGTACGTGGAGCGAGCTCTGCTCCTTCATAAAGTTGCGAGCTGCCACGACGAGTGCGTCGCAATGATCGGCCTCGAACAAGGCCGCGACGGCGTTCGGATAGATGCGAGAGCGCTGCTCCTTGGTCCAAGCGTACGACTGACGCTGGGCTTCCTTGGTGCTCTTGACCTCCCAGGCACGATAGTATCCGAGGAGATAGAGCAAGAACTGCAGTTGATTGTGTGCCAGAGTGTGTCAGTTCATTACGTGTGTTGTGAGTGTGGAGAGCAGGTAGGTGTGTGTACGTACATCCATGCCACGCATCATGAGACTCGAGGACTTTTGCATCAGATACAAGACGATCTGAATGAACTTGGCAGTTCTATATCATCACGGATGGATTCATGGGTGGATTGATTGATTGGTGTGAGGATTCAAGAGCTGAACCAGAGGATCGAGATATACTGCCAATAAGTACGTACTCATCATCACGCAACATCATCAACGAAGGAACGACGTAGTTCCAGATACCGACGCGTAGACACTCGTCGTTCATGGCCTCGGTCTCGTGAGAGAGTGCCAAAACATCGAGCGCCATGGCAGCCGAGGCCGAGGCGATGTCGAGGTGTGCTGGCATGCCAGTGCGCAGCTGCTGTGGCGCCGTGACGGCACGCTTCTGAGCCAAGACTCCTTGCATCAAACGAATCGTGCCACCAGTGAGGTACGAGGCGGCTGCTGAATCTCCTCCGGTGCCGACGTGATGAGTCGATGTCGGAGAGAGTTGTGGTTGCACAGGCTCGTATGCCGGAGGTTGTTGCTGTTGCTGTTGATGCTGCTTGTGTAATGTGGCCCAGAAGGGCGACGGCTTGGTCGTCGTCGGTGCAGCAGCAGCAGCAGCAGCAGCAGCAGGTGCTCCCGGAGCAGCCGTCGTCGAGCTGCCGCTCGATGAGGCGGCTCGCAACAACAACGACACCAACGAGGGTTGTTGCTCCGAGTCATGCTCGATGAAGGTGCCGGAGCCAGTGCCCGACGAGGCCGTGCTGCCGCCAGCACTGCCGACGACGCCGTCGGGCACTCCCGAGTGCCTCGCGAGCTCGTTGCGCAACATGAACTCGAGCTGTTGCTCGATCTCCTCGTTGGAGAAGTGCGGTACCGACGGAGGCGTCGAAGTCGGTGGCGGCGGTCGAGCGAATCGCACAGCTCGATTGTGGCGAGTGTGCGAGGCCGACGATGCTGCCGACGAGGTCGGCGGCGATGGCGACGAGGCACTGCTGCTGTTCGACGATCGTGGACCACGACGACGAGTGTTGGAGGAGGAGGCGACCGGCGACTCGTGGTCGAGCTCGAGCTCCTCGTTGTCGTCCTCGTCATACACGTCGTCCTCATCATCGTCGAGTTCGACGTACGATGGACGCAGGTTCAGCACGAACATGTTCTCGCTGCTCGAATCCACACGCGCTGATGACATGGTGGTGGTGGTGGTGGACAGTATCGCACGATAAAATGAGTGAGTGGCAGAGATTAACGGATAGAACAACGACAATAACGGTTTGAGAGGTTGGTCGTGGTGTGCAGGCCAGGGAAGGTGTGGAGAGAAGCGATGGAGAGAAGGTGGTTGGTTGGATGGAGCAAGTGAGCAAGTGGCGAGGCTTTTATAGCCGCCAGCGCGCGCCACGAAGGCTCGAGATATCATAACACGAGCGATAACCTCCGCGAACGACCGACAAGAACGCTGGGGCGCGAACCAAACCGCGATTGCAGGAGGAAGGAGAGCGAGAGTGGGTGCGGTGTTGTTTGAAGCGAGGAGGAAAGGAACCGCTGAGAGAGATCGAATGTGCAGTCGCGGAACAGCACCACGCGACCCGCGAAAAAACGAGCGAGAGAAACAATCATGATCGGGATTACGCGAAAGCGAGAAACTGCGAACACGCGAATATCAAGAGGGAAGATACGCCGTGTTGATTGATTGGTTGATCGCTTGGTTGGTTGGTTGATTGATTGATTTGATTGATTCGATTGATCTGAGTTAATGCGTGCGGCTACATTAGCGAGACATACACGCACGCACGTCGCGACATTGGAGCGAAGCGCGAGAAGCAGGCGGCTTGCAGCTTGCTTGTACACGAAGAGAGGCGCTTCTTAGCCGACCCACACGTCGATGCACTGGTAGTAGTTGTTGCCCGGCGGCGCACCCATGAGATCGTACACGATCTGAATGGTGCCCGGTCCCGAGAGCGGCGGTACCACCACCTCGCTCACGTAGTACTCGTTGTTCGGCTGCGTCGAGACCGGAGCCGACGAGGCGATCGGGTTGGTCATGGTCGTGGGCGAGTTAAAGATTCCAGACGCATAGCTGTGTGCGCGCAGCGCTCGAATGTCAGTCGATGATCTTCCAAGGTCGTCGACGAGGAGGAGGTGGTGTACCCAAACTTGACACTGCCCGTGGGGCTAGGAGGCGTGTTGTGGTTGACGATCAAGGTCCAGGAGATTGGGAAGATGGCGTCTATCAATCGAGAGATTGCATGGCCGTTAGTGACGCGATTCGATTCGATACGATACGAATCGACTCGAGATATTATCATCATCAACGCGCGTACTCTTGGTGACGTTCAAGTAGTTGGTCGACACGGCCGTTGCTCCACCGCAAGGAGCCTGCGAGTTGGCAGCAAAGTACGCTATGGGTTTTTGAACCAAGAGCACGATGTTCGCGAGTGAGTGAGTGAGTGCGTGAGTGAGTGCGCTAGCATGATCGAAACGAGCGACGTACAAGGATCATTGGGATGGGCGCCTCGCGCTCCAATGACATACAAGTGGCCTTGCGACACGGCCAACACAGCAAACAAGGTCGCAAGAGCGAGATAGAACGATGCCGAAGCCATGGCGATCGATCGAGATGAGAGCAGCAGCGGGCAATGAAGCGAATGATAGAGGCGGAGCGGAGGGAATGTGAGGAAGATTCGCTCGCTTCTTCCTTGCTGGTGGGTACTCCGCAAGGCCGCTCGCGAGATATTCCGCTGGCTGGCGAACAACAAAATGAGGAGGAGGGAATATCTCTCTCGATCGATCGAATCACTCGAACTCAACCGACACTGTCAAGTTCTGAGCGATCGATTCGAGAGAGAATCGACTGCCGAATGAGTGTGAGTGTGGAGAGAGAGAACGAGCCCACGATCGAATGGAGTAGCATCAATTCATTGTCGATTGTACGATCGTCTCACAATCTCTGGTTCGCTCTCTCGCGCTCTCTCTTGCGAGATTCTACTGCGAAGAAGGATTGTGATTGGCGCGTGGGGCTTGCACAGCGTTGTTGAACGACTGCGCATCATCGGTCGGAGCGCCCGTGCTTGGATCGGTGGGCACGGACGACGCGTTGAAGGCCGTGTAGTACGAGGTCCACGAGCCATCGGCGTGCTCGATGAACACTGCGCCATCGCTGTTGGCAGAGTTCGGCTGAGGACCTCCCTTGAAGCCTTGGTTCATGTGAATCTCGTGCACTCCATCGCCGCTCGAGTATTCGAAGCTATTGAGGAGTGTGAGTCACACATACACGCAGAGGTGGATTGATTGATTGATTGATGTCGCTCGTACCCGAACACGTAGACGTTCTCTTGTGCGGTTGCCGCTTGAGTAAAGATGGTGTCCAGCAACTGTACATGGCGGTCCTGCGCCACGAGCGCCTCGTGGAGCAGCTCGGCGCTATCGTACTTGCGGTTGTCGGCCTCAGGCAACAAGAGCGGTGGTGCTTCGAACCAGTCGCCTGGCGCCGTGATGCCCAGTGCCACATAGTCGATCGCACCGCTGGTGAGCGGGTTGATTCCCACGTTGAGGCCTTGCAGCAACGCAAGAATGCCGCCAGGCAAAGTCGTCGCGTCGCCGTGCTGGAGCAACTTGTAGCACATGAGATCTTTGGCGTTCGAGGAGCCAATGTTGATGGCCGAGTCGATGATCGTTTGGTCTTGCAGCTGGAGCTGAGGGTGGACGTGGAACTTGATGCCACCGCGCGACACCTGTCCACTCTTCTCGAGGAAGCCACTATCACCAAACGGAACGACGGTGGCCTTGACCACAATGTAATTGTTGCTTCGGGCGTTCTGCGTGCGACGCATGATGGAGGTTGGGAATGTTGGACCGGAGTGGGTGCGAGTGTGGTGCAGGCAAGGCAGAAGGAAGGGAATGACGAGGACGAAGATTCTCGCTGGCTCGCTAGGCCGACAGCCCGACCCATGATTACCCGAGCTCCCGAACCGTACGATTCCCGCCGAATTCGAGCCATCTCTTGCGCTGGCTACCCATCAAACGAGAGAGAGCACTTGGAGAGAGCACTTGAACTGAAGCTCTAGATCTTCAATCAAGTCCATCGAGATATCGAGAGAAGAGGAAGACGAGGTTGGTCCTCGACTCGAAGCGACACATGAATGGATCCGAAATGCATAATGTCAAACAAGCCGCTTCGTTGCGTAAGAGCATCATGAAAAATGTTGTAGTTGCAGACAGAGCACGATTGCGGCAGAGAGGAGGACCTTGGTTTCGGCAAGCTGGTAGTTTCACTTTTACTATTTACGACGTGAGAGACAGAGAGAGCGAGAGAGAGAGAGAGAGAGAAGTAACAGCAACCTGAGAGACAGAATCGATGCAATGATATTCTTGATGGATGGATGGATGTATGTAATAACGAATCGAGAAAGTGCGTGGGGTGAGGAGAGATGTATGCGCGTGTGGACTGCAGGAAGAAGAGGAAATATGGGTACAAGCAACAACCAACGACCAACCAGCAACTACACACACGCACACGCAACAACAGCAGCAACGTAGAGGCAAGCTTGTGCTACGAGTGTGCGTGGTAGTGAGAGCAGATAGAGTTCAGGTGAGGAGAAGGAGTTGTTGTGAGTGCGTTGATCGTGATGGTGCTCTCGCTCGTTCGCTCTCTTTCGTGCATAGTGAGGGCTTTAGGCAAAGATATAGTCCCACGCAAAGTTGAACAGCCATCCCAGCACCGTGTATGACAGTGCGATAGCGACCCATACCAACAGAATGTGTCTGATTCATCCACCAATACTTGCGTATTAGAGTCTCACTGACTCACACACTCACACATGCATGAGTGTTTCACGTACTTTTCGTGAGGTCGGAGCGTCAAAGCAAAGTTCTTGATCTCGTTCCATGAGGCACCAGGTGCTCCACCCTTGTAATGCTTGACCGGCACCAACAAGGCTTTGGTCTTCTTGCCTGCACGTACGATACGCGTGATGCGCTTCTTGGAGTTCGAGTGCGCGAGGCTTCGCACACCGCCGGCGATACCACCGACGCCAGCGACTGCGATGCCACCGACTCCTGCGGCCGTCGACACGGCTCCCTTGGCGACGCCCTCGGCCGTGTTGATCGTGAGCTTCACGCCCTTGGTGGCAGCCTCGGTCATGAGCTTTCCGCCGGCACCGACCGTCGACACAGCTCCCTTGGCGACGCCCTCGGCAGCACCGAGTGTGGATTTCGCTCCGCGCGTCACGCCGTCGATGCCAAACTGCGCCGCATCGCCGGCCGTCGACACGACGCCCTTGACGGCCGACGTGAACAGGTTGCTGGCCTTCTTCTTCTCGACCACCGTGCCGGCAATGTACTCGATACGCAGACAGATCTCTCCCGAGATACGCTCGGTCTTTTTGCCCTCGCGCTGTCCAAGCGTGTACCACTGCTCCGAGCCATCTACATTGCGTTGCATTGCCATCGATATATGAGTAATCATGGATGGCAGGCGATCGACCGACGGAGTGAGTGAGAGTGAGAGCGAACGGTGCGTATCGTACCAGCACTCATAAGCTGATTCATCGACAGCGTGAAGGTGCCCATAAAGTTCCTGCCAATCAAATCCATATCCCAGCACTCGATACGGAGTTGCTGACAATCCTTGTCGATCGGTCTGACGCAAACAAATGCACACGACACACAGGTAAGTCAACTACATACACCATTGTCGAGGAGCACGACGACAACAACAACGTACAGCTCCAATACTTCGTTCCACGTGGGATTGAGGGTCTTGTCGATGACCTTTGTCTTGGTCTTTCGTAGTGTCTTCTTGGCTGATTCAGTCGTAATCTCGAGATAAGGATCACTCAATCCTACGCATCATTCCACCCCACCACGATAGCGCGTAATACAATACGTATTAGATTGATAAAAGGAGATGGAGAGATAGAGAGATGAAGAGATAGAGATATACCGTTGGAATCTTTGGAAGCAAGATCGCGACCAGCAACTGCAGTAATCCTGAGTGAGAAGCCATCGCCTGACGAAGCGCTATCGCGTAGTTTGTCCGAGGTCGACGTCAAACGTAGAGCTGGATCTTGCGAGCTACCGAGCGACGACGAGGCAATTGACGATGAAGCAGCCGAGGTAGCCGACGAGCCGACCGACGAGCCGAGCGACGATTGGTTGTCGTGCGCCAACAACTCTTCGTCCTCCGAGTCGGCGAGTGGGTTCTTGGCTTGCGCCAACGAGCGCGATGAACTCGAGCCACTAGAGTGCGAGAGCGACGGCGAGCTATCGGTCGTGTGCACGGCGCCTTGCAGCGACGGTGCTCGTTCGTCCGCCTCCGCGGTTGCCGAAGGAGTCGTAGGAGTGGCGGTGGCGCTACCAGCGGCGTCGGCAGAGGCATGGAGCTTGGATGACGAGCTCGATGAGAGAGAGCCGCTGCCACTGGTGTGCTCGACAGGCAGCTCTCGTGCGCTGCCGTGGGACGCAGCATCGACAGGTGTGTGAGCGGCATCTGGCGTCGTAGTATGATCATCTGGAGTTCCACCGAGTGCCGCGGCCAAGAGTGCCAGCTTCAAAGCTGCCTTTTGACCCGATGGCATGTCGGCCTCGGCCGCACTTGCTTCAGCTCCAGCAGCGCTCGCCTCTGCATCGGGTGCAGCAGCAGCAGCGGCAGCGGCAGCCACAGTAGGCGAGGGAACAGCGGCTTCATGCGGCTCGTGTTCGATCTTGCTGCTGCGCGAGAGCGACAGGAACTTTTTGCGTGGCGTCTTCTTGTCGGTCGAATCCGCCATCGACGAACCACCGTCGGTACTCGAGCCTACTGCAGACGGCACCACGGTGCCCTATTATCACGCACGCACAAACACACAAGCACAAAGAGAAAGGGATGCAGGTTTGAGAGTTAGAATATTTGAACGAGGGAGAAGAGCGGCAGTAGTTAGAGATAGCGAGCGGCAACTTCACTTCGTCTGGAACATGTGCTTAGTTCGTTCCCGAGAGACACACACACACACATGCATAGGCGAGCAACTCGCATGCATACCTGCTCGATGCGAACGAGAATCTCGCCGCTGGCATGCTTCTTGGAGCCGGACTTGGCTTGCAGTGGGTACCAAGTGTCGGTGCCACCTATTCCACGCAATCCAACCAACCAACCAACCAACCAACCAACCAACCAACCAACCAACCAACCAACCAACCAACCAACCAACCAACCAACCAACCAACCAACCAACCAACCAACCAACCAACCAACCAGCCAACCAGCCAACCAATCAATCACAGTCGATTCTCGCGCCTGCATTCTGCTCAATGGCATCTGTGCTGCAGGTGTTGCACAACGGCGACGTACTGGCAGTGAGGAGCGCGTCGATCGGCAGGGTGATCTTGCCCATGAACTCGTCGACCAGCATGTCCTTGTCCCAGCACTCGAGCTTCAGCTCTGCGACCGTCGCGTCGATCTTGCTGCTCCGTTCAATACGCCATTCCAGCGTGCCATATGCGTCAGTAAATCAGTAGAATCCAACAGATAGATACATCGATACATCAACCAACAGATAGATCCATCGATACGTCAACAGATAGATACATCGATACATCAACAGATAGATACATCGATACATCAGCAGATAGATACATCAGCAGATAGAACAACCGATAGATCAACAGATAGATCCATGCATCAACAGATAGATCAACAGATAGATACACCGATACGTCGATCAACAGATAGATACATCGATACATCAATCAACAGGTAGATACACCGATACGTCGATCGATCGAGGAAAGGGAGGGCGTCTCGGCACACGGACGCGACGTACAAGACGAAGGACTCGTTCCACGAGGGCGTGAGGGTCTCGGGCTGCACCTTGGTGCGCTCCTTCTTCTTCTTCTTGGCCTTCTTGTCCATGAGCTTCAGCACGACGTACGGGTCCGATAGACCGTTCTTGTCCATGGCAGCGAGGCCACGGCCGCTGAGTATCGTCACCGTGATCGAGGACATGGTTGTTGCTCGGCGGTCTGCGTAGAGAGGTGGGAGAGCGAGTGTGAGAGAGTCAGAGAGAGAGAGAGAGAGAGCGCGCGCGCGGGGTGCTGGGAGAGGGAGGGCTTGGTTGTGTTGTCGTACTAGCAGGAGAGAGAGGGTTGGGATGCGATGGGGGTGCGGGATGGCAGGTCTATCGGGAGGGAGTTAGAGAGAGCTCGAGGGATATCGAGAGAGTGTGTGATAGATATCGAGAGTGCGTGTGTGCGAAGTGATATTGGGGCGGGAGACGATATGGAAAGTATGCTCGTATGATGGATTCGACAAGGTCAAGACAGGCAGCCAGACGTGGAGTCGAGAGATCAGCTAGCGAGCCGTCTGGTAGAGTGGGAGATATAGTTCCACCACCCCAACACACACACGCGCGTGTAAGAGAGATAGAAAGAGAGAGGAGGGAGTGTGTGCGAGAGAGGGCGAACAAGCAAATGACGAAGGAACAAGAGGACGAACAGGAGGAACAGCCCTTGCTCTCTCTACCGCTGCTGCTGCTGAGACAACGACATCACCCACCGCTTGTACTGCTGTCGTTGCAGGCGCGGTTGCTCGGGGTTGCAGACCCAGAGCGAGTGGCCTGTCGCTGTGCCTCCTCAAACCAACTGACTGAACTTACCCGCTCACTCTAGGTAGCGCCCTCCATCTCTACCTCCACTCTTCGCGCTTGTAGTGCCCTTGAAATTATCTGGCACCCTGCAGCTACAACCTTGCCCTTACCATGGGGTTGCAGAGCGAGCGGCCTGTCGCAGTGACCTTGCACTCACGAACTTGCTGTCGCAACGACAACGACAACGACAGAACCAACGCCACCTGGCGGATATCCGCTGCCTGGCCAGACGGTCGTCGAGTTGCCCAACAATCACTTCTCATACGTTGTGACTTGGTTCGCCTTGACTGGCTTCTTGACGTGGATGACGTTCCGCTTCATGCGTGGAGGTGGCAGAGCGATCAAGATGCCTGCCAGTCACCGCTCGGCACCGCGTTGATATCGCAAAGCTCTTCCAGCAAGGCAATCAATCAATCATCAATCAATGAAGCAACCAATCAATGAGTGGCATTGTATTCTTCAATATTCGTCTATCTGCGCAGTCGAGAGGCTGTCAGTCTCGTCGCCTGCAGCACCAATCAACCATTCATTTATCAAAGGAACGAGAAGATCTCGAACAAGATCTCGTTCGGAATCATCGACATCGATGCCGACTCGCCGTCATCGATCAGCGATCGAATCATCGTCATCGTCGAGATGGCTTGCTTCATCCATGATGGAGCATGTCGATGTCGATCAGGTCGCCATGTGAACGTGTCGGCAAGCCATTGATTGGCTCCAATCACATGCACTCGATGGCGTGCTGAGAAGGCGATGAGACCTCGATGCTCGTCGAATGCAACTTCGATCGGCTGTCCGAGGCGGCGGCAATCGAAGGACGAGATGTGATGGCCTTCGGGAGTGAATGATTGCAATCGAAGGTTCCAAGTGTCGGCGACGATGATTCGGCCTTGGTTGTCGATGCACAATCCTTGCGGTTGATCGAACTGGCCTGGTTGGTCGCCTCGAGAGCCGAACTCGAGCAAGAACGAGCCATCGATCGACGACAATACTTGCATTCGATGATTCATGGTGTCGGAGACGATGATTCGGCATCGGTCATGATCGATCGCAATGCCTAATGGATTACTGAACTCTCCAGGTCGAGATCCTCGCTTGCCAATCTCGAACAAGAACGAGAGATCGATCGACGACAAGAACACCAATCGATTGTTGGCGGTATCGGCAATGACGACGCGCCGATGGTTGTTGTCGATGGCGATACCTCGAGGATAGAGGAACTCGAGATCTCCTGATCCTTGCTTGCCGATGCACGACAAGAACGATTGGTTGCTCAGAGACCATGATTGTACTCGATGATTGAACGTATCAACGATGAGGATGCGATCATGATCGTGATCGATGGCAAGGGGCCATGGATGCTTGAGCTGGCCTGGTTGGTGGCCTCTCTCGCCGAACTTGGACACGAACGAGAAGCCTTCATCACAAGAGAATACCTGCACTCGATGATTGTTGCGATCAGCAACCATCAAGAGATCTCGATGATGGTCGAACGCCAGGCCTCGAGTACCATTGAACGAGCCATCATCGTGGCCATGTTTGATGGTACCAATCGAGATCTTGATTCGAGCATCGATATCATGGTACGGCTGATTGAGATGATCGCTCATGATTGCAACACACGCACAGCTGCAACAAAGATATCGGCCGACCACAGCAACAACAACAACAAGATATCGATTGATTGATTCAACGAATCCAAACACGCGATTGTGATTTGACGGAGACTATGGAGAGCGTAGCACTGCGAGAGAGACTGTGGATATGCGAGAGTACGAGTGGATGAGCGCACACGAGCACGAGAGATGATGCAGCAGCAGCGAGACGACGAAGCAAAGAACAGCAGCTGCCTCGATGCTCGTGTTCTTGTCTTCCTCGTCCGACGAGCAATCCATCACAGATCGAGAGACAGTGGTCCTATTGGTGTGGTTCTATCTTGTGTGAGTTCGATCAACCTCAGTGTAGCAGATAACCGATAACGATATAGAATGACTTCCCCATACACCTCGATGACGATAGGTACCGTAGACCCACCCATCCAACGAGATTCTTTCACTCGCACTCCAACAACAACAATAATATCTCGCTTGCTTCAATGAAAGAATCTCGATCTCGCACGCTGACTCTCGCTCACAACTATTCTCGATCGAACGAGTTCCTTTCTTCTAGGTAGTAACTCCAGTGGTGAGGTACGACTCGCTACCAATCACAAGGAGCGTGAGTTCTACGATACTCTCGCCGATATCTACTCCATCATCAAGACCATCGAGTTACTCGAGACCGCGTACATGCGTGACTCGTGCTCCAAAGACGAGTACGCCACGATCCCATCCAATCACACCCATGCCTCGATGATATGCCCTCAATAATAATGATATGGATATGAGCAGATATTATGCGGCGTGCACTCGATTGCTGGGACAGTTTCAGACGGCGATCAAGCTCGTCGGTACCTCGTTCAATCTCGACGCATTCATGGCCGAGTACCGCGTGCGTCTATCTATCTATCTATCGTGATCTACCTATCTATCTATCGATCTATCTATCTATCTATCTATCTATCTATCTATCTATCTATCTATCTATCTATCTATCTATCTATCTATCTATCTATCTATCTATCTATCTATCTATCTATCTATCTATCT
>Ga0209915_1002875_pt1 | contig 16318 bp, 6 predicted proteins | sample ThiBiot_750_plan_FD_183952 | JGI IMG/M metagenome (GOLD analysis project Ga0209915, IMG submission 183952) | Wastewater bioreactor microbial communities from Cape Town, South Africa - Thiocy_cont_750_plan (SPAdes) | ecosystem: Engineered > Bioreactor > Thiocyanate-remediating > Anaerobic-Aerobic ... | reverse complement strand
TTCGAGATGTGTACGCCACTTTAATCGTTTGTCGATGATAATACCCAAGTATCGTGTGTGTTCCAGAGGCTTGATAGTGGTGTTTTCAACTTTAACTATCACTGGATTCTTGTACTTTTTCCTTGGGTGGAGACTGAAATGAATCAGCTCTGTTTTTGTTGGTTGAAGTTTGAGTTTCCAAGACTTGCACCAACTTTCGAATGCATCTATGGATTGTTGTAGTCTGGCCGTTAAATTTTTAAGTGTGTGACCAGATGTCCATAGTGCGGTATCATCGGCGAATAATCCGTGTTCTGTATGAGGTGGTATATCGTTCATGGAGTCTGCCGTGTATAAGATGTATAATAGTGGTGATAACGGAGATCCTTGTGGAGTACCACTCATCAGGTTGAACGGACGTGATAGCACATTTTCTATTTCTATGGCTGCTGTTCGGTTGTGTAAAAACGAGATCAAGTAATTTATAATGTATCGAGGAAGACGTAGATCGTTGAGCTTGTAGATCAGGCCATCATGCCATACTGAATCAAAGGCTGCTTTGATGTCGAATAGAATAACTGCTGAGTGTCTTCTGCGAATCGGATTCTTAAGGTGACTTTCAGCGAATCTTTCTAGTCGAACGATATTGTATGTCGTGCTTTTGCCTGGTCTAAAGCCTGCTTGATGTTGCGGAAGAATATTGCGTCTTTCTATTTCTAACATAAGTCTTTGCTTGATTATTTTCTCCAGAAGCTTGCCTAGGCAGCTTAGAAGACTAATCGGCCGATAACTTGACGGATGTTGTTTGTCTTTCTTCGGCTTTAGCAATACGATTATGTTAGCCTTTTTCCACATTGCTGGAATATGACCTCTTTTCAAAATTGCATTGAACAATTTTGTTAGATATTGAACGAGTAATTTTGAATGATTTTTCAAGCACCTGTTGTGGACGTTGTCTGGCCCGGTGGAGCTGTTTCGAAGTTGTCTAATGTGTAATTTGACTTCTTCTACCTTGACTTTCTTCCACTTTGGTGTGCTTGGCATCGGCATAGTTCCATTTTTGACATTGTTTGCTTGATCTGTCACTTGGTCATGAAAGGGCAGTGAATCAGCAGTGAGAGTATAGACTTCATTTTCAAAGTAGTCCGCAAATAAGTCTGCCTTCTCTTTATCTGTTACTGCTGTTTTGTTATTGTAATTCATGATGCCACTGTGAATTTGCTTGATACGTTTGTTGTGAAACTTGCGTACCGTCAACCAAACTTTGTCCGAATACATTTTCTTTTGACATAGTGAAGACATCAGCTTGTTAAAGCTGTTTCTTCTGTCATTTCGAAGTGAATTTACGAGTAAGATTTTGGAATTGTAGAAACGACGTTTGTCGGCTTCATTTCCAGTCTTCTTCCATCTTCTGTATGCTTGATGTTTATCCTTGATCAAGTTGCTCGAAGCTTCACTTGGAATGAGAATTGTATTCGTTTGCTTGTTTTGTGGAATGGCTTCGTGCGTTGCAGCCACTATACATTCTGTAATAAATGACGCATATTCTTCGATGTCTTGGGTTGTATCGATAAGACGTGTGCTGTTCCATTTCTTCAGCTGTTGGTCTAACTTGAGTCTGAAGAAGGACCATTTTGCTGCTTTGAAATTGAAGGCTAGCCTTGGAGACGAAGGTTTGGGTTCGATTCCAAGGGGCATATCGTACGTTATTGGCTTGTGGCCACTAAGAGTGCCGATTGTTGGATGTGTTTCAACATTTGTTATATACGAAATAAGTAGTTGACTCGCTAGAATCGAGTCGAGTTTCACTTCGTAATCGTTCCTTTCAAATGTTGGGCTATCATCATCGACACTTTCGATAATTCCTTCGTTTAAGAATTCTTGCAGCTGTCTTCCTCTTGCATTAGCCAGTTGCGATCCTAGATTGTTTGGTGTTGCATTGAAATCCCCCATGATCACACAATTGTTGTTAAGAGTGTATAATTCATGAAGGATTTTGATGTCTATCTTTGCCTTTGGCGGAACATAGATGGATGATATCAGTATCGAGCCGTACGTTTTAGTTACTATCTCTACTGCTACCATTTCATTATTGTTCGACGTTTTGTTGATGATTTCTCTGGATTTGATGTGTTGTTTCACTGCTAGCAGCACTCCACCGCCAGGTTTGCCCATTCGATCATGTCTGAAAACGTTGTAGCCTAGGAGGGCAAATTGTTTGTCGCTCGCAAGGTTTGTTTCGTTGACAGATATGATGTCATATTTGGAAAATCTGGCTAGAAGTTCGTCTTTGTGTTTGATGATTGAGTTAATGTTGATATGACAAAAACTAATCATTATTTAGACTGATTTTACGGCCTTTGGGTGCATTATTCGAAGTATTTGGAGAGCCGTTGCTTGATCTGACTCTTTTCTTCGGACCTGCACATCCGTTTTGTGTTTTGGTTTGATTGCTTTCAACTACTGGTGGTTTTGGTTTTGTTGAAGTGTTGTTTGTTGTGGTGGTTTGATTTTCGGTTGTTTCTTCTCTAGGTTGGTTTTTTTCAAGCTCTTTCGTTGTTTCTTCCTCGCTTGATTCAGAGTTCGATGTTGCTTGATCATCTTCAGCATTTGTTCGATATAGACGATTTAGTTTTCTTTCGAAACCTCTCATCTTTTTGTTCAAATTGTTGAAGATTCGACTAACCGTTTCTTCTAAAATCGATTCCATTTTGCTTGTGAGCGTGGTAAGAATGTCATTTAGAACATGTTCGGTTAAAATGTTCTTTTGTGGTTGATTGTGTTGTGCAAATGCAGGAAAATCGACTGTACTACGTAAAGAAGGTGCAGTTGTAGCTTGATTGCTTGTTTTGGTGTATTGGTCAATCATTTTTTGCATTTTCATCTTTTGTCCTTGATAAGTTGGACAATTCGAAGAATTTGCTACATGATTTCCTTTGCAGTTGCTACACTTGATTGCATCGTCTGTTGCAGTACATTGGTTTGTTTGGTGATTTTCCCCGCATCTGGCACATGTAAGGTGTTCACTTTTACAATATTTCGCTACGTGGTTGTATTTTTGGCATTTGAAACATTGTATTGGTGTATTGTTTTGTTTCGCTGGTTCGACTACGAAGTGCATATAATCGATTTGTAAACCAGTTTGCACTAACGTATTGCGATTGAGGGTGTCACTTAACACTATTTTAACTGTTTGTGAATTGCCCGTTTTATCTTTGTTTTGTAATCGAATGACTTCAGCAACTGCTAAACCTTTGTTTGAGAGTGCGTCTGTGATTCGATCTACCGGTATAACAGCATCCACGCCTTTAGCGAAGGCGACCTTCTCGGTGTCTTGTACCTTTTGGATAGTTCGTGGTACATACACCTTGGTTGATGGGCTGCCGTTGTTGTTAAGAATAGTTGATAGCTCATTTATCAACTGGTTGAACGACTTGACATCATTAGCGTAGATCGTGAAATTTCCATTCCTTGCTAATTGAATGTTATTTAACTTGACCTCAGCTAGATGAATCTTTAATAGATCGTTCAGTTCAAGTTTGTTTAACTTAGCTCCCTCTAGAATCAGAGGGGCTATTCCGAATTTTGGTTGGGTTGGGCGATTTGGCCTTGTTACTACTGTTGGGCTGACTAGCCCTTGTTGCCCTTGTGTGTTTGTGGTCCTTTGTTGATTGTTTGCGCTTTCATTGCGCCTACCCTGTCTGGGTCCTCCTTTTGGAGGCATTGTTTTACTCATCGGCTTGAGTTTATTAACGAAGAAAATTTATACTTGGACCTGATATACCTGTTGTAGGTGTTACCGTGACAGTGACTGAGAGGCTGAACCTGCGTTCAGAATCCCAAGACTCTCTCGAGCTGTTCGAGAAAACTAGTTGAAGACTGAAGAAAATCAGTCGAAGAAAAGGAAAGAAGAGAGGAGAAATTTCACTTGGACGGATACGTCTGATCACGACCAAGTCGATGACTCGAAAAAAAGACTGAGCATACATGTTATACTTGAAACTTAAATTCAAATTTCAAATTTTGAAAATCGGTTCGGGTCCGGGTGAAAGTGTCTACCCGGACCCGACCCGAGAACTAGCGACATCATAAAATCGTCAATTTTTAAAAGTTTACTATTATTGGTATAAAGAAAAAACAATATAAATCTGACAATGATTCAATGATTGAATTTCAAAGAAGATATTTCACGAAGAGGAAAGTCGAACTTATCTACGGGATAAATTATATTTTAGATAAGAAAACTGTTCCTGTTAGTTTTTTTCTTGGTCATAGCTTTTTAAATGAGTAATTGTAAAAAAGCTAAAGAAGAAATCAAAGTAAAATTAGACAAAGGAATTTTTAAAACATGTCCAAAACCAAACACTGCAACAGCTCATTGATGGAAAATATTTGTTAGAATTAAAGATGATCAAGATATTGTTTTACCTTTTGTTCAATGTGTTAAAAGTATGATGAAAGTAAATGTAATATATATGTTTGGAACCAAATAAAGATTTAGAAATTTAAATATATTTTGAAAAACAAATGATTTGAACTGACTCGGGTCGGTTCGGTTTCGGGTGGAAAAAGTGTACCCATGCAGGACTCTAATAAGGACGAATATGCAGCATGTGGAGAAATATCATGTTTCTTTTTCTGCTGAGAACTTCTCTCCATTGTTCATATCATATTATATTCATTTTTATTTTCAGATCATAAAATTTTAACAACTATGTCTTCGAAACACACATTTAAATCGATGTGAAATTAGCACAACACGACGAGTGAAATAATCTGATTGGTTGTGGTGGTGACTTAAGAGTGACTTGTTTTTTTTCTTTTTTGGTTCGTTTCTGGTTGATTCAAGTATCAAAATAAAGTGAGGTATACGATAATAAATTTCTGCTCCTTGAAGAATAAATGGCTGCAAATAATGCAAGATCATTGTACTCTATTGCTCTACAAAAACCACCGAGCTCAATCATTAGTCTTAATACAGCAGTTGGTGCAATGCCTATTAACGATATAAATAATACTTTACTTTTATGCCCGGACGAGAATTTTTTATTGGTTGATGAACAAGGAAATAAATTGTTCAACATCAAACGAAATTTCAAAGTTTCTGATATATGTTTCTCGTCATTTTTAGAACAGTTTCTTATTCTCTCAATGGAACCTGATGATTATACTCTGCATTCACTCGACCCATCTACGCGCGATCTGAAACAAATTACAAAATCCGATAAAATAATGTGGACTTGTACATGTTTTAATACAATATTTATTGTTTCGGAAGCGTACAAAGATAGTGGATCTGACATTGCAGTCTATGATTTATGTCAAGGTTGGACCCCAATTAAAACATTCACGCCACCATTATCTTGCAAAGCAGATCATCAAATTGAAAAGATACGGTTTAATAATGATGGTAGTCGTCTTGGAATGATTCTACGTCAAAAGCGTGAGCGTACTTATCAATATTGGTTCGAATTACGCGATTCAATTGATATGACAATCGTTGTGAAGACTAATATTAATCCAGATGGTGATACATGGTGTTGGCTTCTTGCACTACCTAACCAACAATTTTTGGCAACTTTGCAGAGACAGAAAACATTTTTCTTATTCAATTCAAATGGACAACTTCAAGAAACAAATAGATATGATTACAGTGTGAGATTTTTAAATTCAGTTGCATTGCTTAGTAATAAATGGCTCGTTGTACAAACATGGAAACCAAATGAACTACGTTTTCATAAATTATAAAATACGTAAGACTGTGAAACATGAATTGAGTTTTTGTGTGACTGTTGAACTAATTATATGGATTTCCTGATGAGAAAAAACTGTTTATAATAAAATTTGCTACGTTTTTCAACATTTCCTATTTTTCTGACATAATATAGGTCAAATCCAATCTCAGCTGGTGCTGTCTTTTATTAAGTCATACGAACTGTCGTAGTTTCGTTTGAAAATTTAAAAAAGAATGTGATATCTTGGTTTAATAATCTTATGCCATGTGCATGACTGCTTAGAGGATGTTACATGCCGAATAACATGTATATTTAGGTCCTAAACAACCACAACAGTTCATTGGATAGTCACGTTCAAAAGTCCGTGCTTGTGCACGACCATCATTGTCGCCATAGACCAAAAGTTCGAATATAGTTCCTTCACAAAAGAATTACTATTCCTTAGATAAATGAAACAATATCAATCTCGTACCTTTCTTGGGATATTTTTTATTAACTAGATCACCCATTTTGTATGTCATTCGAGTTATTTTAACTTGACGGATACTAATTTTGATCCTAGCTATACCTTTTGATTTTCTTATATGTTTTCGCATATATTGTTCATCAATCGATTTCTGAAACTCAGCTGGCAATTGTTGTAAACAGTTCATGAGACCAGGAAATTCTTCAAGTTCCATTTCTTGTTACCAAGGTATGTCATTCTCAAAGAAGATGCTGTATGTAGCTTGTTTAAGTTTCGAGGGTGGAAGATCACAATCATTATAACTACTAACGGAATGAATTGTGCTCCATTTAACTTTTAATACTTTCGACCATATAATTTTACGTCTTCCGAAACAACGAGGACATGTGTGTTCGACATTTTTACAGGATCCACTTCCGCCCTAAAATGTATTTATGGAGAAACGATACAGAAACATCACTCGGTATGGAACAAATTCTGAAGAGAAAATATTTTTAAGTAAGAGTTTTGCAACAGCTTACGCATTTTGTTTTTCCACTTCCGCGGCAAGCCTCACATTGGGTTTCACATCGAGTATTTTCAAGTTCGCGGGAAATTTTCATAGTGCCTATATTCATGAAGAGTTTTGAAATGATATCGTATAAAAAAATATACAAGATATTAGAAAAACAAGTGTTTGGAACTAGTTTAGAAAGTGAAGAAAACGAAGGTCTCATATATGCATTCCATTCAGATAAATTATAAAATGTCTGACGTTTCTACTCTTGAGAGTCCGAACCTAGGTCAGACACTACTTAATTGTTAATAGGCTTCGTTATCAGAATTAGATGGAACACATTTGACCTAGCAAAAGTATGTGAATGTCTTCGTATGTTTCGAACAAGATAAAACACAGTCTCATTTGCAATCACGTTCCCTGTAAACGGAACGGTTATGTCACACGAACACGGACAGATTCTTTCCGGTACCGTTACAGAAATATTGATATTGATTTTATAAACAATTATTTGCTAACGCGAAAAAACGTAAAATTTCAATCAGTTTTGATATTCATCAATCGAATCAATAAAAAACCTAACTCACAATATGTAATCTCGATCAGAACAAGATATTATTTCTATAGTTTTAAATGATTGCACCTTTTGAAATCTATGCACACTTCATACCTGTAATATTGGCCACCTTTGGTGTTTCAGCAAACTGATAATCATGCCATATATGACCAACACCCTCGTTCGGACAAGCAATGCCGTGTTTCCAACGTGTCCATTTCTTTTCAACCTTGCGTTCATCAGTCAACGTCCATATATGACATACAAATCCAACGTAATCCGTAACTTCAACCAGTTCTGCGATATCAGTCTCGGGTAAGTAGTAGCAAGATTTATTATTAACATGACGACGAAGATGTTCTGAAAACTCAACTTGTTCGATTGTCGAAGTCACAGAACTCGAAACATTCGAAATTGTTGCTGGTCGAATCTGATTTTTCGTCATGTTCATTATCTAGAATAGAATACTCAAAACAGCAGATTTCAAGTGCGCAATCTTGGTTGCTTACCCCTTGACAATACCCTTTTCTTCGTGCTCATTCTTCATGAATCAAGAAATTTTATTGTATGTTGCTTTTTAACGCAATAAAACGTTCTAGACTCAGTAGAGGAATCTTAACCGCAAGATAGTGAGATGATCATTGTAAACTACTAAACTCTATTCTCGCACAATTGAATTTCATTTAAGATATTGTTAGCATCATTATTAACTAAATAGTACTCATTTCTAATAGCTGTCTTTGATTCAAAAGATTAAATCAGCACATTTTCGATGCTCTTCCATGATAGCGAACATAATCCAACTAAAAATACTCGAGTCTTCTATTTTTTTGCTATAGAGGATCATTTAGTTAAATAGTAACATGCAACGAGATATCTGAATGAGCGATTTAATTCAGTTTCTAGATGAGTATCAGTATATCTAATAAGTTAAATTTTACTGAAAAATATCTGTCATGTGAATAGAGGAGGAGAGGGAATACTGAATCCAAATTATCTATCCTTAAGCTTCAACACTCCCGTTTCAATAGCTGATAATCGCTTCGAGAAATACTTCAATCGAAATATCAATTAATGATATGAAAATAAAATTTAACATAATGTACCTTCATCGATAATTTCAAGATTATTTGCTGGATTTTACCTCTTTCTACGTTTGATTTGATAATTTTTTTAAAACGGATTGAGAAGTTTTTTGTTTCAATATTTGGGACATTTATTTATCTTTCTAAGAAGTCGAACACAGGTCAGTGTTTCTTTGTACACATGTAATAGTGACGATCTCCTTCGTAGTAAAAAAAGCAAAACTTGGTACGATCTCCTATGAAAGCAGTTGCACGATGATGGTAATAACACCAACGAAGACCGAAAAAATCAGCCTATCAGACTATTTTAGATCGATTAAAACAAAGTTTCGAGCATGAAAGCATGAATTTTAATTACATCATAGATAAACAATTATGACCAAAACAAAAATTATGTTCAGTAATTCTTCTCAAATAAGAGCTAAATTTTTTTATGAGAAAACGTGATTTAAAATGACATTTCATATGAATAGGAACAAAAACAGAGAATACATTCAGCTATTTTTTTCACTCTAAATCCTGATCAAACATTTCTTGAAATAATATTAATTTATAAGAATAACGAATTAGTTTTCACCATAGACCTCTACAAGCTTCCATGCAATTCTCATCGCGATCACGACAAGTTTGTTGAACTATTGTGTTCAGCTCGAAAAAAATTCTCCATTCCGACTTGTAATGTAAGGTCACATTACATTTGAATAACAACAGCACATTTATAATCTTCCATATCAGCAGACGCAGCAGGATTTCTACTGACTTCGTTATGATTGAATTCGACTAACTTTTGGAACTCTTCAAAAAGCTTGACGCTTCGAAATTTAAAAGAAAATAATGCGACCTACGAATCATTTTTGTAACATGATCATTACGAAAACAGCAAGTACAACGCGGCATGCGTTGTGGAGATACCTGCTGATAAATCGAGTTAGTTGTTATTGCATTACCTAAAGAAATAAATCATTGGTATAAGACGTCTTTTTTTTCAAATGCTTATCAGCATCCAAAACATAACCGATCGAGTTCACTATCCGCGAGAGAACGAAAAGAAAAGACTTCAGATATGAGTTAGACAATTGTGTAACCGTTTGCTAAACTGTACACGTAATTTTTGAAATGTTCTCCATACTTTTCCAATGATTATCCTCTTAGCACTTGGAAAGTAGAATGAATACTTTCAAAGCTTCTCAGGTCCCATAGGTTAGAGTCCTGGCTATCAAATTATGTAATTGGTTTCTGTTCAAAACGTGATATAAATAAAGTTATGCGTGACAGAAAATGTTCACAGTTATTTTGGTTGACTGATTCGAATTACTCATAGAGATCTACTTTACTAATCATAATTACACGAAATCGGATAATTCGGTGAACAGCGACAGTTCTTCTTGTCCTTTTTTTGTCATACATCATTTTTGAATAAATCTGCTGTCATTATATAGAGGACACCTTACTCTATCTACAATGAAAGAATTAGTTCTGTCTCTCTTCAAGTAAGAGAGAATGAAGTCAAACAAAATGAAAACTTTTATTTTTGATCATAATTATCCGATCAGACTGTATAATTTTAGTCACTAGTCATACGAATTCGATCGCGCCAAGCGTACTCGAGATCGCAGAATATGAAAATGAATACACACTCAGGGTTAAAGGTAAAAAACACCCGGTTCATGAAAACAGTCTTCTGAGAGATATATGGGACTTTAAAACGATTAGTTTTCGATTATCGATTGTCCAGAGTCAGAATCTGTTATTGAATGTTCAAAATCTTTGATTGGATATTTTAAAAAAATAACATTTCCTCATACAATTTGCGCAAACGAAATCGAGTACAAAGAAGCTATATCTGTTTCAAGTTTGTTTGTTTTAAATCTGAAATCGTCCTTCTTTATCACACTTTGACTTCTGAGCAGTCGTAAATGAAACTTTTCTAATCAAATTATAATTAGAGGCGGCACCAGGATTTTCGAATATGCTAAATCTTAGCTATGAAGCATGGGATCCGCATAAAACTAATATAGCTATTATATGGGACATAAATGATGAGTGTTCATGAAGAAGATTTTCTGATTAGCAATTTCCTGAGCTTCCCCCCCCCCCCCAGAACTTCTCGGATACTATTTGCAATCATGTGGTTTTAACAATGCCAGAGTAGGCTACACCAAAATTGATCGACAGATTTTCATTTTCAGCAAGAATTCACAACTAGTAAATAGCTACAGTCTTCAGAAATATTGCTGCATGCCACAAATGTCAAAATGAAAACTAAAATGGATATAACCATATGGAGGATCTAAATTTTTTTGTTGAAAATGAAAATCTGTCGATCAATTTTGGTGTAGCCTACTCTGGCATTGTTAAAACCACATGATTGCAAATAGTATCCGAGAAGTTCTGGGGGGGGGGGGCTCAGGAAATTGCTAATTTATTTCGCAAATGCTAATCAGAAAATCTTCTTCATGAACACTCATCATTTATGTCCCATATAATAGCTATATCAGTTTTATGCGGATCCCATGCTTCATAGCTAAGATTTAGCATACTCGAAAATCCTGGTGCCGCCTCTAATTATAATGCTCTATGACGAAGTTACATTTTGCTGATTTCTACATTCTTATGTTCATAGATTTTAGTACTGTTTCAAATTGTGTGATTGTAGTATATATTTACCGAATTGTTGGTTATGCGATGATTGGGGTAGTACGTACATTTTTCTAAAATTTGACATACATGTCATAGTTGAAACTTGAATTTAAATTTCAAACTTCAAATTTCAAATTACTATTCTCTCCCAAGCTGAGGATAAAAGCGGACATGTATACACGGTAGTAGTAATTGGACATTTGAAATTTGAATTCATGCTTCAAATAAGACACTACTGAATGGTAAAAGAAAGCTTTTTGTCAAATCGAATTTCACCTACGGCAAGAAAGTATTCGTACAAAAATGTTTATTCATTTTTCGGTTACTTAGAAACAAGTAATTGTTCGTCTATGAGACTCACTTCGCTTCATCAACCGACTTTCGGCGATAGTTACTGTATTTCCACGAAAAAATTCTGATAAATGACATGAAATTACGAGTCTTCTTCCAATCTCATCAATCAGCTTAGTCTTTCATAAGAAAATATCAAATGATCTGATAACTTGTTTACAATTTTACCTGAAAAATCTCATTCTCATGGGCTCTTTAGAATGCACGATTAACGTCGTTAATAACAGATAATAGTATTAGATCTATTGTCCGATCGCTCTTTTAAATTCATCAATTTCTGGCTACGCTACTAGATCTACTCTGCTTTCAGAAAAAGTGATGCATAGAAGAGTGCGAAAACTAGCAGTCATGTGTGCTACTATCGAAGAGATAATCAACCTGTTGGTATTTTATTCACAATTTCAAATTTGATCGCATTCATAATAATATAAACATACCAATAGTTAAATATCAAACTATTTATTTCATACCACGACTCAATATGAATCGATTGAACGAGAAGATAAAGAAGATTTTTATGATATCATCAATATTGTGTAATTTTATTCTTTTAAACAATGACAATACGTTGAACAAGTTGAACCGATTCGGGTGTTCGTGCACCTAAATCATCAAATATTGTTAGTAAATTATTTTTTGACATCAACCAATCCGATGGTATATGATAATAACGTTGTGTTGGTTCGTTACAATTGATTTCTTTTTGTTCACAACAACATGCTGCTTTATCATAGCAAACACCGTGAATTAACCAATACATACCAATATCGTGTCCATTGATAAATGCATGACCACGATTAAGACCTTGAGCATCCAACAGAACAGGATTAGCATTGATATCTTGTTTGACAAGATGATCAAGATCAAATCGTGTTTGAAACCATGTCACTGATTGATTAATGCCTTTTGTCCATTGTGTATCCCAATTGACTTTCGGTGAACCTTGTTCAGTATAGATTTGCAAATATTCTCCAACTAAACCCTTTTGATGTACCCATGGATGTGTTTCATCAAATGGTAGAACTTGCCCATTTATAGAAACATTCCCAACAATACCTTTGTAATCAAGTGTACTCATGCCATAACCTGCATCACTACCGAATGAAATCGAAAGAATTTCAAGTAAATATTCTTGATTAATTTGAAAGTTTGTTAGATTTAATGTCGTACTCATTGTTGATGGACCTCGACCAGTCTTATCATCCACAGTTCCTAAATAAGTACCGTTAAGAAAGAATGTTAACGAAGTTCCATGTCGTGTTTGAACCATTATCGGTGTTTGAGTCGATACTTTTGTTAAGGTAACATTACGACGATACCATAAATAAATAGTATCATCATTGGTTATATTATATTGTTCAAGAGGTTTCGAAGAAATAATCACTGATAAATTGGAAACAGTTGGTTCGGACCATGTTTTCCATTGTAATGGACTAGTCAAAATCGGAATTTTGACGGTATTATTAACAGTAATGTCACTATCATTAGCACTATCCCATAATAAAATCAAATTATCATCATAGATACGCACTGATCGAGCACGAATTGAAATATTTTGATTTTTAAAAAGTACATACACATCTGATTTAATTTGATTACTAATAAAATGAAGAGACGGTGGATAGGAATAGACAAATTGTTGATTGCTAGTAACCCATGTTGTACCATTCCAAAAGGGGATAATCGTACGATTTGCATCTTGACTTAGTATAACTTCTGCATGATTAGCAATTAAATGTTGAAGACGACTTAATTGAGTATATTTGGGTTCATTAGGTGTTCCATCAGAATGAAGACATACATCATCAGCATACATCGTTGCTACACCTGATGAAGCTGTATGTCCATAATTATTTCCACCATGCCACATATAATAAGCATGATACGCACCACCACCAGCAAACCATTCGGCAACTGAATAAGTAAGATCTGATGGTAGACGTATGTTAACAGCATGTCCCCATCCTTGAAACCAGCCTTCATTCTCTGTGAACATCATTGGTTGATTAGAATAATATTGTTGATGACGATCAATCCATCCATCATCGAAACAATTGCAAGAATTACATGTTTCAATAGTCGAATTAGCCGAATGACCTTTACACATAGTCCATGGTATATCAGTCGAAGAAAGTTCATTAGTAACTAAACTACCACACCAATTAACATAGGCAAAATCATTTTGAATATATTCATTTTCGATTTGAGCAAGAATAATTGGACCGCCATTTTTAGCAAGATACGGACTGACATAGTCCATAATTGCTAAAACAAATTTTTTCATAGCTGCTTTCCAAGCATCATTATTCGATCGTATAACCATATTCGGTATTTGATTGAGCCATACAGGAAGTCCTCCGTACGTCCACTCACCACATATGTAAGGACCAACACGTAAATTAACAAACAAACCAGCATTAGCTGCTTCTTGCAAAAAACGACTTAAATTGACACGATCACTAAAATCTAATACGCCTTGTTCATGTTCGTGTATATTCCAAAAGACATAAGTTTGAATCGTATTTAGTCCCTGATTTTTAGCCATTTGCATAATATAAGGCCACATGCCGGGTGTTGATCGTGGATAATGTATGGCACCTGATATGAGCATCGTTCGAACATCATTAATTTTAATTGCACGACGATCGTAACTCACTTTGTAAGGTGTTCCTCGAACATGTTCATAACTTATTGGACTTGAATATACAAAAGTTAAAAGAGCAATACAAATGCATAGTACAGATGAATAGAGCATATAGGTTTTTTTTGAAAGTATGTTTCAAAATAATATTTGTCTCCTTCTTTCTGGTTCGTTATATGAAACACAAAAAAAATGGTGAAGATAACAAGTCTTATCTGTATGCATAATTCTTTCAAGGTTAAAATAATTTGAATTCATTGGTTTGTCAAAAATCTATCTCTTATCGTGAGACAGCTTGTTGTAAATCTTCATATTCTACTTCAATAAACCATCGAATATATTTCAATAAAAACTTGAGGGTGTTGAGGATGGTATCGATTATACAGAAAATAAATGGATCAGTGGCGGGCCGACATGATGGCATGGTATGGCACTTGCCACACCAAAACTTTTGTTTCTCACTGGTCACTGCCAAAAACTGAATCCTTTTCTAAGCTTGGAAGAGTCCTCTCGCTACTAACACGCTAGGATCGAAAAAGAGATCCTTATCTCAACTTGGAAGAGTCCTCTCGCTACTAACACGCTAGGATCGAAAAAGAGATCCTTATCTCAACTTGGAAGAATCCTCTCGCTACTAACACACTAGGATCGAAAACCATACGGTGACGGGTCGATATGGTGACATAGTATAACAGTTGCCACATCGTAACTTTTGGTTCTGGCCCGCCACTGAAATGGATTCTATTCTAATTTAATATGAAAATGCATGAGTTTTTCATGGCATTTGAAAAGTATTCTAGGAAGAAATTTTTCGCTGTTTTATATTTATCTCGACTATTTGGCATCATTTGATAGCCCATCGAATTCTCTATCGAATGTATAGAGTGAATGCTCTAGATTTTATTAATAGTGTCGGCGAAATATTAGCGCCAACAAAAAAGCGGTAATTTGCAAAGTTTTCATATTTTCATAAAACCATAGGAAATATCGATGTTCATGCTGAAAATCAGAAAATCCTTGATGAATCGGGCCCATCTTCGAACTCGACCGAGATATTTATGAGACTAAACTCTGCCGATAATTTCAGGTCGATCGGAGTCTCCGTTCGGACACACTGACCGATTTTAGGGTGTACTCACTTTTTGAGTACACAAAAACAATTGCTATTCAACATTGTTACAGATCTCAGCCGTAACAAGAAGAAAACGAAAAGGAAAAAAGAAAAGACTTCTTTTGAAAGAGCAAGAGCAGCTTGATCTGGTCTTATCTCCTCTGAATTTCTTCTTGTCTATATTTCGGCTTGAGAAACACTATTGGGAACGATTCGGTTCTATTTTCAAAAAACTCGAACCGTTCTCAACACTGGTTTACACAGAACAAGCATGTTTATGTAACCTTGATATTATAATTAGAAATATTTTCATTTTGTATTAATCATGAAATTGAAAAGGCAAGTAATTAAAAATATGAGTGTACAACATACTACATAAGTAACAGCGTCTGAGGAAAATGACGTATATAATATACAGCATACAGATTGTATGAGTAATATGTTTAGTAAAGCATATTTTTATATATTTTATTCATGTTTGAAGGAATAGAATGTTCAACAAAGTAGTTATAATTTGTTTTGCCTTGGATATAATGGTATTGACTATAAATGACAGATGATGTAATAATAGTCTTGAATTTATTGTTTCAAAAATTATTTCAGAAATGTAGCAAAGGTCAAGGGGGAAACAGCTGATTCGAATCATAAAAAAACTCAAAATGAATCATGTAAACTCCTTTTGAATCATGTGAACCCCAAAAATCACCGGAATCTTTTTGAATCACGAAAACTCATTTTGAGTCATAAAAACTCATTTTGAATCATGAAAACTCATGTTGAATCTATATAATGTGTAGTATAAAATAGAGAAATAAAAACATTAAATAGAATGAATTATTACAATATAATTTAAGATGCGTCAAGCTAGTCTAGCTGAACATTTTAAGTCAATTTATTTGTTCACAAAAGTTGAAATAGAATGAAAGCCAAGGGGAAATAGCTGATTATAATCAAAACAATTGTTGAGCAACAAAAAGAGTTCTTTAAACACTATTTTTAATTGAAAAGATATATTTGATAACGTAAAATTGGATATTATTTACTTGATTTTACATAAATTATTCTGCATTTTTCAAAGAGATCAGAGTAAAAATGCTTCGTCTGTTGGTATTCGTATATATATGAACGTTATACAGTGGAGTGCAAAAGTCCTTGCCTTATATATAAGTGAACTTATAATGAACATATTCCTTGATTTTTTTCGAACGTTTTTTTTTTAAATGTTCTCGTATATACGAACACATATATGTCTATTTGT
>Ga0209915_1002868_pt1 | contig 16348 bp, 20 predicted proteins | sample ThiBiot_750_plan_FD_183952 | JGI IMG/M metagenome (GOLD analysis project Ga0209915, IMG submission 183952) | Wastewater bioreactor microbial communities from Cape Town, South Africa - Thiocy_cont_750_plan (SPAdes) | ecosystem: Engineered > Bioreactor > Thiocyanate-remediating > Anaerobic-Aerobic... | reverse complement strand
TCATTCCTTGGAGAGAGGCGTGGGAGGCGCACTGAGACATGGCCGAGCCGACCAAGCAGGCGAGCACGAACACGACGAGCACGGCCATGCGAGATTGCATGGTCGATGAGGGTTGGGTCATGGTGGGAGGAGAGAGAGGACAACAAGAGGCTGTGGAGGGGGAGGAGGAGGCAGCAGGTGCTGGTGGTGGTGGTGTGGCTTGGAGGGTTGGATGAGAATGAAGAACGGGGATCAGGCGTTAAATACTCGCGCCCACGAGAGCGCGGCCGGAAATGGTGGGCGGCATCCAGGCCGAGAGCGAGAGAGCTGCGAACGGAGGCTCGCTGCTGCCTTTGGGCGGAGGTTGCGGCGCCTGCCTTTTCCGGCACCACTGCGCCTTTCTCTCTCGTCCGCTCCTCCCTCTGTCTCTCTCTCTCTCTCTGTGCTGGTGCTTCTGGTGGCGCTCTTCTTCGGGCCGGCTGTTTGCTTGAGCACCTTGCGAAAACTGCTCGAAATATTGCCCGCCACGGTGATTGCGATGGTTTGGGCTGTGGTGGCACCGTTGCGTGCTCGGGCAGTTGGAACGAACGATGAAAATCACTCGGGATATCTGGTGCTCATCCGGCCGAGCTGCTGGCTTTGGTGGTGGCGCTCCACAAGCAGCAATATGGCTCGGAGGAATGGGTTTCGATCGTCGAACGGCTCTCGAATCGAGAGGATGAGCGCTTGATGTGGGTGATATTCCTCGGCTGGTGGGTGGTTGGTGGTTGGGCATCGCCGGAGGAAAGGAGATGTGGTGCAGTCGAGGTGTGTTGGTTGTGTGGTTGCGAGAGAGAAGCGTATCAACTCATCAGAATGATATCTAGTTTACACATTAACAAGGCACCACAAGCAGAGCGAGCTGGCCAGGAGAGAGAGTGAGAGAGAGAGAGAAGCGGGCATACGGTCCGTTGCGTTAGTTGATTCCAAGCAACGGCAGGTCGAGCATTCGCGAGCGGGCAATCGTATCGCCGCGCCACAATTGCACCACCATCTTGAAGGTCGTCAAGGTCAAGGCGACGGTCGCCGCTTGCACGAGCGGGATGAAGACGAAGATGGCGAACAAGAGGATGACCAAGAACATTATGAGGCCTGAGTAGACGTCTGCCGGGATCTGCGAGCGCACCAGGAAAAACAGGTACACGTATCCCATGATGCAGGCGGTCGAGAGGATGGCATGGAGGGTGCTGACGATGACCCACACGACCTGCATGATGCGCGATCGTGGCAACGCCAGCAGACACGCCGCGCCGAGCCACAGCAGCAGCTGCACGATCGGAATGACGATGGTGTCGAGCGCGATTGCGAACGACCTCAAGTAGTTGGCATTGTACAAGAGCACGAGTTGGAAGCTGCCAAAGGCGAAGAGGCCCAACGGACTGACGATCGACAGCAGCAACACCAGCACCACGAGCTGCGTGGCGTTGCGGTTGGCTTGCACGTTGCGGTCTCCCTTGACGTGGTGGTACAGCACCCAGCTCGCGAACAGTATCAGCAGCAGCTCGCCGGCCATGAGCGCCGGTATGAGGCCGAGGAAGACCGATTGTACGCGGTTCGAGCGCGTAAAGTACAGCACGAGGCAGTAGACGACGGCGCCGAGCGAGCTGGTGCCGGCGATCGCGGCCACGGACGAGAGCGTGGCGATGCGCGCACGCGATGCCGCAACGTCGCAGCACGCGATCGCGATGGCGATGACGGCCAGCAGCAACGGGAAGACGATGAACGGCCACGACGGAGCGAACCAGTGCGAGTAATCTTTGACCCAAAGGTTCGAGAGCGAGAAGCCCATGAGCACCCACGCGAGGACGCCGAGCACCGAGGCCCAGATCGTGATGCGGCGAAGGGCGTTAGCGTCGGTGGCGATCGACACCACGTCCTTGTCGATCGGCACCGAGACATCACCGTCGAGTGACCCGTAGGTCCTCATCGATCCGAGAGGCAGTGACATGGTTGGGTGCGGTGGAGTAGCTCGATGAGGAGGGCTGGAGGTGAGGCGAGGAGGCTGGCGCGAGGGAGAGGCGTCAAGTAGGCGCGAGGCAGCGGAACAGCAGCGACATCTGGCTGGCGTTCGCGCTGATGACGATGCTCGGCTCGTGACGGTGCTTGACCGCTGGCTGGCTGGCTGGGACCCGAGGTCTCTCACTGCCACCGCGGGGGCGAAGTGTGGAGATTATTAATGGCTCGATGGAGCATTAGATTCATCTTCATGGGGCGTGGGGGATATCTCGCGGGTCCGCGCCAGAGGGAGGCGCTAACCGAAAGTCCGATGGAAATGCGTGTGGTCGCTGATCGAGTCGACGGCAGTGTTGTTCGTTCTCGCTCGCGCACGCACCTCGTGGTACGGCCCACTTCACCAAACCCCACGATGTGTGCGTGAGGGGACACCAAGCAACTCATGTTAGCTGCGTGGATCAGGTTGGCATCGGCGTATCGCAATCCCAAGAAGCATGGCTGCTGCTGCATTCCCTGGCACGCTCCCGTTGGCCGAGGCCGATCCTGCGTTGTACGAGATGCTCCAGAAGGAGGACCATCGTCAACGCTCGGGCTTGGAGATGATCGCCTCCGAGGTGCGTGGCGTGCGTGTGTGTGTGCGTTCGCGTCGTCGTCGTGCGACTCACGTGTGCGAGTCGGTTCAGAACTTTACGTCGCGCGCTGTGCTCGAGGCGCTCGGCTCGTGCCTCACGAACAAGTACGCGGAGGGTCTGCCCGGCAAGCGGTACGTCGTTCATTCGGGCGCTGGCTCTCGTGTGTGTGTGCGTGTACTCGCTTGCAATCTGATGATGGTGGCGGGACCGTGTGCGCAGCTACTACGGCGGCACCGAGTTCGTCGATCAGGTCGAGAGTCTGTGCATCGAGCGCGCGCTGCAGGCGTTCGATCTCGACCCGGCAGTGTGGGGCGTCAACGTGCAGTCGTACTCGGGCAGCATCGCCAACATCAACGCCTACACGGCTCTGTTGCAGCCTGGCGAGAAGCTCGTGGGTCTGGGTCTTGCAGCCGGTGGCCAGTACGTACATGGTCGACGCCGTATGCCAATGATGATGCGCTCGATGGCTGATCGTCGTCGTCGTCGTCGTGATGATGGTGTTGGTGGCGCTTGCCTGCACGTGCAGCTTGTCGCATGGCTTCAAGACCGAGAGCAAGAAGGTGTCGGCGACGGCGCTCTTCTGGGAGTCGCATCAGTACGGCTTGACTGAGGTGCGTTCGGTGCAGAGGTTGCTCGTGAACGAGTGCCGACTGACGACGGGCTATGATGTGAGCAGGAGGGCTACGTGGACTACGACGCGCTCGAGACGCTAGCGACCTCGGTGCAGCCCAAGCTGATCATCTGCGGCGCCTCGGCGTACCCGCGCGATTGGGACTATGCACGCATTCGAGCCGTACGTCTCGACACGTTGCGTTCGTGAGCTCGCCGAACTGACAGCCGGGGGATGCTCGCGCAGATCTGCGACAAGGTCGGTGCCAGCTTCATGTGCGACATGGCGCACTACGCTGGCCTCGTGGCCGGCAAGGTGGTCAAGAGCCCGTTCGAGCACTGCGACATCGTGACGTCGACCACGCACAAGACGCTGCGTGGCCCGCGCGCTGGCATCATCTTCTTCCGCCAGGCGCTCGCCACGGCCGTCAACAGCGCCGTGTTCCCCGGCGTGCAGGGCGGTCCGCACATGAACGCCATCGCTGCCATTGCGACGGCGCTGCGAGAGGTCAACACCGACGAGTTCCGCGACTACGCCAGGCGCGTGATCGCAAACTCGCAGGCGCTCGCCAAGTATCTCATCGACCACGGCTATCGCTTGCAAACCGGCGGTACCGACACTCACTTGATCCTGTGGGACCTGCGTCCGAACGGCATCACCGGCAACAAGGTCGAGCTCGTTCTCGAGTTGGCCAAGTACGTGCCGTGCTGCCGCACTATCACTGCCACTCACTCACTCACTTGTGTGCCTGGGCGTTGCAGCATCTCGACCAACAAGAACGCCGTGCAGGGTGACACCAAGATGTTGACGCCCGGTGGCTTGCGCGTCGGCACCGCGCCGCTGACCACGCGTGGCCTGACGCCGTGCCAGTGCGAGACGGTCGCGGGCTTCTTGCATCGCGGCGTGCAGATCGCTCTGCGCCTCCAGGCCGACAACTCGACGCTGGCCAAGTTCCGTGCTGCCGCAGCCGCCGATGCCGAGCTCGCTGCCTTGCGTCAGGAGGTCGAGAAGTTTGCGCTGGAGCTCCCGATGCCGGGCTTCCCGTCCTTGTAAGCTGCGCGACTCGCTGCTCACGTGGAGGCCATCTAACCCTCGTCCTTCTCTTCTCTCTCTCCCCCTCCCTCCTGCCAATAATGTCCAATGAAGCGATCCATCGCTCTCGATGCGAGAGTTCATTTACCAGCCAGCAGCAACAGCAGCAGCCGAGTGAGATCGGTATGGTATACGACACTTCTACTCTTCCTTGAAGGTCATCAGGAAGCGCTGGACCGTGGCGCGCCCACCGTCGCGGCGGTCGGACACGAGCACGCGCAGCGGGCGCGAGGCTCCAATGTACAGGCGATCCATGTCCTCGGGCGACGTCGTGTACGGTACCTTGCCATCGTCCAGGTGCGGGTGCGTCGATCGATCGAAGCAATCGAGCAGCATCATGCCATTCGGGCGGCGCAACGCAGCAATCTCGGCATCGGCATAGCGCGGCCGCTGGAATGACTGTTCCAAGTGTCAGCATCAGCAGCGTTGTTGTTGCTGACGTTAGCGCAAGGGGCTACGAACCTCGATGGCAGTCAAGGCTCCGCGATCGTACACCACGTCGAACTGCTCGGTGTTCCACTCGACGAACGCAAAGAAGTCGCCTTGGAACACCAGCACTCGGCCATCGGTACTGGCAAAGAGCACCGAGCCATCGGCGAGCTCGGTGCGCGTGAACTCGACCTGGTCCTTGAAGTGCTGCAGCAATCGCTCGACTGTTGCGCACTCAGCCACAGACGATGCGATGTGTGTGTGTGTGTGTGTGTGTGCTTGCGCGTCTCCAACAGTACCTGCCAGAGGGAAGATCTCGACACCAACGACACGCAATCCTTGCTCCCACATGAACGGTACCACGCGGCTATCGCCACACAGCGGCACGAGAATCGACCGAACGGCACGACCGCCGCCGTGCTCCATCAGCCAGCGATAGTTGCGCTCGAACAGCCGCAGTGCCTCGTCCTCGTCGCGCCATCGCTGCGAGACTCCGGTGAGAATCGGCTGCCACTCGACACTCCACTTGGCCAACGGATCGAAGCTAGGCTCACCACTACTCGCCATTCTGAATGCAGCCAACCAGGGGAGGATGATCGTGCGAGGAGCGAGCAGCAAGCGAATGAATGCGTGAGCGAACGCTGTTCTTGATCTTGAGCCTCACGTTCTCATCTACTCGCCTCAGCGGCCTCGGGCAATAATCAAACGCCTCGGCGGTAGTTTGCCCACGCAGCCCACGCAACGACACACACAGAGATAAGCTGTTGAATAATAGGTCACTTGGTTGATTGAATGAATGAATGGTGGATCGCTACGAGCGCTCTCGCTTGTGCTCTCGAACTGTCATCGTGCCCTCGAAAGCATCGACTTGCGTGAACTCAAGGTTCAGTCGCTCGCCGATGCGCGTCGGACGCGTCATGGTGAAGGTCATTATCTGGTTCCACTCGGGGAACAACGCCTCGACCTGCTCCTCGTAGCGGCCAAAGGTGGCGCGCGGTACCGTGCGTGACTTGACGATGGCCTGGTAGGTGGTTTGGCGTGACGGCGCTCGTGCGATCGCCGCGCGGCCGAACACATGCACCGCAGGTAGGGTGGCGGAACTCGTTGCCTCGAGCATATTGGCCTCGATCTCGCGTAGGATGCGGTATCGTTGCGCCACTTGTTCGACATTCTTGACCTTCTACTCGACCAGAATGCACGCACGTTCGCGGGCGTTAGCAAGGTCTCGAGAGTGGCTATGGGAGTGGCGTGTGAACGTACAATGAATCGCTGCTGCAAGTGATCAATGTGTCGAACAATGTCCTGTACCGAGTGCGGTAGCGGCGTGCGGAGCATATGAGCCTTGATCTGTCGATGGCACAGGAGATCGGCGTAGCGACGCATCGGCGACGTGACTCGTGCGTAAGCCGGCAGACCCATCGTGACATGGTTGCTCGGACTGAGCGCGTAGCCAGCTGCACGTAGTCGCTCGTTGTCGCTCTCGCTGGCCGAGCGCTTCTTGTTGCGCTTGCTCGAGGTGCTGGGCATGTTGACGCGCTGCTGTGTGCGGTACGGCATCGGGATTCGGTGGCGCCGGCCGTACTCGGCACCGACGATGCCAGCGACCACCATCAGCTCCTCGACCAGCAGCTTGGCGTCGCCGACCATCTCGTCGTCGAACGCCTTGGCCTCTTCCTCGTCGTACTCGAGCTGCTGCGCTTCTTCGTCGGCCTCCTTGTTGGCGCCAACACTGCCTTCGATCGGCGTCTTTTGCTTCTTGGGCGTCGCGTTGTTCTTGGCCGTCAAGTCCACGGCACCGGCAGCGATGCGGATGCTCTTGCGCTCTTTGGCGATCGCGAGGAGCCTACGGAGAATCTCGGCGAGCGAGTGCGACTGCAGTGGCCGCGAGCTGATCGGCTTGCCGGCGAGCAGCGAGTTGGCCTCGTTGAACGTGATGCGTTCAATGTTGGTCACCAACGAGGCGCGAATGTCGTGCTTGTTGGTCAGCATGCCGGTGGTGGGATCCACCATCACCATGAAGGTCAGGCAGAAGTTGGGTCGGCCCGGCGTCAGGCTCGCCATATCGATCAGCGACGCCTGCAAGGCCTTCGGGCCCTGCTCGAGCTCCTGTACCTGAGGCAGCAGCAGGTCGGCCTGGAGCTTGGGGGTCAGTTCGAACTCGCGATCGGGCAGCATCGAGATCGACTGGTCGGGCATGTAGACCGAGTAGCCACGCAGCGACGCAAACTCATCGAGCCACGAGTGGCTCGGCACAAAGCGGTCGACGTCCGCCACGTGCACGCAGAGCCAGGTCGAGCCATCGGCCAGCGTCTCGAATCCGACCGCATCGTCGACCTCGCTCGCCGAGCCGGCGTCGATGGCGATCGAGGTGCCGTTGAGGAGTACGCGCTGTCGGGCACAGATGTCGGGTGGCAGCGACAGCTGCTCGGCCTGCTGCTGCAACCGATTCGTGTGCACCATCACTTCATCCAAGCGGACGAAGCGATAGTACGCCGGTGATTCGGAGCTATCCCATGCGCCGAGATGGATCAATAGCTCGTAGGCGCATGCTGGTGAGTAGTCGAGGCTCAGGCGTTGGAATAACTCGATCATCGTTCTAGTGAACGCGTTAGTCAGTGAACGAGTGAGTGAGTGAGATCGTTCTCTGTGTGATACATACGAGGAACCAACTACTGTAGGTCCGTAGCTCAAGAGGCACATGTCCTCCAGCGCCTCCATGATGCTCGGGAACTCGGCGTACCACCATTCAGCCGCCATTTGATTGTCCGATCGTTCTTGAATCTGGAATGCTCTCACGAAGCGTGACACATCGTGCTCTGTGTATGTATGAGCATCTGACACGTTTCTCACTCATCTAGACGGCATACCTGTAATGTATGCCACTTCGTCTTCGTCGGGAAGATCAATGTCGGTCGGGCGCTCGTGTGTTCGACTGGCGAACAGCCCGAAGCCCTTGCTCTTGAAGAAGGTCGGGTGCGCTCGCAGCACTTGCATCAGGGCGTAGCGATCGACGCTCTCGGGCCATGGGAACTCGAGCGCAGAGCCACTCTCGTACGCCTGATGCTGCCGCATCTTACGAGCCAGCATCGATGCCTGCACGGACTGCGCCAGCGGACGTGCACTGCCGGAGTTCGGGTTGAGGTTGCTCGCGAGGAACACGATCGACTGCAGGTCGCGCGGCGTGATGGTGCGGTCCTCCTGCTTGTGCCACTTGCTCCAGATACGTCGCATATGGGGCCGGAGCAGCGTGTCGAAGGTCTTGGTGCGTTGTTGGATCTCGCGCTCGAGCTTGGCGAGGTCGCTCGCGAACGAGCTCGATGCCACGTCGAGTCGATGCAGCACCTCGCCGCTGAACACGAAGCTGATGTGCTTGATGTCGAGCGTGAACTCGCGACCGCCGTGAGTCACCACCGTCACGCTCTCGAGCTCGTTCACGGCGAGCAGCGAGTCGTTGGTCGATGTGGCACCGCCGGGCAGCGCCGCCGTGCCAGGCACGTAGCGCTTCTCGCCGCGACTCGGCCTCGTGCGGTGCAGCGTCTTGATGACGCCCAGCATGCGCGTCTCCTTGTTGCGGCTGCTCGCGAGTGGGCCGTCGTCGTCGGTCAGCTCGTTCTGTAACTCACTGGTGCTCGAGGTCGAGATACCGAACTCGACCAAGAGGCCTTGCTCGAGCGACTCGCATAGATACGAGCGTATCTGCTGCGATCGTCGAGCGCCTCCCACGGGCGCCGCCAGTAGCTCGTCGATCTCACGCTCCTCATCCAACTGCATCGAATCGATCAGCTGTCGTTGTTGGTCATCCTCGTGTTGTTGATGCTGCTGATGCTGATTCGAGTCGTCATTGTCGTTCGATGATGCAGCAGCACTAGCACTAGCACTAGCAGCATCGTGGTTTGGGTCGAGCGTCGACGGCTGGAAGAGCAGGTTGGCGCTCTGCAGCAGCTTGCGAGCTCGCTTGCCCGGTCGACGGATCTCCTTCGATACAACGGAGGTGCTTCTCGGTGAGCCGATGATCGCCGATATGATACGATCGCTTTGTTGCTGTCGTTTGGATGGTTGTTGTTGCGGTTGTGGTTGCTGGGATGCCAGGTATCGCCGGCTGCTGCTGCTGCACAACAGCGAAGGTGACAGGCTGTGAGATGGCGATGCATTCAGCTGTCGATGGAGATGGAGTAGTCTATTCGCATGGAAGATTCGAATGCCTCGAAGCATGACGGATGTGTGTGGATGAGTGAGGATGTGTGTGAGCGATGGCGCTGGCAAGCAGACTCGAGGTCGATGGCGTCATTCGCTTGGTGTCGCGCTGCTGCTCTGGTGGATGCTACATCAGCTGCTGCTCGATCGAACCCAACGATATCAACATACTGATGATGATGATGATGATGATGATGACGATGATGGTGGCCATCACCAACAACAACAACAACAACACCAACGACAGGAAGATCCTGGCCGTGATGCCGTGATGGCGTTGAGTTTGATCGAGCTCGATGGCGATGTCGATGGTGCGCAGCGATGTACTCGCTCATGGAGCTATGGCGCCTTGGGTATCGCCGTCACGCGACTCTCCCATGAGCTCGGGAAGGTGCTCGCCGATGATATGGCTCATGATTCATCGATCGGCGTCGTGGTTCGAGGGAGATTGGCTGCGTGGGGCGCGCTGCCGAGCGACCTCGCACTCGTGAGCATGGTGTCGGTCATGCACCTCGGCTGCTCGTTCGTTCCCATCGATCTGGAGCTCGCAGCCTCGGCAGATCAGCAAACGGCCACTCAATCGGCCGTGGAGCTCGTTCGTGATGTTGAAGAGAGCATGGCATCGAGTGGCAGACCATTGATCGCCGTCATGATGCTGCGCGAGTACGACACGGTCCGTGCATCGGACACGATGTTGCAGCATCAACTCAGATCGTCCGTCATCACGATCGATATCGAGGCTCGAGTCCACGAGGTGCATCGCTGTGCTCACACCAGAGCTCGATCTCGAGAGATACGCCGTGAGGCGATCGAATCGAAGCCTGCCATCGCGTACTCGATTCGAACCTCGGGCACGACACGAGCTCGAGGTCGCGGCGCCGTGGTGCACGTACCTCACGCGTGCGTCGTACCCAACGTCCTATCGCTCGTTCGTCGGCTCGAATGCTCCAGCTCCGACACGTGGGCACTCGCTTCTCCGTTCACCTTCGACCCATTCATCATTCAGGCGTTCGGAGCATGGGCGAGCGGCGGTCAGTGCGTCGCATTGCCGGATGCTCGCGAGTGGTTCCGTCGATCGAGCGGCGCCGAGGCTCTGGCGCGCCAACACATCACGGTGCTGCACTGCACGCCGTCCCAGTGGCGCCTCGTATCGCCGCCGCATCGCACACAGCTGTTGATGCAACTGCGCGTGCTGCTGCTCGGCGGAGAGCCGTTTCCGTCGTCGATGCTGCGAGCCGACCTCGCGCGCCTCGAGGCAAGGCCGCGCGTCACGATCGGCAACGTGTACGGAGTCACCGAGCAGAGCGTGTGGTCGTCGCTGAGCATTCGCTTCCGTCAAGGTCGCGAGCAGCCACACTCGAGCGAGCACTGCATTGGAGATAGCCTCGATCATACCGAGGTGCTGCTGGCTCGGCGCATCGACCAGAACCATGCCGTTGCCGTTGCGCGCGAGTCGGGGCTCGAAGGCGAGCTCTTCGTCGGTGGCACCGAGCGCTTCTGCATCGTGCCCTCGGTGCCGCTGATCATCGTTGACGACCGTGGCACCGAGAAGCGAATGCACGGTACTGGCGACCTCGGCGTCTATGCCGGCGAGGCATCGAGCGAGATTCACTTGCTCGGCCGATGCGATCGACAGGTCAAGCTCAACGGCCATCGGGTGCAGCTCGAGCAGGTCGAGCACGAGCTCCTCCTCGCAGGCCAAGGCTCGATCACTCTCGCAGCTGTCTTCGCCATGGACCATGAAGGAGAGCCCTTGGACCCGAGAGATACCAAGCGAACGTTGGCATCGGCGAGCAGCCTGCTGGCGGTTCTCTCGACGTCGCTGACACTCGCTGCGTGCCAACGGCTCCGGCGGCGCCTGCCACGCTCGATGCGCGCCCTGCAGTTCGCACTATGGCCCGAGGAGCGCTTCCCGACCACTGCCAACGGCAAGCGAGACACCGCGGCACTGCTGGAGTTTGTCAGATGCTCTGCCGCGTCTCGCATGCACGCACGCTCGATGCCGCTGCCTCGTTCGCCACATTCCATACGAGAGCGCCTGCTGCAAGTCGTGACGGCGTTGATCGACGACTCGCAACCTTCAAGCGCCGATCACTTGCTCGAGCAGCCTCGCAAGAGACAAAGAACCGATGCAACACCACTGCTGGAGCGGCACTTGATCGAGCTTGGCGGCGATTCGTTCGATGCCGCGTTCATGACCGAGCAACTGATCGCCGAGCTCGTGCTCCCATATCACGAGGAACGCCATCGGCAAGCAGCTGCCGAGCGTGCTCGCGCTACCGTGCTACAGGCCTTGCTTCATTCGCCGCTGCATCAAGTCGTGCAAGCGATCGATCGCGAGCAATCCCAGCCTCTATTGACTCTCCTGCGTGCTCCCTCAGCGATTCCCGACACGCTGCAAGCTCCCCTCATCGACAACAACAACAACAACGACGCAGACAACGCTGTCGTCTGCATTCAGGGCAAGAGCAGTGCTACAGTGGCGACAGTTGAAGCGCCCAGCGCCATGGTCAGTGGTGAGTCTGCAACGCGTCTTCGCTTGCAGCAGCACTGGCAGTACGACGAGCTGCTCAAATGCGTCGACGCCACGCCGCTGGTTGTTGACACAAGACGCCGCCATGACGGCGCGCTCCTCGCGCGGAGCATCTATGTCGGCTCTCACTCGGGCCAGCTGGCCGCGATCGCCGTCTCGCATCGCACGTGTACCACACGCTGGATCGCACGCCTACCGAACCGCATCGAGTCATCGTGCTGCTGCTCCACGGATGGCGAGCGCGTGTTCGTCGGCTGCTACGACGGCAGGTTGTACTGCGTGGCGGCGCGCGATGGACGGCTTCTCGGCTGGGCGCAAACGCAAGCCGAGATCAAGTCGTCGCCAGTGTACGAGCCCGAGCGAGAACGTGTGTGGGTTGCGAGCCACGACCATCGTCTGTACTGCTGCGATGCTGCTGCGATGCTCGGCCAGGGTCACGAGGAGGACAACAACGACGGCAACAACAAGCAGCGCCGCGTGGTGCTGGCGACCTTTGAGCTGCAAGGGAGCGGCTACTCGACGCCTGTCATACACGAGTCGCTGCTGCTGTGCGCCAGCCACGCGGGGTTGCTGCTGTGCATCGCACTCGATGCGCTACCGAGCATCGCCTGGCGCACCATGCTCGACGGACCTGTATTTGCGTCGCCGCTCGTGGTGGCTGACAGCGAGCAGCCGACGCGCACACGAGCCATCGTGGGCACATGCCGCGGCTCGCTCTACTGCCTCGACGCCGACCGGGGTGCCGTCTTGTGGCGCGTTGAGCCCGCGATCCCCGCACAACCGATCTTTGGCACGTGTCGCGCGCTCGAGCACGAGACGCTGCTCGTTTGCATCGGACAGACGCTGCACATTCTCGACCAACGCACGGGCTCCGAGGTCGGACGCTCGATCGCGCTCGGCCACACAGTCACGCTGTCGACACCGGCACTCGTTCGGTTGAGCACTCGGAGCATTGCTTCATCGAGCAGCAGCAGCAGCAGCAGCAACCAGACGTCGATGTTGTGCTGCGTCGTCGGCAGCATCGATGCGACCGTGGCTCTGGTGAGTCTCGCGCCAGAGCGGCAGGTTGTCGCGAGCGTGCCCACAGGCGTGCCGGGCGGCGTCTTTGCATCTCCGGTTGTTGTGATCGAGCAGCATCGAGCCGGCCAAGACGATGAGCGAGTGCTCGCAGCCGCCGAGATCATTGTGTGCTGTCGCGACAACACTGTGCGCGGCTTGGCGATATGCTGTGATGACGAGTAAACACAACACGGCCGATCGCACGATAGATGCTCGGGTGCGGGATGGGTGGGGTGGTGAGGAGGCGTTTACTGCAGTCGCGATGGCGATGGCGCTGCGTGGATCAGCGAGATCGTGCCAACCCGATCGCGCAGTAACAGCGGCGAGTTGCTACACATGATGAATCAAAGAGAGACGACGAACACGGCGACGCTGCCTGTGTGGCGCGTGCGTTAGTAGTCCTGGCCGGCCGCGGCGCTGCGGCACTTCTGCATGGCCGCAAAGTAGTACTGGCATGCGCCAATGTCGTTGTCGTTCTGCACGCGTGCACGCGCGTCAGTCAGCGAGCGAACCACGAGAGAACCAACCAACGAGCGAGCGAGAGCGTGTGCGCCAGCGATGCACCTACCTGGTCGAGGCACTGGTAGAAGTCGCGGATTGGCATCGCGCAGCGCTCGTCGGGCGTCTGGACCGCCGACGAGCTCGACGAAGCAACCGGAGCAGACTGGGCCTGCGGGGCAGCATCACCCGATCCTCCAAAGGCGTTCATCACGCCGCCGATGGCGCTGTCGAGGCACGCACCAGTCAGCACGAGCGAGAGCCGAGCGCCGAGCAACAAGACCGCGCACGTACCGGTGGCCGATCTCGCTACCAGCACCGAGCGCCATGCCGGTAACGATGGTCGAGCCGATGCCGCTCATGATGCCGCCACCCGAAGGAGCAGGCGGAGCGGGTGCCGACGGCATAGCAGGCGGTGCAGCTGTGGTGCGCGCCGGCAGCGACGCAGGACGCGGCGGCAGACCAGCCGTCGGCGACGCAGAGGCTGGGCGGGCGGCGGGCGCGGGGCGAGCAGCCGGAGCCGCGGGGCGAGCAGCCGGGCGAGCAGCGGGACGAGACGAGCGACCTCCTTTAGCCATGTGTGATGATGATGATGATGTGATGGGGAACAAGCAGCAGCAGCGAAGGTGGTGAGCGGTGTGAGGTGGAGAGGGCGAACAAGCAACTGAGGACGAACGAGAGCGAGGCGCGTTTTTCGTGGTAGCGCCGCGTGCTGCTGCGTCATCACTCGTTTGTATTCGTTGGCGTGTACGTATTTATTGGGAGAGAGAGAGAGAGAGAGAGAGAGAGAGAGAGAGAATCTGTCAGCGTGGTGTTGGTGGACATGACCATCATGGTGCGGATCATATGGCATGGTGTAGTTAGCGTGCGTGTGATGTGTGGGCTCGGTTAAATAGTCCAGAGGTTGATGTCGAGAGTTACTTGTTGTGGTGGCTTCGCTTGCTGTGCAGCTTCTTCTCGAGCTGCGCCACCTGCTCGCGGTACTGAGCTGCGGCGCTCTCGGCACTGGCTGCAATGCCTCGAAGTGCGTGTATCTCCTCGAGGAGCTTGGCCACCAGCTGGTCGTCCTTGCGCAATGCTGCCTCGGATTCAAGAGCGAGATTCCCTGAGGAGCGGGTGCGAGGCCTGGTTAGCCTCTCACACCGACAGCAGCAGCGGTAGCAGCAGCAGCGGTAGCAGAGATTGTGCACGAGTACGAGTGTACGTACTTGCAGCGAGTCGCTGGCCACGCGCGCAGGCAGCTTGGTACAAGAGCACGTCCTGGATGTTCTGCAACTTGCTCCACCACTTGTCCTTCTCCTCGGCGCCCGAGAAGAACAGCCGCCACGAGTTCGGAGGCAGCTTCACCTCGATCACGTGCGATAGCTCGGCGCTCTCCGGTGGGTTGACCTGATCGACCGCCAACAACTGCGCAGCACGAAGGAATATCTCGTCCGACAAGTGCACCGCCGTCGACTTGGAGCGCGACAACGAGGACTTGGACTTGGACGACGAGCGCGAGATGCTGGCGCTGCTGACGCTCGCTGGGCTGGCGCCGGAGGAGCTGCCGCCCTTGAGCACCAGAATCTGCACGCGAGGCACTCAGCAAGTGTCCTCCAATCCGGGAGAACGACGACGGCGACGAACGTAGGCACATACCATGTCGGAGAGCAGGACGAGAAAGCGCTGTTGCGGAGTGTTGCGGCCTTTGGGCAGCACCAAAGCCGGGCAGCCGAGGATGACCTCGCGACCATGGTGCACGTACTGACTGCACAGCTCCTCACCGAGGAGCTTCTTGATCTGCTGGATCTTGCGAAGATCTTCCACTTGCCTCGTTCGTTCATTCGCCGCATCCACCACTTCCTGTTCATTCCCAACATCCAGATCGACATCGATTGAAGGTGAATCAGCATCGAGAATCAACCAATCAATCAATCTCTCAATGATCGAGATCTACTCTCACACACAAAGAAATGAGTGAACAAGTGAGGAGTACCTTGATCTTGACGCATGCCAGCTCAATGTTCTTCTTGTCTGGATGATCATCTGGTGTTGCTCTATCGAGTTCACGAAGCAACAAAGGATACTTGCACAAACGTTGGAATGGTTTCACAAGGAAGGCTTGAAGACCAAGGTTGCGGCATTCGGGCCTGCTCTCGTCCAAGAATGCCGCAAACTCTGGATACTTGGCCCGAAACTCCTCAGTCAGCTCAGTGGTCTGTGGCTGGTTGCTGCAATACTCGGCATAGACATGGAGAGAATCAACCTGTGGGAACGAGGAATCGAGTTTGAGTGAGATGATCGTGCAGCATCAATCAGTGATTGAGAGAGTAGTAAGGTCGATCTCTCTCTCTCTGTGTGGTTCGTGGGTTGTCTTGCGTACATGAGCAAGGAACACGTCGGCCAGGCAACGAATCAGCTTGATCGGGTTGCTCTCTTGTCGTTCCTTCAGGGCGTGACACAGTGCCATGTTGACCGGTAGAATGGCTTTGATGTTGCTGAAGAGCATGCTGGATTCTTCGTGCGTCAACAGCTTGCGCTCACAGATTGGATGCAAGAACGACTGGATATCGAGAACCAAGAGCTGGTGAGACTCGTGCACTGTGTCGTTGATATTGTCATTGGTTCGAGAGAGAGAGATCGTTCGAACCTGGATGATGACGCTCACGTCGGCCACGTATTGCTCCTCGGTGTTGATGAACTCGAACATGATCTCTTGGCGCTTGCGCTCTTGGGAGCTAAGATCCGAGAGCACCTCGGCCGGCACAATGTCGGCGAAGCGCACCTCGACGGCACGCGCCGACTGGAGCGACGAGTCTCCTTGCTCAGATGCGTCGCTGAGCGTCATGCGCAGATGAATGTCGCCCTTGACGACATCCTTCTTGCCCTCGCGAGGAAGCAACGTGTACCATCCATCGACCACGCCCTTGTTGACGAGCTTGTAGATCGGCATTGCGCAGTAGCCCATGAAGTCTGTCGAGAGAGCGAGCCACGTCCAACAGACACCAACGGACATGAGTTGGAGATCGCACACATGACCACCACTCACTCACTCACTCACTCCGCTGCTGCTGCTCTCGAACGCACCATCGGCACTCAACATATCGTAGTCGTTCACGTGGATCTGCAATTCACTATTCGGATCGGTAACATCCACATCACTGAGTGCCATTCCATCCATCGATCAATCAGCGAGTTGGTCGATGAGCTGTTGGATCGAGTGGTCGAGACATACAACTCGAACGTCTCGTTCCACACTGGATCGAGGGTCTTGAACATGATCTTGGTCTTCAATCGACTCTTCGAGTCGTTCGGCGCAATCCACAGATAGCAGTACGGATCAGAGAGTCC